>ENA-UOOR01000434-UOOR01000434.1-fermentation-metagenome-genome-assembly--contig:-NODE-434-length-59871-cov-7.454126_pt1 | contig 59871 bp, 63 predicted proteins | sample MGYA00245780_ERZ724029 | MGnify/ENA primary metagenome ERZ724029 (study PRJEB28704, sample SAMN03018315) | fermentation metagenome | biome: anthropogenic terrestrial biome; feature: soil; material...
TTATTATGATTATTTATTATGATTATTTATTATGATTATTTATTATGATAATTTTATAATATGATAATTTTATAATACATAAATTAGGGTCTGCTACAAAATAAAAATTTTGTCATTCTGAGAGCTTTAGCTCGAAGAATCTTTCTTTAAAATGAGATTCTTCGAGCTTATAATTCAGCTTTGCCCAACTTGCTCCCAGAATGGCAGTTTTGCAACACCCCCAAAAGTTTAGTAAAATCACATTAAAAGGCGCCAGAAAAGATGCTTACCCATGCTTAATAACCAATGCATTAGATTCCCCTATCTACTCACTTACTACTCATGGATGCTTTATTAATGAATATTTAATTTGTTCTTTTCATATTATTAATAAATGCATTATCAATAGGAGTAAAACATTTGGATAATTCTAATCAGCATCATCAGATGCATGTACACGAAATTCAGGGGAGTGTTCAACTAGGTGAATTAGAAAAAGATCCTCATAGCCATCGATTTGCTACTGTTTCTGGTGAAGTAATTCCATATGGTACGGATCATTATCACGAAGTAATATTTAGAACAGATTTTTTCAGGGATCATTACCACGAATTTCACGGTATTACTACTACTGCTATACCCATTGGGAATACTCATGTTCATTATCTAGAATCTTCAACTACCTTTAATGACGGTCATGAACACGGGTTTAAAGTTGTAACACTAATCGATGATCCATCAAAAATATAATCTTCGACTTATTTACTGCATTGTAAATAGTCAGCCAGATGACTACATCTTTAACAAGCCGCCTTTTGGCGGCTATGTGTTAATTACCACTTTTAGATTTTTTACATCTACATCTATTTGCCCATCTTATTAGCTTATCCCAAATATCACCAACACCAAATCCCAAAATCAACTCGAACCAAAGAATAAATAGAACATATAAAACGATAATAAATACAATACGTGCTCCATACCTAAATTTACTCATATTTACTCCTATTCTAATTTTTAATATATTAAATAAGAACTTTTAATTACATTATATATTAAATATAATAAAATTAAAACAAAATTAGGCGAATATCACTTTTATTAAGCCATACATCAAATTATTGCGGCCCTTGTTTTTACTGATTATCATTTAGAAATTATAAAGATAAAAGTTTTTATACTGCTGAAAACAACTAGTTGTATGGTGGATTATAATTTTTCTATATTGACACTCTATTACATATAGTCCATAATTTAACTATAAAACGAAGGAGGTATTTCAAATGAAAAAGCTATTATCCATGCTAATGATAATATCCATTCTATTTACATTAGCACCAACTCAAACAGCGGAAGCTGCTATTAAACTTAACAAGACAAGTATTACTCTTGAAACTGGTAATACTGAAACATTAAAGATTACTGGAACTACTAAAAAAGCATCATGGTCAAGTAGTAAAAAATCAGTTGCCACTGTATCTTCTAAGGGTGTAGTCACAGCAAAATCAGCTGGTTCCGCAACGATAACGGCAAAGCTAAGCGGCAAAAAGTATTCTTGTAAAGTTAATGTTAAAGAATCATTTAATGCTAAGGATGCTCTAAAAAATATTAAAACTACCGAAACAGTTACCGACAAAGGAATCATAGTACAACTTAAAAACAATTACCTATATCCGGTAAGAATTGAAGCTGTTGCAGTGTATTATGATGAAAACGGTACAATGATTGGAAAATCAAATGATAATAATTACTACTTTGATAAAGATAATGAATGTGTTCTATCATTCACTAGACCATATGACAGTAACTATAAGGATGTTGAATTTGAATCCTATAAAATAAACTATTCCATCAGTTCTGTAAGTAAGTATAGCAAAAGCAATGTAAAAGATATTAAAATATCCGATAATTTTGGTGCTGAAAATGTTATGGTGGAAGTTACCAACTCTGGAAAGGATAAATGCTTATTTACAAAGATTGTTATTATATTTTACAAAGAAGGAAAGGTTATATACTCTGATTATCAGTATGCAGATGTAAATAATCCTGAAGATGTTGACTATTTACAGTTTTCATTTCCATATGATGAAAACTATAATACTATCAAACCGGATGATTACAAGGTATATGTAAATTCTTCTTACAACTAAAATAAAAAAAGACTCGCCCAAAATTAGTGGTTCTGGCAATAGAATAATAAGGAGGTGTTATACTAAGACTCTCACAAGCCATATTATAACACCTTATTATAGAAAAATCTAAAAACATTGAAAAAATTGTATTTGCAAAGTAATAAGCCACTTCAGAGAATTTCCTATTACTCTAAAGTGGCTTATTTACTAAATTTAAATTTTTATTAACATTAACAGCTCGTACGAGAATTGAACTCGTGATTCCGCCTTGAGAGGGCGGCGTCTTAACCACTTGACCAACGAGCCTCACAACAAAAAATAGTTTACTACATTTAGGCTTAGATTGCAAGTATTATTTTAAAAACTTTTAAAAAATAATAGATTCTGAACGAATTCTGCTTCACAGAATTCGTTCAGAATGACATGTTATTGATTATTTCAAAAAGTCCATCAAAGATATCTGATTGGATATTGGCAAATCTCCCAGCAGTCCTAAATCAGCCATTAAGTCTACAACTGTAGAGCTTACTTTAGTTCGACTCCTAAAGTCGTCACGGGAAAGAAAAGGTCCATCTGCTATTGCTTCAACTACTGCATCAGCTGCCTTATCACCTAATCCGTCAATCGTACTTAAGGATGGCATTAATCTTTTCTCATCTACAATTTGAAAATGGTGGGCTTTGGCTTTATATATGTCAATTGGCATGAAATCAAAACCTCTGGCATACATTTCTTGAACAATTCTCATATCCTTTAAAACATCTTGCTCTTTCTTGGTTAATTCATTACTTCTCCTCTTATAATCAGCCATATAACGTTCTAATCGTTCCCTTCCCAAGCACATTAGCTCATAATTAAAGGCAGATGCACGAATACTAAAATAAGCTGCATAATAAGCCAAAGGATAATATACCTTAAAGTAAGCGATACGGAAGGCCATCATAACGTAAGCAGCTGCATGTGCTTTGGGGAACATGTATTTAATACGTTTACAGGACCAGATGTACCATTCAGGGACATCGTTTGCCAACATTTCTTCTTCCATCTCAGGAGTCAGTCCTTTACCTTTACGGACGCTTTCCATAATCTTAAAGGAATGTCCACTGTCTACGCCTTTATTGATTAGATAGGTCATAATATCATCACGGGTACAGATTGCTGTTGAAAGGGTACACTTTCCTTCTGCTATTAACGTTTGAGCGTTGTTTAACCATACATCAGTACCATGTGATAATCCAGATATTCTAACTAAATCTGAGAAAGTCTTAGGTTTGGTATCACGAAGCATCTGCATAACAAAATCCGTACCAAACTCCGGAATGCCAAGACAGCCTAAATCACATCCGCCAATGTCTTCCGGCTTTATTCCCAAAGCACTTAGGTTATCAAATAAGGATAATACCTTTTGGTCATCCAGCCTAATCGTTTGAGCATCCAATCCTGTTAAATCCTCTAACATACGAATCATAGTCGGATCATCGTGGCCAAGTATATCCAGTTTCAATAAGTTATGGTCAATGGAGTGATAATCAAAATGGGTAGTTATGGTTTTGGTCGTCATATCGTTGGCTGGCCTTTGAACCGGTGTAAAGGAATATATTTTTTCACCATGAGGTAAAACAATAATTCCACCAGGATGCTGCCCTGTTGTTCTTCGAACACCAACACAGCCGGATGCAATTCTATCTATCTCGGCTCTTCTCTTATGTTTTCCCCGCTCTTCATTATACTTAAGTACATAGCCATAGGCTGTTTTATCTGCTAGAGTACCAATGGTTCCAGCTCTAAAAGTATGACCTTCGCCGAAAATAACCTCTGTATAGTCATGTGCCTTACTCTGATATTCACCTGAGAAATTAAGGTCAATATCCGGTTCTTTATCACCATTAAATCCAAGGAATGTTTCAAATGGTATGTCATGTCCATCTTTGCTCAACGGTTGTCCACATACAGGACAGTTTTTATCCGGCATATCACATCCGGAACTTCCTGCATATTTCCTTACTTCCTCTGATTCAAAATCAGAATAAAAGCAATTGGTGCAATAATAATGAGCTGATAAGGGATTTACCTCTGTAATACCAGCCATAGTTGCAACAAAGGAGGAACCTACAGAACCCCTGGAACCCACTAAGTAACCATCTTCATTGGACTTCCAAACCAGTTTCTGCGCAATAATATACATTACGGCAAATCCATTGGTTATAATGGAGTGTAATTCATGCTCCAATCGTTCTTCTACCTGCTTCGGAAGGTTAGGTCCATACATAGAATGGGCTTTGTTATAGCATATTTCACGTAATGTTTTATCCGAATCCTCAATTACTGGAGGACATTTATCTGGGCGTACCGGAGAGATTTTTTCAATCATGTCTGCAATTTTATTAGTATTGGTAATTACCACCTCTATGGCTTTTTCCTTTCCAAGATAAGTAAATTCCTCTAACATTTCTTCCGTTGTTCGGTAGTATAAAGGTGCTTGATTATCTGCATCCTTAAATCCTTTTCCAGCCATTATAATACGGCGGTATATTTCGTCTTCCGGATCCATAAAATGGACATCACAAGTAGCAACTACCGGTTTATTATACTCTTCACCCAGCCCTACAATTCTACGATTCAATTCCATTAATTCTTCTCTGGAATTAATATTGATTTTATCACTATGAATCATGAACTCATTATTGCCTAATGGCTGTATCTCCAGATAATCATAGAAATTGACCAACCTTGTAATTTCTTCTGGTGGCTGTTCTCTAAGTAATGCCTGATACAATTCTCCAGCTTCACAGGCAGAACCAATTAATAATCCTTCTCGATTCTCTAAAAATAAACTCTTTGGAATGCGAGGTCTTTTACTATAATATTCAATATGTGACTGTGAAATTAATTTATATAAGTTAACTCTTCCTATATCATTTTGGGCTAAAATAATTGCATGATATGTAGGCATTTTCTTTATTGCATCAGCAGATAATTTTCCAAGCTTATTGATTTCACTGATAAACTGAACACCTTGTTCTTTTAACATATCAACAAATTTAATAAATATTTCTGCTGTTGCTCCTGCATCATCTACTGCACGGTGATGATTCTCCAGGGATATATTTAAAGCTTTTGCAACTACATTTAATTTATATTTTTTTAATTCTGGTAATAGAATTCTGGCAAGACCAACGGTATCAATCACCGTATAATCGGTTTCAATTCCCAATTCTTCTGATTTCTTGGTAATAAAGCTCACATCAAAGGAAGCATTATGGGCAACTAATGCACAGCCCTGACAAAATTCCAGAAACTTAGGAAGGATTATATCAATAGTAGGGTAATCCATAACCATTTCATCATTTATGCCTGTTAAATCTATAATTTCATAAGGAATAGAAACCTCTGGATTGATAAAAGTGCTAAATTGGTCCACAATTTTCCCTTCCACTACTTTTACAGCACCAATTTCTATAATTTTATCTTTTACTGGTCCAAAACCGGTTGTTTCAATATCAAATACAACAAAGGAGTCATCTAAATTCTGACCTTTCTCATCGACTACCACTTCTTTTAAATCATCCACCAAGTAGGCTTCTACACCATAAATAACTTTGAATTCTTTGAGTCTGTCCCATTCAGATTCCGGATAATCCTTTTTATTTAGTGCATGGTTAGCTTCAGGAAAGGATTGTACTACACCATGATCTGTAATTGCCACCGCCTTGTGTCCCCAGGCAAATGCCCTCTTAACCAAGTCCTTTACATCCACTACAGCATCCATATCACTCATCATGGTATGAGCGTGTAATTCTACACGTTTTTCTGTACTGGTATCCTGTCTGGTAGTGGTAAAATCTGAAATAGTTTTAATACCTACAATTGAGCCAATGGTAATCTCATGCTCATATTTATCCATCAATGCCATTCCTTTTAACTTAATAAATATTCCCTTCTTGATAACATTTAATAATTCTGGTGCATCCTCTGTTTTCACAAATATTTTTCCTTGTATGGAATCAGTAAAATCAGATACGGAAAACATGATAATTGTTTTTTCATTTCTTAACTCTCTTGGTTCTACATTGAGAATTCTTCCTCGAATGACTACTTCACCAATTTCATCCTGAATATCGGCAATTGGTATAGAATCACCTTCAAAACTTTTTCCATATATAATATCCGGGTCATCTGCGGCTTTTTTATAACTGGATCTATTTTTATTATAAGAATTTTTATTTTGATAATCTAATTTGCTGGTTTGATTCTTATTTGTACCATTCCCATTATTCTCACCCTTTTTTGATTCATGAGAATTCATCTGACTGGGATTTTCTTTTGACGCAGCAAATTCGTCAGTATATCCGCCTTCTTTAGCCATCAATTCTTTAGCGTATGCATCGGCTAACCCATCATCCGCTTTGGCTTGTTCTTGTTTACTTATATCTTTTTTATTCTTTTTTTGGTTGAGTATCTGCACACATTCATACTCGTACTCATTGTTATCTTCTTCTTTTACCGGTTCGTAATATTCAAAATGTACACCTATATCAATATGAAATCGTTCCTGGTACAGAGTTGTTATGTATGTTATAATATCTCCAGACATCTTTTTTACCAGAAAATTATCTTCACATCGAAATATCATATTATTATCTTCAAACCGTATTTCTGATAACTCAAAAATATTATATTCTAATATGCTTCTTTCACGTACTTCCTCCAAAATACTATCCTTATAAACGGAAAATAAATTCTCTGGCGTATATTGCGCTGATAATATGTAACTTTCATGTAGGACAACAATATTGGAGGTAGAAGAAAACAGCTGCTTTTGCAGCTGATATTCCATTTTCTTTATATTATTTCTTGTAATGATTCTATTACTTTCCAAGTATATTCTTATTTCTGATTTGGATTTTGAAACAGAGACCCTCTCTACCTGAACATCTTTAAATACATCCTCTAAATTTGCAGGTAGATTCGTTAACTGATCAAAAACTTCAAAAAAAAGCATACTCATAACTCTGCCCCATTTCTAAAACTTACTTCAGATTATCTGTTCTTATATAATATCTAAAATATTATATTAACCAACGAATATGTCATCTTAGCGTAAATTCAGCAAAACTGAATTTATACTAAGAATGACATACTTTGTAATGAGATTATATAATATAGTTAAGTTTAACCCTTTATTTTTTCTGTCTGCATATTTAATAATTCTTCGCGAAGTGCCGATAATAACTGGTCTTCTGGAACTTTTCGTATGATTTGACCTTTCTTTATCAGAAGTCCTTCCCCTTTTCCGCCAGCAATACCAATATCTGCTTCTTTTGCTTCACCAGGACCATTGACAGCACAGCCCATAACGGCCACTTTAACGTCTAAATCAATATCCTGTATCATGTTTTCCACTTGACCGGCTAATTCTATAAGATTAATCTGTGTCCTTCCACAGGTTGGACAGGAAACTAATTCAACTCCACCTTTACGTAAGCCTAGGGTTTTTAAGATTAACTTTGCTGATTTCACTTCTTCTACCGGACTACCGGTTAAGGATACACGTATGGTGTTACCGATTCCTTGATAAAGTATAATACCTAACCCAACAGCTGACTTTATATTACCGGACAAAACGGTACCAGATTCCGTTATACCAACATGCAATGGGTAATTACATTGTTTTGCAATTAGCTCATGAGCTTTCACACACATTAATACATCAGAAGATTTAATGCTGATAACCAGATTATCATAACCTATGTCTTCAATCAAATGAACTTTATCCAGTGCACTTTCAACAATTCCCTCTGCTGTAACTCCTTGGTATTTTTCCAAAAGATGCTTTTCTAAAGAACCGCTATTTACGCCAACACGTATGGGAATGTTCCTTTCCTTAGCTACATCCACTACTGCTTTTACTCTATCCATTGCTCCAATATTACCTGGATTAATACGAATTTTATCTGCTCCATGTTCCATAGCAGCAATGGCAAGACGATAATCAAAATGGATATCTGCAACTAACGGTATATGAATCTGCTTTTTTATCTCTGTAAAAGCTTCTGCTGCTTCAATAGTTGGTACAGCACAGCGTATAATATCACAACCAGCAGCCTCCAATTCAAGAATCTGAGCAACCGTTGCTTTTACATCTTCTGTCTTTGTATTTGTCATGGATTGAATCAGTATAGGATTCTTTCCGCCTATAGCCTTGTTACCAATATGAACAACTTTTGTTTCTTCTCTCATAGCTTCCTTTCTAAATGACTATGGTGCCAGGCACCAATTAAAATATTCTTCCCAAGTCATTAAATAGTACAAATACCATTAAAATTAATAAGGCAACCAGTCCAATCATATGGACAAAACCTTCTTTTTCCTGATTAATCGGTTTTCCACGGAGTACTTCCAAGAATAAGAATACCAATCTTCCTCCATCCAAAGCTGGAATCGGTAATAAGTTCATAACGCCTAAATTGGCACTTAGCAAAATAGCAATGTTGGACATACTTAAAAATACTGTAAGGGCGCCTTCACTTTTTGTAGCCTTATAGGTATTCCCTATAAAATCCACTATACCAACTGGCCCTGCCAGATCTTCTGCACCTAACTTACCACGTATTAACTGACCTAAGCTTTCAATTGTAGAAGCAATCCAGAATTTCACTTCAGCAGCACTGTATTCAATAACACCAAGTACCCCTGTTTTCTCCCGTAATCTGTTAATGGACATGCCCATACTATAACTATTTGCAGATAATACTGGGTTAACTGTAGTATTATAAGATTTACCATCTCTCTGATAAGTTATGGTAATAGCTTCGTCTTTTAAAGGATTTTCAAAGAAATATTGGCTTAATTCACTTCCCGTTTTAATTTTTACTCCATTAATAGAAGTAATTACATCACCCTTTTTTATACCTGCATTTGCCAATGGCATATTGTCATATACCTCAGTAAGCACTGCTTCTGTTGTATCTGGAATATAACCAAAACCAATCATATAATTATTCCTTGGAGTTACCTTAGTTTCCGTTGTTTTACCATTACGTTTATACTTTACAGTTATCTCGTTTTTACTTAATGGATGAAATGTTAAATATGCGTCTACTTCTCTTGATAAATTAATATGTCTGCCACCGAATTCAGTTATTACATCACCAGGCATAAGTCCTGCTTCTTGTGCAGGAGAATCCTTTATAATATGTTCAACTCTGGCCGGATCATAGCCGATAATACTAACGATAATCATAGATAGAACAAAGGCAAATATAAAATTAAATAAAGGACCTGCAAATATAACAGAAATTCTTGCCCAAACAGGCTTATTATTAAATGCCCTTTTATCATCCGCTGTTTCATCTTCACCTAGCATAATACAGGAGCCGCCAATAGGCAATAATTTAATGGAATATACTGTATTGTTCTTACATTCTTCAGCCGTTTCATAATCATGCTGTGATAAGAACAATTTTGAGCGGTAACCATTTGAACTTCGAACAAAGCTAATAATTCTGGTTCCCATTCCTAAAGAGAATTCTTTTACATATATTCCATTGGCTTTTGCCAGCAGAAAGTGCCCCAATTCATGTATGATAATAATGGCACTAAATATTAATATTGCTATAATTATATTCATTCTGATCTCCTTAAAGGTTTATATAAAATACAAAGATTTAGAGTAGTCTATACTCTCACTTTAGCTTAACCTTTTACCAATTCATTTATAAAATCATATGTTTCATTTTCAATATTCAGAATTTGACCAATGGATGGATTCTCAACTTTTTTGTGATTTTTAACAGCCTCTTGGATTAAGTCCATAATATCTAAATATTGTATTTCCCTATTTAAAAACTTTGCTACTGCCAATTCATTAGCAGCATTATAAACCGTTGGCATACTTCCGCCTTCTCTTGCTACTTCATATGCCAATTTAAGGCTGGTAAAGGTTTTAAAATCAGGTTCTTCAAAGGTTAGCTTACCTAGCTTAAAGAAATCAATTCTTTCACCACTTAACACTCTTCTTTCAGGATAGAATAAAGCATACTGAATAGGAAGTTTCATATCCGGAGTCCCAAGTTGGGCAATGATACCGCCATCCATGAATTCCACCGCCGAATGTATAACACTCTGAGGCTGTATAACTACCTGTATTTTATCCAAAGTAACGTTAAATAACCATTTTGCTTCCATTACCTCTAATCCTTTGTTAACCATGGTGGAAGAATCAATAGTGATTTTACGGCCCATAGACCAGTTGGGATGTTTTAGCGCATCTTCCACCTGAATATGTTCTAAATCCTTTCGTTTTTTACCACGAAAAGGACCACCAGAGGCAGTCAAAATAATCCTGTTGATTTCATTCTCATTTTCGCCATGGAGTGCTTGGAAAATAGCCGAATGTTCACTATCAACCGGAAGAAGCTTTACTCCATATTCTTTTAACAACGGAGTAATAATATGTCCTGCCGTTACTAAAGTTTCCTTGTTAGCAAGGGCGATGTCTTTACTTGCTTTAATCGCCTCTATGGTAGGCAAAATGCCTATCATGCCCACTACTGCAGTCACTACCATATCTGCTTGTTTTTCTGTGGCACAGTCGATTAATCCCTCCATACCGGTAACAACAGAAACGGATAAATCCTTTACTCGTAATGCTAAATCCTTTCCTTTTTTTTCATCCCATACGCAAACTATTATGGGATGAAATTCTCTTATTTGTTTTTCCAATAAATCTATATTATGACCTGCAGATAATGCAGTAACCTTAAGGTCCTTGTTATTTCTAACTACTTCAAGGGTCTGTGTTCCAATAGAACCAGTTGACCCAAGGATGGATATATTTTTCATAGCATTCCTCAATTCGTTATTCATTCGAAATTTTTGCTCGTTGAGCTGAATTTTTACTTGTCGTTCTGAATTTTTACTTGTCGTTCTGAATTTTTATTTGTCATTCTGAATTTTTGTTTGTCATTCTGAATTTTTGTTTGTCATTCTGAATTTTTGTTTGTCATTCTGAGCGAAGCGAAGAATCCCACGGCTCGTTCCAGGATTCTTCGCCCATGGCTCAGAATGACAATCTCTTTGTAAAACTCAGAATGACAGTTACTTTGTGAAACTCAGAATGACAGTTACTTTGTGAAGCTCAGAATGACAGTTTATTTTACATATATTTATAATATAAGTGCAAGTGAATATACAATCGGTGCAACGAATATTACACTATCAAATCGGTCTAATATTCCACCATGACCAGGTATTAATTTACCATAGTCTTTGATGTCATGATTTCGTTTAATTGCAGATGCAGCCAAATCTCCTACTTGTGAAATCACACTGGAAGCCCCACAAATAATTACAAATGCAATCTGTGGATTATCTATACCTGTAATTTGATTTTTAATAATTGTACCATATAAAAATCCCAATAAGGCTGCTCCTACTACACCACCGATACAGCCTTCTAAAGATTTTTTAGGGCTTAATTTAGGTAGGAATTTATGTTTACCAAATAACATTCCGATACAATATGCACTAGTATCCGATCCCCAGGATCCAATAAAGATCAACCATACTAAATAAGCTCCATCTTCTACGACTCTTACTTTATATAAGTAACTAAGCATAACAGCAACATAAAACAAGCCTAAGAAAACAATTGCAACCTGTTCAGATCGATACTTGGGAAAGGTGAATACATATATTAATAATAAAACAACTAAAAAGGCGATAAATAAAACCATGTTATATTCCTCGTAGTGATATAGTATCATAAAATCCAGTGCGATACATGCAACATAGCCTACAATACCTAACAAGGACTTATTTAGTTTAACAGTACGATATAATTCCATCATGCCAATGAGAGAAATAGCCAAAACAGTGTAAAATAAAACATTTCCTCCTAGCATAATAGTAGTTATCGCAATTATCATTAAAATAATGGCGCTTCGAAATCTTATCCAAAACATTACCTTATATCCTCCTATTAGATTCCACTAAATCTTCTGTTTCTATTAGATTCCACCAAACCTTCTGTCCCTAGAATTATAGTATTCTACAGCTTTCATTAATTCCTTTGTATTAAAGTCCGGCCATAAAACATCTGTAAAATAAAATTCTGAATAGGCTAATTGCCACAATAAAAAGTTGGATAAGCGTTGTTCTCCGCTTGTACGAATAAGTAAATCTGGATCCGGAATTCCTTTGGTATCTAAGTAATTTGTATATAATGCCTCATCTATATCTTCTAAGTTAACCTTTCCGGTTTTTACATCCATGGCAAGATTCTTGATTCCACGAATCATTTCATCCCTGCTGCCATAATTTAGAGCCACCTGAAAGTTTAAACCTGTATTCTTTGCCGATACTTCTTCTAATTCTTTAATTCTATTTTGCATTTCCATATCTAATCTTGATATATCACCAATGATACGAACTTTCATATTGTTTTTACTACTTGTTTTTAAGCAGTCTTTCAAATAACTGCCCAACAGCTTCATCAATGCATCTACTTCTTCTTGTGGTCTGCTCCAGTTTTCAGTAGAAAATGCATAAACAGTTAAATATTTTATTCCAATACGGTATGCTTCTTCCGTAATCTTTTCAACATTTTTACTACCTACAGAATGCCCATAATTACGTGGCATTCTTTTTTGTTTTGCCCAACGGCCATTTCCATCTAATATAATTGCAACATGCTCAGGTATCTTAATGCCTTCCTGATTTATAATATCTCCCATGGAGACCTCCAATATGATTATTAAAACTAAGACGTATTTTGACACAACCAAGACTGGCTAAAATCAGCCAGTCCTTGGTGCAAGCAAAACACGTCCTAAATCCTATTCTTGTACCGTAAGAATTATTCTTGTACTGTAAGAATTATTTTTGCACTGTAAGAATTATTCTTGTACCGTAAGAATTATTCTTACACAGTAAGGATTTCTTTTGATTTATCTTCAGTTACTTTGTCAATATCCGTAATAAACTTATCAGTAAATTTTTGAACTTGCTCTTCTAATTGTTTCATCTCGTCTTCTGAGATTTCACTGTTCTTATTCAGTTTCTTAATTGCATCGTTTGCTTCTCTTCTGATATTGCGAACAGCTACTTTCGCATTTTCTGCCCTCTTCTTAACATCCTTAACCAATTCCTTTCTTCTGTCTTCCGTTAACTCAGGGAAAATTAAACGAATTACTTTTCCATCGTTGGAAGGTGTTAACCCAAGATCGGATGCTAAAATTGCCTTTTCAATATCTTTGATAATTTTACTCTCCCAAGGCTGAATCTGAATAACCCTTGCTTCAGGAACAGAAATGTTAGCTACTGATTGAAGTGGAGATGGTGTTCCATAATAATCTACTCTTAGTTTATCAAGTAAATGTGGATTGGCCCTTCCTGCTCGAATTGTAGAAAACTCCTCCTTTAAATTATCTAAAGATTTCACCATTTTGCTTTCGTAAATTTCAATTCTTGAATCCATAATTTCGCCTCCTATATATTATCTGTTACCTTAGTTCCATTAAAATTTAGAACTCCTTGATTTGTTCTTATTGTAAACTGATTATACTGTCACTTTAGTTCCGTTAAAATTGCCCTTAGCAGCGTTTACAATGCTATTTTCTTCATCTAATGCAAATACTAACATTGGCATTTTGTTCTCCAAGCATAAAACAGTTGCGGATAAATCCACCACTGCCAGTTTGCGGTCTAATGCTTCCTGCATGCTGATTTCATCAAACTTTTTAGCATCCTTGTTCTTTCTGGGATCACTGTCATAAACTCCATCCACTGCCTTTGCCATTAGAATAATGTCTGCATCTAATTCAACTGCCCGGAGTACTACACCTGTATCAGTTGAAAAATAAGGATGACCGGTACCGCCAGCCAAGAATACAACCATACCTTTCTTAAAATACTTATTTGCTCTATCTTTTGAAAATAGTTTGGTCATACTTCCACATTCAAATGGAGTAAGAATCTGCGTATTCATTCCTACATATCGAAATATTTCGGATACATAAATACAATTCATTACAGTTGCCAGCATTCCAATTTGATCCGCCTTTGTCCGATCAATGGTTTCACTGGTTCTTCCTCTCCAGAAGTTTCCTCCACCAATAACAACACCAACTTCAGTGCCACTATCTACCAGTTCTTTCACTTGACTTGCAACTTTAATACAAGTTGCTTCATCAAAGCCGGTTTTCTTATCTCCTGCAAGAGCCTCTCCACTTAATTTCAGTAATACTCTTTTATACCTGTTCATCTTTATAACTTTGCTCCTTCCAAGGTCTGGAGACTATGTGTGCAGCATAAATCTCCCGGTTGAAAGAATTTCAACCTGCTCCTCTAAACTATTCAAATATATTTTCTATATCAACTGATGCATAAGGCAAGGAACAAAAACCATCAATAATAGCTCCATTATTAATTTGTATAGATTGTGCCTTAATATTGCCCTTTACAACAGCAGAAGAATCAATAATTATTGGTCCGTTAATATCAATTTCACCTTTAACAGCTCCAGCAATAACTCCTGAAGATGCAGTAATATCTCCTATAATTACAGTTCCAAGTCCAATCTTGACACTGCCTTCACTACTAATGCAGCCTTCTAAACGTTTTGCACCCACAAATACTTCATGAGCCATACAATTACCGGTTACTGCACCATAGATAGAAAGTTTCCCTAAACATTCAACATCACCCTTAATGGTACCCATAACATCTAAAGAACCATCTGCATTAATACTGCCATTAATTACTGTACCTTTGGTAATTACCGTTATTTCATCGGTATTCTCTGTTGGATTATCCATTCTATTTTCCTCATCCATGGTTACTTTTTCTTCCTTTTCTGCTATTGTTTTAGATTGAATCAAATTTTGTTCTTCTAATTCATCAGATTCAGGGATTTCTTCCATTTCATTTAAGTTCTCCAGGTCTCCGCCCTCTTCATCTGATGTCAATATAGCATCCAGAATATCCATATCCACATTATCATAAGTATTAACTAAATCATCAGATTCTGCAGTTTTCTCCCCAATTGCTAAAGTATCCTCAGTTTGTGCCGGTTCTTCGTCTAAAGTATTAACAACTTGATTGTCATCAAACATCTCTTCTGGCATTAATTCATTTACTGCCTGAGAAAAATCACCTTTAAAATCCTTAAAAAAACCCATAATTATTCCTCCTGTGTTAATAGTTTTTAATTACCTTTATTAATGTCTAAATTAAATAATGGTTTTACTTAACTTGCTTAATTGGAGTCACCTCATCTGTTATTGGTAATACATTGATACCCTGTTCTGTTAAAGTCTTAAGAATAGGTTCTAAAGATTTTACAGTGTTTTCCTTTGTATCTGTATCATGCATAAGAACAATAGAAGTATTATGTATCTTAATGCCATCCATTGCATTAGTATAAAGTTCCTCTGGGGAATACTCTACTCCCGTAGCATCCCCGTTAACTACATTCCAATCGAAATAAATTACCGATTCTTTATCTAAAAATTGAATCAGCTCCTGAATATCAACCTTACCAACCGAATTCCCGCTTCCGCCTGGAAATCGATAAAGGTAAGGAATGTACCCAGTAATATCATATAACAAATCACTAAGCTTTGTAAAGTCTTTCTCAAAATCTTCCAAAGAATTATATATTTTATCATAATCATGAGAATAAGAATGTATTCCCAATGAATGTCCACCTTCTATTATTCTTTTATACATTTCTATGGAGTATTTATCTGTTTTTCCTATTACAAAAAAAGTAGCCTTTACATTATATGTATCTAACAAATCTAAAATATCTGCTGTATATTTACTAGGTCCATCATCAAAAGTCAAATAAACTGTTTTCGAATTATCAAATATGTATTTTTTCTCTAATAAATTATCTTTTTCTGATTTCTTCCCATTAGCCTGATTATTTTCTATCGTATTTCCACTCTTTCCAGCAGATTCTTTCGAAATATCATTTGGCTCTTCCATATTGGTATTTTGCTTCTTAATTTCTTGAGTATTTTTATCTGATACCTTCGATTCTAAAGTCTTTGTTTCCGAAGTCATAGCTTTCTTATTTATATCATCGGTTTCTTTTTCTTTATTGGTATCATCTAATTGCTCCTTATTATTTTCATTCAATATATCTTTTGCACTCTTAGAAGTATTATATTGTACAACTGCAGCATGTGCAATACTTTCATGATTTTTTTCAAATAACCCATTATATGTTTTTCCATAACGCTCTATCATTAACATATCAATTTGTTTTTGAAGTGATTGTACTTTAAAAAACATTATAATACACAAAATGGTAGGAAGTATTAAGAATACTACTATTAACACAATAATCGTAACTTTTATTTGCTTCACACGATGACGCCTAGAAATCAAGGATTCCTTATCAGCAGCGGTTTTCTCCTGCTCCAAGCCATCCGCCCCCCCTCATCATACTCTTGAATTATTTTAACACATTTCGATAATAAATAATATATTTTTTAAAAAATAATTATACAAAAAAATGCCATTCTAAACTGAAAATGAAAGAACCCCATTAAAGAGGAGATTCTTCGCTTTTCAAGCTCAGAATGACATTTCAAATGGTGCCTGACACCATTTACCCGAATGACATTTAATTTTTGTTTCTCAAATGGTGCCAGGCACCATTTGGGAGGCACCATTTTGTGCATACATTTACCTACAGATTTTCGTTTTTGTCTTCTGCACCAAGAGGACTAAACCTATGGTTAGCTGAAGATCTGGACGTATCGCCACTTACATACTTTCTTTTATTTTTAACCCCATATTTGCTTGCATTGTTTATATTTACATAATTACTATCATTAAAGCTTACAATATTATTACTCTTTGCTTTTTTGTTTTTACCTTCAGATGCCAATTGAATACCTCCTTTTAAATAGCTTTATTATTATGTGTAGTACAATTGCATTTATGCTTTTATATAATAAAGGTAGTTCGAATTTAATTGGTATTTGATTCAATTTGATTCCATCGGCTATAAAAGCGTATTCACCAGCTTATAGCAAATACTGTTCAGTGTAATTATCGCTCTTTATTATTAAGAATTTACTATTAAGAATTAATTATTAAAATTTATTCTTAAAAATTTGTTCTTAAAAATTTATTCTTAAAAATTTATTCTTACAGAAAATGGATTCACGTATTCTCCATTGGGTTCTAACTTAATTAAATCTTCCTTCATGGATAACTCTTCCACAACATCCTTTCTTGCCGGTAAAGAAGTCCAGGGTTCAATACATATGTAATCTACTTCTGTTTTTGGTCAATGCCATATTCCCAAGTAATTCATATTAGGATAGTAAACGGTAATTTCTTCCTTGCCCTTTTTAGATTTTAAAATAACTTTATTACCTGTGTTTTTCAGGATGATTGCATCCCGGTCAAATAAATTATGCTTTAAATGCAGATACTTTCCTTCTGTAAGAATAAATCTTCTATTATCCTCCGTAACAAAGCAGTCTTCTGACATTCCTATTTGCATGGGTTCTACCTGATTTTCAAATTCAATCATATAATCTTCAAAAGTTAATTTTTCACTTAATGGAACGTTAAATCCAGGATGCCCACCAAGTCCAAAATACATAGTTTCGTTGCCTTTATTATACACTTTATAAGTAATAATAATTTCATTCTCCTCCAATTTATATGTCACGCAAAATTGAAAGGAAAATGGATATTGTTTTCTTGTATCCTTATCATCTTCCAGTACAAAAGTAATACAATCCTCTTTTTGATTTAATACTGTAAATTCTTTCAACTTGGCAAATCCGTGTATTCCCATATGATGTTCTTTTCCATGTAAGGTATATGTTTCTTTTGTTAGTCTGCCAACAAAAGGAAACAAATTTGGTGCACTTTCTTCCCAAGTCTCCTTACTCCCTTGCCATAAGAACTCTTTTCCAGCTTTATCCCGGATGGATTTCATTTGCGCCCCTTTTGTTGAAATACTTACTTTTAACTGACTGTTTTTTATTACATATTCCATACTTTCTCTATTTCCTCCCTGCTTGGAAGGGCAGGAATCCCACCCATTTTCTGCACACACAAGGAACCCGATATGTTTCCATACATTAACGCAGCTTCGATGATTTCTTTCGTCAAGTCATGTTTATCATTTACATTCTCTAGTAAGAGCTTTGAAAGGAAACCACCAAAGAAAGCATCTCCGGCACCTGTTGCATCTACTGCATCTACTTTTCTCCCCTCTACAGTTCCTATTTCCTGATGGAAGAAATACTTAGCACCTTTGGATCCTAATGTTTCAATCACTACGGCAATATTATTTTTCTCCATTAAAGTGAAGATATTTTCTTCCCCTCCCACAAAATATAACTCTTCATCTGAAATTTTCAACAAATCAACAAAAGGAAGTATTTCAGCTACTTCATGTTTTGCAGCTTCTTTACTATCCCACACCATATCTCGGTAATTCACGTCAAAACTAACTAGTTTTCCCTTTTCATGAGCCATTTTCATTGCATATTTTACGGCATCTCTACCAGGATTTTCTGACAGACTAAAGGAGCCTGCATGAAATAAACGGCACTTTGCGATATCCTCTCCTTCCACATCCGATTCATCAAGCAGCATATCTGCACCTGGTTTTCTTGCAAAAGTAAAAGAACGTTCACCATTTTCATATAGGGTTACAAAAGCTAATGTAGTTACCGCTTCTTTTGTCAGATTCTTACATAAATATGTTACCCTATTCTCCTCAAGGGTATCCCTTAAAAATTTTCCGAAATCATCCTCACCAAGCTTTCCTAAAAAGCCAACCTCCAGACCATTCCTAGCCATGCTAACAGCTAAATTGGCAGGCGCTCCGCCAGGATTTTTAATATAACTATTTTTCTCTTTTCCCGGTGTAAAATCAATTAACATTTCTCCCATACTAATTACATCCATCTTATTCTTCCTCCTTCTTAACCATTATTTAAAATTTATGCATAGATATTATTGACTTCTGATTACCTACATTATAATATTATTTAAATTGTATTGCTATTCTTTATAGTCACTGTACAAAATTAATACTTTGTTTTGGAATTGGAGGTTCTCATGGAAGAAGCAATTCACTTAATTGATATACCTTATTACTCTGCCAATCGTAATGTATTAACCAATGCGGAGCTTAAAATACCGGGTCTTAAAATGTTTGGAAAGCACACTATGACTACTGCTGTTTCTCCGTTACCAACCCATTATCACAAAAATAGTTTTGAAATAACCTATGTGTCCGATGGTGTAATTACTTTTCATGTAGGAGAAAAGGATTATAAATTACGTGGAGGTGATGTTTTTATCACATTTCCAGATGAAGTACATAGTACAAATCTAACCCCCATGTCTGTAGGCGAAATTTTTTGGTTTCAATTGGATATCACTAATCCAAATAATATACTATTCTTAAATAAAGTAGCTTCCAGAACTTTAGTAAATCATTTATTACATTTAGAACATCATTTATTAAAAACCAACTCAAAAGAAATGCTTCTTTTACTAAAAAAGTCATTTGAGGCTATTTTTTATAATAAAAATGCATTTCTTTCAAGTTCTTATATAACTGTTTTTTTACAAAAATTATTAGATTGTAATACGCTGCCAGAAACCAAGCTTTCTTTGGATATGGAGTCATCAGTGAATTACATTTTAACTCATCTAAAAGAAGAATTGCCTTTGGAAATGCTTGCGAAGCTTTGCAATTTATCCACTTCACAATATAAGCAAAAATTCAAGGCTCAAATGGGTATTTCTCCTAGAAACTTTATTAACTTTCAAAAAATCGAAGCCTCTAAACTACTGTTAGAAAAAGGTATGGACATTACAAATGTTGCTATGGAATTAGGTTTCAATACAAGTAGCTACTTTTCCGTTGTATTTAAACGATACAATACCTACAGTCCTTCTGAATATATTAAAAAGCTTAAGCTGGACATTTAATTTTGTACATCGTTTGTAAGTAAATGCGTATATTTTTATAAGTTATATAATATCATTAGAACGTCAAAAGTCAAAGGTAGGTTGGAATATGAATGTCAATGTATTTATATTCACCATTTTAAAATTTTGAGACTTTTGACACTCTAATCATAATAAGAAAACATAGAAGTATAGGAGGGAATTACAATGAAACGCTCGGAAATAAATAATGCAATTAAAGAAATGGAAAATTTAATTAAAAAACACGGGTTTGAGTTACCACCCTTTTGTAACTGGACACCGGAAGAATGGCAAAGTAAGAATGAAGAATATGATGAAATTCGTGATAACATGTTAGGTTGGGATATTACAGACTATGGTTTAGGAGATTTTGAAAAGGTAGGTTTTGCATTAATCACTCTTCGAAATGGTAATCAAAATAATCCAAAATACAAGAAAGTATATGCAGAAAAACTATTAATGTTAAAAGAAGGTCAGCATTCTCCTATGCATTTCCACTGGAATAAAAGTGAAGATATCATTAATCGTGGCGGTGGTACTTTAATTATTCATCTTTACAATGACAAGGGAGACGGTACATTTGACGGTTCCGATGTTTTAGTTAATTCTGACGGACGTTCTTATTATGTGAAAGCAGGTACTGGTGTAGAATTAAAGCCTGGCGAAAGTATTACCCTATGGCCTCATCAATATCATGATTTTGACATAAAACCCGGCACTGGCGATGTGCTAATTGGGGAAGTATCCATGTGCAATGATGATAATACAGATAACCGTTTCTATGAAGAAATAGGTCGCTTTCCTTCCATTGAAGAAGATGAACCAGCTTATCGATTATTGTGTACAGAATATCCTACATATAACAAGTAGTATTCCCGCTTGTTGAAGAGATTGTTTTATAAGGGGACTGCTGTGAAACGATAAATGTTACAAGGCAAGAAATGTTACAAGAGAATAAATGCTGCAAGGCAATAAATCCTGCAAGGCAATCAATCTTACAAGGCAAGAAATCCTACAAGGCAAGAAATCCTGCAAGGCAATAAATCCTACAAGGCAATCAATCCTACAAGGCAAGAAATCCTACCGGACAACAAATTGTCATTCTGAGCACAAATTCAGCTTTGCTGAATTGGGCGAAGAATCTCGCCTTTATAATGAGATTCTTCGCTTAAAATTCAGTATAACTGAATTTACGCTCAGAATGACAGTTTGTATGACAGTTTGAATGACAGTTTTTCTATAATATAGCTCTATCTGTTAACGATATTAAACATTTGCCACATCCTTGTCTTTAATAACAAAATAAGTAATTATAAAACCTGCTATGTATGATATCAATAATCCTAAGAAGAAGTTAAGCATACTCTCTGGTTTCATAATTGGAATAGCCACTAAACCAGATGGTCCCCAAGCACTTGCCATAACATGAGTAAGCATTACAAATGCTCCACCAAAACCAGCACCTAAGCCAGCCGTAATAAATGGTTTAAACATTGGCAAAGTTACACCATAGATTAAAGGTTCTCCTACTCCAAGAAAGCCCGCAGGAAGAGCACCTGTAATTACTTTTTGCATACGTTTATTTCCAATACGTTTTGCTTTTAAATAGATTGCTATTGCTGCACCAACCTGACCTGCTCCTGCCATTGCTAAAACAGGAAATAATGTAACACCACCTAAGGTTTCTAACTGAATTGCATATATTGGTATTAATCCGTGATGTAATCCAAGCAAAACCATTGGAAGGAATACAGCTGATAGTATATAACCGCTAATTACACTAACAACCGGGTTAGAAGAATTAATAATAACACTAAGTACTGAAACTAATCCATCTGATGCAAATCCTGCTAAAGGCATAATAATAAATATAAATACGATTCCATTAATTAATAATGAAGCAAATGGTGTTACAATTAAGTCTAATACATCTGGAACATGCTTTCTAATAAATTTTTCGACTTTTGAAAGAATCCATACGCCAACGATAACACCAATGATTCCACCTTTACCTGTAGTAAGAATAGAGCTTAGTGGAACTTCTTGATTGTACAGACCAAAAATTGTAGATATGGCAACAATATTACTTCCGATGGAGATTGCACCAATCATACCTCCTAGTGCTTCTGTTGCGCCAAATTGTTTTGCTGCATTAATGCCGGTATAGATGGCAAAATATCCTAAGAATCCACCGCCTATTAAAGCAAATAATAATTGTAATACCTGCCAGAAGCCTTCTGCACTTAGTACCCCTTGACCTTGTAAGGTAGATACTAAACTGGCAAGACCATTGAACAAGCCTGCAGCAATAATTGCCGGAATTAATGGTATGAATATATCGGCTATTGTCCTAATTGCTTTTTTAAATGGACTTTTCTTCTGTATCTCCTTCATTGCAGCCTTATTTTCTTTCCAATCTTCGGTTACTTCTTTCACCTTCGGAAGTCCCAATTCATTCGTACATATGTCAGTAACTTTTTTAGCTTTACCTGGTCCTAAAACAATTTGAAGGGAATTTCCATCCACAATAATACCCATAACACCTTCTGTGCTCTTGATTTCTTCTTCTTTTACCAAGTCAGCATTTTTAACCATTAAACGTAATCTTGTCATGCAGTTTGTAGCCTTATCAACATTTTCTTTTCCACCGACTAGTTCAACAAGTTTCTTAGCTAATTCTAAATTTGACATATATTGCCTCCTCCGTTTTTATGCGATTACTACCTCGCTTTCGAAATGTCATGAACCATAAGCTAGTTCGTGATTGCATCCAGTAGCTATTGTTGTTTTATATCCAGCCTTCAGGCATACTTTATCCCTGATTTTATCGCGTCAATTTCTATACACTATTACGAAATATTGATTCACCTTATTAATAATATATACTAAAAACTTGTAAATATATGAATGTTTTAGTATATTTTCTTTTATTATTTTGTGATTATTTCAAGCCTAAAGAGAAAAAGTAAGAAATTTGAAGGAAAAAATAAAAGTGTGGAAGAACAAGTTAAATACTTTGCTTTAAAAAATCTATGCTTTTAAAAAAATTATTCTTTAAAAAATCTATACTTTAAAAAAGATGTCATTCTGAGCCGCAGGCGAAGAATCTCAATATATACAGTGATAGAGATTCTTCGCCTGCGGCTCAGAATGACATTCAGTTATCATAATTACATTCAGTTATCATAATTACATATTTACTTTTAATTTTATAATCCTATTGTTATACATATTTTCTACGCCTGATTAGCCCAATCTGCCGGATATGTCACATAAATGAATCTAGCATAATTTGGAACTGAAAACTTAATGGAAGAGCCCTTTGGAATTAAGACTAACTCGCCTGCATTTGCTGTGGCTGTTTTCCCATTAATCACTATATTTAAAGTTCCTTCAATCACATAATCGATTTCATCGTAATTGAGTGTCCAGTCAAATGTGGTATCTTTCATCTCCATAATGCCACAACCAAGTCTAGGACTCTCCTCCAAGGAAAATAAATCTTTTGTATAGACTATATCACCGGGTTTTCCAGTGTTCATCAGGTCATCTTTGGATACCTGAATCGTTGGAACTTTAACAGAAATAATACCTTCTTTCAGTTTATTTCTAGTTAAGTCGGCTGTACCGTTACCAAGCTTCTCCATTACGATTTCGCGAATCATAGTCTCTATTGTCTCGCTATTTATTTCCATGTGTCTATTCCTTTCGTAATTATAATACTCCTATATTTTTTCTGCTGATTTAATATCACTCTCATGCTTTAATGTCTTATTTGCAATGAAGATTGCTGCAAACAAAGCAGTAATACCAGCAACTAACTTACCAACGATCATAGGAAAAATCATTGTGGAATTAAATCCGGCGACAAATCCAAGGTGGTCACCAAATACAAAGGCTGCGGAAACAGCAAAGGCAACGTTTAGGATTTTACCACGGTTATCCATATCCTTCATCATACCAAACATAGGAATACTATTTGCCAGGGACGCTACTAAACCAGCTGCTGCAACATCATTCATTCCAAGTAATTTGCCAAGTGACATTAATGGTTTACGGAATACCTTTGTAATGACAAATACTAGTGGAAATGCACCAGCAAGAACGATACTGATATCAGCAACTATTTTAAAACCATCACTGATTGGAGCCATACCTTTTATTAATACAATACCAGTCAGCTGTTCCACGATACCTACCGCTAAACCAAAGGTAATAACCGCAACAACAAACTTTCCGAAAATCGTAAAGCCTTTAATCATACCATCTTGGAATTTCCAAAGACCTAGGGCAATTAAAATCGCAATAATAATGATTGGGATTAAATTACTAATTACCATCATTATTGGGTATCCGGCAACCAAACCACCAACAAAGGCACCGATAGGAATTGTTACAACACCTGCTAAAACACCTGTCGCTAAATATTTTCTGTCTTCATCACGTATTATCCCAAGACCAACAGGTATGGTAAATACCACTGTAGGTCCCAACATGGAACCAACAATCAAGCCGCCAAACAACCCTGCTTCTTCTGTTTGCGCAAGTGCCATTGCAAGTGGTGCACCACCCATATCACAGGCTAATAATGTACCGGCAAACATGGCTGGGTCAGCACCTAAAAAACCAAATACCGGAACAATAACCGGCTTTAAAATATTTGCTAATACCGGTGCAAGAGCAATAATTCCAACCATTGAGATTGCTAATGACCCTATGGCAAGAATACCTTCTTCAAATTTTTCTCCAAGACCGAATTTACTGCCAAATATTCGATCGATTGCACCAATTACTGCAAATACAACCATAATATAAACAATAATCTCATTAATACTCAAGAAAACACCTCCTTAACTCCTGGGCATATTGTTTTAAAATATATAATTTCTACTTCAGCCTTTTTTACAACTGCATCTGCTACATACATTCCTCGGCTGATACTGGTAAACTCTAATGCACCGATGCTTTTATTCATACTCTTCTACCACCACAGAATCTACAATACCAACGATTGCTGCATCTACTGGGGAACCAGGTGCCGATATTGCATACCTGGCTGAACCGCCTCGTACAATCAGGACTTGATCTCCTGCACCTGCACCTACCATATCTGTAGCAACTACCAATCTTTTGCTTGGCGTGTCGTAAGCATCCGTTAGTTGTACTACCAGAAGTTTATACCCATTTAATTTTTCGTCTTTTTTGGTAGCCCAAACGCTCCCTATTACCTTGCCAAGTTCCAATTGACTGCGCCTCCATTACATTTTAATAAATCGCATATGATGTGCTCGTGCATAATCCAGCGCACTGGGTGTTACGATACTATCCTTTTCAATGCATATCGCTGCTTGTGATTTTATATTTAAATTCATTAAGTCTTTTTCTAAAATGAGTTTTTTCTTAAGACCTACCTGTTCTTCTATCCCCTCAAGGGTTACCTTTGTAAGAGAGGTATTCCCTTTATTATCACTTTGCTGTTTTCCCAGCATTGTTTGCTTTACTTGTTTTTCACTAAAAGTAAATGCGCTTTCTGAAGTAAAATAAATACCGTATTGTTTTAAACTTTCCTCATACTCTAACAACCTACGATAAAATGTTTTATTTGCAGTTGCCTTATAGGAACGGTATTCTAGTCCCTCCTCAAGCACAAAGATTGTTTTTCCAAGTAAAAGGGCGTATGGTATTGCTTCCTCCATATATCCATTGCCACATAAAAGCGCCAGATTTGCTAATTGTTTCCCTGTGATAGATGTAACCAAAATTACTTCTGCACTAGAAACCAAATTATGAAGCTCTACTACATTTTGGCAAGCACCTATATCTGGAATTAACAAATTATATTCTTTTGTTATTGCCTCCGAAAGGGGATAAGGCTTATTCGATAACACTAGCAGCGTTTTTTTGTGTATGCATGTATTTTCATGGGAGCGCAACCGATGAAGAACTTCTTTCATAACTTCTTCAATTATATCTTCGTACATTTACTCAACTCTTTTCTTATTCCAAGGTACATCCTAGAGGACATGCTACTTTTCAACTATCTAAATATTTTGAAAACCACAAGAAGAAGTAAGCATCCTAAAGAGCATGCTACTTTTCAACTATAATCATACCCTTAGTATCTTTCGTAAGACCACAGGCATTGGCTTCATCATAGTCAATGTGCATTGCAGTACTGAAATTCTTATCAACTCGTATATCCACATCTTCTAAAATCACTGGACGTTCTCCAAATACCTTAACTTTAACTGAGTCGCCATTGGATATATGAAAACGTTTTGCAGCTTCTGGCGTCACATGAATATGACGCTTTGCAGCTATAAGTCCTTCCTTTATTTCGATTGACACTCCATTATTCGGATTCGTTATTTTAATTCCAGGAGTTCCCTTAATATCACCACTAAGTCTTACGGTCGCCTTAATTCCAAGTGTAGTAGCATCCGTTAATGATACCTCAACCTGGGATTTACTTCTTTCAGGACCTAGAACTACTACATTTTGAATAGAGTTTTTTGGACCTGTAATCGTAACTCTCTCTTTACAGGCAAACTGACCAGGCTGGGACAAATCTTTAACAGGAGTAAGCTGATAATCATTTCCAAAAAGTGTGTTAATATCTTCTCTACTTAAGTGAACATGCCTGCCGGATGCTTCAATTAGTATAAATAGCTGCTCTTTCAGTTCCTTTATTACTGTATCAACGATTGCATCTATATTAATATTTGTTTGTGCTAACATACTTCCTACTTTCTATGATTCGTTATATTTTCCTGTTAGATATTTAAACATCATAATCCAAAAGAAAGAGGATAAACGATTAAAAGCCCTTAGGATATCCTCTCTGGTTACCGTTTCGTCTTCAGCTTTAAACGCTTTAAATGCTACTATTTCTGTCTTTCTTGCAAGTGTTCTTAGCTTATTTAAATAGGCAGCCATCTCACCGTGCTGATAGGTAGGAAGAAAATGCTTCATTCCAAAATATTTACTTGGATGATAGGATTGTTCTCTTAAATCTTTTTCATTCAAACCGGCTAACATAAAATCACCCACTTCTCTTCCTGTAACTTCACATTGCAGCAGCTTGCGTATAAAGCGAATCACCTCTTCCAACTCTTGGGTTAGCTTAGGCATTTGTAAACCTTCGGAGACAGTCTGGGCAATTATGATTTCCGATTCCAAATAATCAATTGCACCACGAAGAATAATTCGTTTATGATCTTTAAATACTAAATAATTTCCCCTAAGATGTGTCATATGCTCAGGTTTATTTTCCAGGTGAACACCAAATACTGTATCAAATCCAGACGGTGTTTCTAAAGAGTGATTTTTATTCTTCGTATCTGGCTCATCTTCCGATACCTTAGGCTTATCACGGTTTAAGGTATCGGAGCCATGATAATCCCTTCCTGAGAGTGTAATGTTTTTTTCCAATAGATAGGCTCTTGCGGAAGGAGTTAATATGGTATCCTTTCCCATATGGAATTCACCCTTTTCCTTTAAAAGACCATCACTCATCATCTTTCGAATATCTTGTTCTGTAATTAGCGCCATTCCTAACCTCACCATTATCTTATCTGCCTGGTTTATTGTGCCGGGCATATCCCAGCACAATTAAGGCATATCATAAATAAGTTTCCATTTCTTTGGTTTTAAGTTAATATTTATGCTTGTGTATGGGGATGAGGAAGAATTGCATCTACCTCAGTATGAGGTCTTGGAATTACATGGACGGATATTAATTCACCGACACGTTCTGCTGCTGATGCACCTGCATCAGTTGCTGCTTTCACTGCACCAACATCACCTCGCACCATAACAGTTACCAAACCTCCGCCTACCTGTTCCTTACCGATTAAAGTTACATTGGCTGCCTTTACCATAGCATCTGCTGCTTCAATTGCTCCAACTAAGCCTTTCGTTTCAATCATACCAAGAGCATTTGTATTAGACATATTCATTTCCTCCTATTATTCATAGAATAGTTATGGCTCTATACTATTATTCTACATTTTATTATTTATATTAATTGTTTCATAATTCTTTTTACAATCTCTTCTACCAATTCTGTATTAACATTACAGTTTGTACTGCTAAAGGATGATTTGGTATCACTTAGGAGATTGGCAGAATCTTTTCTAATCTCCTCCAATTCCTTTGTACCAAATGCTACTCGTTTTATATTAATTAAGTCCATAGGCCCTATATTATTAGATGAAGAGCTTCCTCCAACGGCACCACAGCCTAGTGTTAATGCTGGGAAAAGGTTGGTAGACGCTCCTATGCCCCCAAGAGAACCCATTGTGTTAACTAAAATTCTGGAAGCAGGTGCTCGTAAAGCAAAACGTTTGATTAACTCTTCGTTAGTACAATGCATGGAAAAGGTATGTCCCATTCCCTCAAAGCTTAGTATCTCTACTACTTTATCCATAACATCTTCAACTGTATTCTCAACAAAGAATGCTAGGATTGGTGCTAACTTTTCTCTGGAATATGGAGCATCATCTCCTACCCTGGATTCTTTCGCAATTAAAACTTTTGCAGATTCCGGTACACCTGTTAACCCGGCAAGTTTACTAATTTGAGCTACAGATTTTCCAACAATTTGCGGATTCATCGTTCCATTGGCGCGTAGGATAAAATGTCCAAGCTTTTTAGATTCCTCTTCGTTTAAGAAAAATCCACCTTGGGCGGCTAATTCTTCTCTTACAGTCTGCTCCATGCAGCGTTCCACTATTACAGACTGTTCGGAAGCACAAATTGTACCATTATCAAATGTTTTGGAAGCCATAATATGCTTTACGGCTAATTTAACATTTGCAGTTTTATCAATAAATGCTGGTCCATTACCAGCTCCAACACCGATAGCAGGTGTCCCGGAGGAGTAAGCAGATTTCACCATTGCATAGCCGCCAGTCGCTAAGATAAGTTTAGTATTGGGATGTTTCATTAATTCATTAGTCGCCTGCATAGTTGGAATGGAAATACAGGATATTGCGCCTTTAGGACATCCTGCTGCTTCTGCTGCCTCACTGACAATCTTAACTGTTTCCAAAATACAATTCTTTGCTCCTGGATGTGGTGAAAATACGATACAATTTCCACCTTTAATTGAGATTAAGCTTTTGTACATAATTGTTGAAGTTGGATTTGTGGAAGGTATAATACCTGCTATGATACCTACCGGTATTCCAATGTCCATAGTTTGCTTTTCTTTATCCTCACGAAGAATTCCGATTGTTTTTTGATCCTTTATTGCATTATAAATTACCATAGAAGCAAAAATATTTTTAACTACTTTATCCTGCCAGATACCAAATCCGGTTTCTTCATTTGCCATCTTTGCAAGACGCTCTGCATTCTGTAAACATGCTTCTGCTATTGCCTTTATGATACGGTCAATTTGTTCCTGATTGAAGGTTGCTAGTATCTTATGGGCTTCCTTAGCTTTTTTTAAAAGCATACGGACTTCTTGTATTGACATTAAATCTTTCTCTTGTAACTCCATCTGCCGTCTCCTTTTATCTACGATTTTGCTGTGCCATAATAGTTTGTATTAATTCCTGCTTCTTTGCACTCTTATGAAGCTCTGTTAATTTCACACCTTGACTTTGTAAGATTGCTCGAAGAGTATCATTACTCTTTTTCTTTAAATCAGTAACTGTATAATTGGTTATTGGTTCTGTTTCCTCAGATTTTATTTCCGTATTCTCAGATATTGGCTCTGTTTTCTCAGATTTTGGTTCTGTTTCCTCAGATCCTTCCTCTGTTATCTCAGCTTTTAGTTCTGTTTCCTCAGCTTTTAGTTCTGTTTCCTCAGTTTTTGGTTCTGTTTCCCCAGCTTTTGGTTCTGCTTTCTCAGTTTTTATTTCTGCTTTCTCAGTTTTTGGTTCTACTTCCTCAGTTTTTAGTTCTGTTTCCTCAGTTTCTATTTCTGCTTTCTCAGTTTTTGGTTCTGCTTCCTCAGTTTTTGGTTCCTTACTCTTAGTTTTTGGATTACCTTCTATAGCTTCCTTTTCGTTAATCATAGATGGAGATTCTTTGCCCATATTTCCAAATTCGCCGTTCTTGGTTCCTGAATTTTCAATTAATACTCCAGATTTCTCGTTATGGATTCCAGCGCCATCTTCCCGAGTACTTGAGAATCTTAAATTAGCATTTTGATTCATAGGTAATGTTGACTTTTTCTTTGGTGAAAATAATTTTGTTTCTTTCAATAAAACTTTACCAACAAGGCTTTCATCTACGTGCGGTATGACATGTTTTGCTCGAAGTGTACCCACTCGTTCTGCTGCCGCAGCGCCTGCATCTACAGCAGCGGTTACTGCTCCAACATCTCCGGTGATTTCTACGGTTAGGATTCCCCCACCTGCTTTTGCTATCGCCAGTAAGACAACATTTGCTGCCTTAAGCGCTGAATCTGCTCCTTCAATTGCAGGAGGTAATCCCATAACCTCAATCATCCCTAATGCTTCCATCTTACTGATATTCCTTTGGTCGGTCCGCTATACTTCTTACTGCTTCTGCAAATGCATTGCAGGCCGCATAGCAGGCAGATTGAGAACCTGTTAATAGTCCACCGCCAAAGTTTGTTTCACTAGGCGGTCCATAAAACTCACATAATCGAACATCTGCTGCTTTCATAGCTGCATCGAGAGCATAGATTGATTCCAGGGGAGGAGCAATTACATAGGCAAGAGCTTCTCCTTCTTTAATATTAGCAATCTTTGATAGATAAGATCCGGTTCTTGATACGGTATGAGCATAATAAACGATTGAATCATCATCATTTGCACTAATAAAGTAAGCATCACTTTCCATAAATGTAATACATGCATTTAATCCACTGCGGACCTCTGCCGGACTTGGACCTGCCAAGATACCGATTACTTCTCCCGCTAGCTTTGTATTTGCATTGGCAGCACCGGCATATAAGGATCTGGCATAAACTACCTCAACATCTGCTGCCTTTGTTGCCTCATCCAAACCAGTGTAAGTTACATCGTCACTATCTGCTGTAATAATACCAATACTCTTATGACGCTCTCCAAGAGAAAGCTTTTCAGCCAAATCCGGACTCACATTAGAGATTATCCGGACCGCTAAAATATTTGGGTGTAATTTATCATTTTTCATAATAACCTCGATTCCGGCGCTTTAGCGCCATTTTAATAACAGCGATTTGTGCATCAGCACAAATTGCCGGTTGAAAAAACACTGTTTTTTCAACCTAACCTCGATCCCGGCGCCTTAGCACCTTTTTAATAACGATAGCGATTTGTGCACCAGCACAAATTGCCGGTTGAAAAAACAATGTTTTTTCAACCTAACCTCATTTCAAGTCGATACCGGATGCTTTCTTATCCAACATCTTCTTAATTAACTCTGCTGCATGGGCACCAGCCTCAACAGGTACAGTACCACCGCGGTGGATATTAGAAATTACAGTTCTTTTTGATTCTGGAATTCCATGCTTAGGTTTGTAGCAAATATAGGCAGACATTGATTCTGCTGTTACTAATCCTGGACGTTCCCCAACTAACATACATATTACATCTGCATCAGTAGCTTGACCGATATCATCCATTGCACCTACTCTGGCGTGTTTGATAAAAAGGATTGGAGGTACATTGATCTGGTACATACTAAGACCTTGCTTTATTGCAGGAATCATATCCTCAACATTAGCTTCTATGGCAGAAGAGGATAAACCATCACCAACGATGATTAGAACCTTAGGGCTTTGACCACAGGTTTTTTTGATTATCTCTAATTCTTCTTTACCAAATCTGCGCCCAAGGTCTGGTCTTGTTAAATACTCATCTTTATCTTTACAAAGTGTTTTTACAAAAACAAAATTATTTTTCTTAATAAACTCCTCTGAAACATCAGAGAATACTGCATCTTGTGCTGCCGCATGATCTGCTCTGACACGAAGCATAGTCATAGTTTTATAACGGGCTCCAGCTCTGCCAACGCCAAGTCTTGCTGGAGTTTTACTCTTCATATGAAGATACTCTTCTTTATTTTTAGGATGGTCTATTAAAAACCAAGTTTTTAAATCTATTTTTGTTATATCTGGTAAGCATTCTGAAGATACTGCCGTTGCGGTTCCAGCCCCTGTTCCATGGCTTACAGAAGTCTGATTCGCAGCACTTTTTCCCTGAGTACCTCCACCATTAATCATCTGTTCCACCATCTGCTCTACCATTTTTCTTATATTTTGTTCATCCATATATTTATGCTCCTTTCAAAATCTGGAGAATTTGTGCGTAGCACAAATCTCCGGTTGTAAGAATAAAATTCTTTCAACCTTTTCCCTGCTAGAATAAGACGGAAGCATCACCGGCTAATTTTGTCAGCTTGCCTTTTTCATCAATAAAGCCCATACGAATCATCCATTCATGGAATGGTTTGATGGCAGTTAACCCATACATTTCCCGAAGCGCAGCTGTTTCATGATAACCGGTAGTCTGATAGTTTAACATAACATCATCACCGTGAGGTATACCCATAAAGTAATTACAGCCTGCTGTTGTCAACAATATAGAAAGGTCTTCAATCGTATTCTGGTCTGCCTTCATATGGTTCGTATAACAAGCATCACAGCCCATGGGGATACCAGTTAATTTACCCATGAAGTGATCCTCAAGACCGGCACGATTTACTTGACGGCCATCATAAAGGTATTCTGGTCCGATAAATCCTACAACAGTATTTACAAGATATGGTTGAAAGCGTTTTGCAAAACCATAGCAACGAGCTTCCAATGTAACCTGATCTACACCATGATGAGCTTCTGAGGATAACTCAGAACCCTGACCGGTTTCAAAATACATAACATTTGGTCCCCCTGCGGTTCCTTCTGTTAATGCAAGTTGTCTTGCCTCCTCTAAGGTTGCTGCACTAAATCCAAATGCTTCATTTCCTTTTTGAGACCCTGCGATGGATTGGAATATTAAATCCGATGGAGCGCCCTTTCTTATTGCTTCCATCTGAGTAGTAACGTGAGCAAGAACACAGTTCTGAGTTGGAATCTTAAATTTCTGTTTTGCCTCTTCGAATCGATTAAGTATTCGCATTACACTCTCTGTTGAATCATCTACAGGGTTTAAACCTATAACAGCATCTCCTGCACCATAAGTTAAACCTTCCAGTACGGAAGCCATAATACCGTCAAGATCATCAGTAGGATGGTTCGGCTGCAGACGGCAGCTAAGAGTACCTGGTTCACCAATGGTAGTATTACAATGTGCGGTAACTCGAATTTTCCTTGCACCATACACTAAGTCCATATTTGACATTAATTTGGCAACAGCCGCTACCATCTCAGCAGTAATACCACGGCTAATTCTTCGAATATCTGCACCAGTTGTATTTTCATCTAATATCCATTCGCGGAACTCAGCAACTGTCCAGTTCTTGATTTCGTTGTAAATTTTTTCATTCACATCGTCTTGAATAATTCTTGTTACTTCATCAATTTCATAAGGAACCGCTGGATTATTGCGAAGCTGCTCTAATGTTATGTTCGCAAGTACAATCTTCGCTGCCACACGCTGCCCGGCAGATTCTGCACCAATTCCAGCAAGGGTATCACCTGATTTTTCCTCATTTGCCTTTGCCATGACATCCATAAGAGACTTAAACTCATAGGTATGTCCCAACAATTGTGCTTTTAATATCATAGTCCACTCCTATCTGCGTGTTGGAAGTATCTCATCTCAATAAATTGACTATTTCCCATACACACGTTCATATCGTAATTTCAACATAGTTGATTTTTTGAAGCTAATGCCTAAGGCACATTACTTCCAGTTGAAAAATTTTCAACTTACTTGTATTTAGGATTATACAAAATGCAACTTTTTATTTATTAAATACCAAAGTTTTTACAACTACCGGTAATACGGTACCTTCTGCTACCGGTTTTCCGATATCAACATAATCTCCATTCTCTACATGGATGCTATCCAGGCACACTATATCTTTTTTGTATTCAAGCATTCGATACAATGTTTGTCCCAGAACCTTTGCCATATCGTTTTCTACTAAGATAATGAAAGGAAGTCCTTGTTCCAATAATTCCTTCATTCCAGCCAGAAGACCTTTTGCATATTCAGTAACTTGCACAAAGGAAGGGGTTTTGCTTCCCTCAAAAGCAATGGCTACTTTCTGAAGTTTGCCTTCTAACTTAAACCAGTTCAGTTTCGTTTCAATAGCTTGTTCCAAACTTTTTGCTGATTCTTCCTCTTCTTTGGACAGCTTTAGAATTGGTAAGTTTTTAATTGGAAATGTATCTTTAGTATACGTAATGGTACTACCACTTATCTCCATTGTATGAGTTCCTGCACCAACTACGGTTGCACGGATTGTTTCAACACTTTTAAGGACAGTGAGCTCTTTACATAACGGTGATTCTTTAATTGCTTGTCCTAATAAGATTCCAATATCACCATATGCAAATTCATCTGCTACCTCTTCTTCACCATAAATATAATCTGCTACACCACCAGAAAATGTAATACTTGTGATTGGACATGATTTTTTAATGGTTTCATTACAGGTAAACTTAGTTTCCTGCTCGCCTTCTTTGCGTGTAATAAATAATGAGAATTCATCATTCATCGGTCTGATTCCAACACTCTGCATTAAGGCGTAAACCATAGCATCCAGTATCGGCTGTATATTTTCTTTTCTCGCTATGGTACCAACACTTAAGGATAGATTTTTTCTTTTTATTAATTCTTTCATCTTCTCTGACAGGTAAGTGATTTGTCCTGAGTTTTTATCTATTTTTATCAGTCGTCCACCTACATCAAGGCATCCAGTATCTTTGACTTCTCCGTGGTTAAATAAAGCAAGATTACTTGTTCCTCCACCAATATCAATATTGACAACACCGGTATGACCTTCTTTGGAATACACATGTGCACCGGCACCTTTTCCTGCGATAATGCTTTCTAAATCAGGTCCGGCTGTTGCTACTACAAAATCACCTGCAAAACCACTTAAGGTTGTTAATACTTCTTTTGCATTTTCCTTTCTGGCTGTCTCACCAGTGATAATTACTGCTCCCGTATTGATCTTAGCTTTTTCAATGCCGGCTTTTTTATATTCTCCTTCAATTATTTCCCTAACCTTTGTTCCGTCTATTTCAGTTGGAGAACGCAGCGGCGTAAAATATATCTCACTTCGATATATAATTTCTTTATCAACAATTTCCACTTTGGGAACAGAGAAGTTAGAGGCGATATTCTCAATCATTAATTTTGAAAAAACCAGCTGTGTTGTACTGGTTCCGATATCGATACCTACACTTAACAGTTCTTCTCTCATGCCTACTCCCATCTTCTTATATCATCTACATTACTCTGCATCACGTGCCTTATTAGAAACGGTGAAATCTAATCATCAATTCGTTCATGTATATAATGAAACAATTCTTCAACTCCTATTTCTTCCACTGTATCTATTGGAAAGATTTTTTGTGCACCAGCTTGTCTTAGCTCCATTTCCACTCTTTTTATATCCTCCTCGGAATCGGCTAAAGTAACTTTGGTTATGATTCCAATAATTTCTTTTGCAAAGGTACCTGCAAATGCCGGAGGTATATAGTTGTCTCTAACCGTAGGATCACCAAGAATTGCTATGAGCTTTGCATCTATTGCAGACATAATAAGAGCATGGTAGTAATTTCGGTTCTCCATATATTCTCCGGGGGTATCAATTGCGTTATTATAAAACTCCACCGATTGTGTTTTTTTATACTTTAGTTCCAATGCATCCAGCTTCTGACATAGTGTTGTTTTCCCACTTCCGGTTCTACCCATAAATATTATTTTTCCACTAGCCATCTTAACCTCAATTCCAGCACGATTTTAGTACTAAATAGGAAAGTATTTAAAATTAGCCACTTGCGTTTCTTCTGCTACGTCCTTGTAATTGCTGCAGGAGTAAATAATAATTGTCCGGATAGTACAGAAACTACATCTCGAATGGCTGATTCAACAGAACTAACATCTCCAGTAATCACAAGTGCTCCACTGAAACGGTCAATAAACCCAAGTCTTACATCTGATGCTTTGGTAGCAACATCGGCTGCAATAATAGCACCCTCACTAGGTGTTATTGTCATAATTCCAATTGCATTCATCTCATCTAAAATTAAACCTAGCTTTTGATATATTTCTACAGTAGGATTTGCAATAATATGAGCAAGTGTAATTTGTTTACCAGGTACAAACTCCTGAACAATTCTTTGTTTCTCATCGATTTGTATGATAAGTCCTCACCACCATTTCCTGCTTTAAGAAATCTTATGAAGGATTTCAGAAATATCTGAAATGCTGGCAGCACGAGGATTGGTTAAAATACAGGCATCCTTTAACGCACCTTCTGCAATCCCTTTCTTTTCTTTTAAAATATCTTCTGTACTTATCTTACATTCTGTTAGTTTGGTTGGCATTTTCATCCGCTGCATAAGTTTCGTAATCTCACTGATTAAGTTTTTCACACTTAATCGAACTGTGCTGCCGGAGACACCGATAAGTTTTGCAATCTTTGCATATTTTATTGCTGCTTCTGAATAATCTTTTGGTGTAAAACCAGTAATGTTACTGTTAAATTCAATTACATGTGGAAGTAAAATAGCATTGGCTCTTCCATGGGGTACATGGAGCTTTCCACCAATGTTATGAGCAATAGCATGATTTAGACCAAGAGAAGCCAAATTGAAGGAGATTCCAGCCAGGCAAGACGCATTATGCATTCTTTCTTTCGCTTCCATATCTTCCGAACTTTCATAAGAGCGTAAAAGGTATTGATATACTAAGCCCACTGCCTTTTCTGCAAGAGCATCGGAAAAATCAGTGGCTTTCGTAGAAACATAGGCTTCAAGTGCATGGGTTAAAACATCCATACCAGTATCAGCTACAATAGCAGGCGGAACCGTTTTCACAAGTTCTGGTTCCAGTAATGCTATGTCAGGAATTAAAACATCCGATACTAAAGGATACTTAATTCCTTTTTCTTTGTCAGTAATTACTGCAAAAGAGGTTACTTCGGATCCAGTTCCACTTGTTGTTGGAACCGCAATAAATTGCATTTCCTTAAGCTTTCCTATCTCTCTTGAAAAATGCATAATTGCCTTGGCTGCATCTATTGCGGAACCACCACCCACCGCAACCACAGCATCAGGCTCATAAGCTACGACTTCCTCTACTCCTTTAACCACTAATTCCATGGGTGGGTCAGGTACAATGTCGCTAAATATCTGAAATGACCCTTCTGCTAAATATTTGGTGATGGAATCAATCATTCCAGACTTCACCATATATGGGTCGGTTACGATAAAAATTTTCTTTTGTACTAGGGTTTGCAAATATTGCAAAGCTTCCTGGCCAAATATGACTTTTGTTTTTAATTCGAATGTGTTCATTTGTCATCACCTTTTTTAAGTTTCATAGTTACCTAAATATAGTATGTATTTTTTTGATAACTATACAAAATGTTAAAAAGTTTTGGAAAAAGAAACTTGATTTGAGTGCCAAAAGTCTAAATATAGTTTATTGAATGAATAGTGTACACGACTTTTGACAATCAATCTTTAATGCTTGAACTTTAATGAAGATTAGAAAAGTGTAAAAAAAAGATACAAAATTCCATTTAGAATTTGTATCTTTTTTCTGGCAATTTAATTTTTAATAGATTATCTGCTTAAGAAAGTCACTGGGATTTATGGCTCTAATTAAAGAATTTATGTACCATCTGCAAACACTCTTCCCCTATATTTCTTCAAAGTTTCTAGGGCTAACTGTGATTCAGTAAGATCGTCTGCTTGTATTTTATTTTCTCCATAGAGTCCTTTTAATCCCTTTAATATCTCTATAACATAAATGACTTTATCATCAGGTAATTCTTGAAGCATTTCAACGGCTTTTTCTTTAATCTGAGTCATACTTACTATATTCACTCCTTTCAAAGCAACTCTTTCTGAGCAAAGAAACTTTTCCAATAAATCTAAAAGTCAATAGCTCTTCATATAAACGTGGATAATAGTCAATCATATCAGAATCTGGCATATGCCGCTGCATAACGTGATATATAGCGTAAAGCGCTGCCAAACACTACCTCAGCATTACTATACATCATTCCTACATTAGCAAAAATAGCTGCAAAAGCTCCGGCACTAATCTGACCATTTAAAAGCTCACGAACAAGTAATGCTAAAATCCCTATATATCCACCAATAATCAGTAGCCTTAATATTAAATCAACCCGTATATATTTCATTTCAGCACCTAATGTGTTTATGCTAAAATAGGTCAAGGGTTTGCTGTTCAAACTCACTTTTTTTGTTCAACATATAAGGTACCTGATTTAGGATTGCTAAGGTTCGCATATCGTCGAATATCCACTGTTGGATTTGATTTTCTGTCAGTAATAAAGGCATTCTATCATGTACATGGGAAATAGATGCATTTGCGTTTGTTGTTAAAATTACAAATCTGGCTTCATCCTGATAAATATTATAGATACCAGCCATATACATAACCTTTTCATTTTGCGGAGTAAAATAGATTTTTTCTTTGTTTGCATTCCATTCGTAGAACCCGGAAGCGGGAATAATACACCGTCTTGAAGCTAAGCCCTCTCTAAACATCTTCTTCTCAAAAGCTGTCTCAGAACGTGCATTTATGATTAATCCCTTATTTGTAAAGTTAGGAAAACCCCACTTTACTATATCCGGTTCAATTTTCCATCCACTTGCCACCAGGATAGTTGCATCGTTTGAGGGAAATATCTCGCCAGTCTTTATCTTTGTATTACTATACTTTTTATCCAATTCTTCTAATATCTTTTGGATTTCTCCTGAAGTTTCATCGCCAACATAATATCTTCCACACATCACAAGACCCTCCCTAATGTTTTACCTGTATTATACCTTGCTTTCGTTTAAACTTATACTGCATAATAACCTCACAACTAACAGATTTTTCATTCTATAGCAATCCAATATCTTTGTTCTACTACCCCATCCACGGTAACTTCATTTTCAAGGATGCCACCATTCTTCTGAATACTTTTTGCCGAGCCAATATTATCTTTATCACATACCAACAAAACTTTATCTATTCCTATTATCTTGCATTCTTTTAGTGCAAGATTAATCATCTCGGTCGCTATTCCCTTTCTTCTTTCCGAAGGTCTCACACCATCTCCAGTATGTCCTCCATTTAAGAGCAAAGAATCACTTTTTCTCCTGTAGCATACCATTCCTCCATCATATCATTCAAATGTCCTTGATATTTTGTAGCTAACTTTACTAATTGTAGTCTCAATTCTGTCACTCCTTCATATACTGCTACTTCCTACCCTTCTACAGTTTCAATAACATACCATTTTTGCCTTCATGAAATCCATATTTCTCATAAAGTGGTTTTCCCATTTTAGATTCTTGTAACAAAAAAATATGATATTCTTTAACCCGTGCTGTTCTAATTAGCTTATCTAAAATAGTTGAAGCAATGCCCTGTCGTCTGTATTTCTCATTTACAAACATACTTGTAATATAAGCATTTTTCCCCCATGGATTAAATAAGGATGGAACCGAATTGTAATAAAAAATAATACCAGTGCCAATAACCGAAGAATCAACTTCTGCCAATACAATGTCACATTGCTTTTCTAATAGACCTTTTTCAAAATATAAGTATAAGTTACTTTTTAATAACTCGTAGCTTTCATCAGCATATGAAATATTGATAAAATCGAGTCTGCTATCGACCAAAAAATCTATGTCCTCCATTATTGCATTTCTATAGATGATTTCCATTTGATGCATCCTCCGCAACCAATTATTTATATAATATTTTTCTCGAATAATTGCTGAAACTCTTAAATTCTATATTCGTCATTATAGCTCACTTTCATATTCTGACTTATCTTCATTCTCTGCCATTTCACTTTCATTTACTATTCCCATTGTTAATAAAATTACTATAACAATTCATTAAGTGAATGAATCACTTTGTACCCTTTTCCGATACTTAATATCTTCTGCACAGTAAAGTATTTTTTATCTCTGCATAATAATATAGCTTTTACCCCAAGTTCCTTAGCCCCCATGCAATTTTTCAGATTATCATCAATAAAAACAGCCTTATTAGGACTAACATTTAACTCATTCAATGCGGCTAAATACATTTTTTTATTTGGCTTTGTTACTCCAATTACTGAAGATATTACAAATGATGAAAAATATGAATCAAATCCTGCATGGATAAATACATCTTTTAAGGAGGGCCATGCGTCTGAAACAACTGCAAGCTTATATTTTTCAAAAAGCAAAGGGATTACATGAGTAGCATCCTCAAAGAATTTATATTTTTCTGCATTATAAGTCAAATCTCCTGCCAACCCGTTCACAGCTTCATCTTGCAATTGAAGTTCAGGTAATGCCTTCGAAAATATATCATAGTATTTTCTGAAATGCTCATATTCCTCTTCCTTCGTCTTTATCATGGTAATTGAATTTATATAATCGCCTGCTATAGAAAAAGCTCTATTTCTTTTTTCCATATTAATATTATCAAATGCGCTTTTGTTAACATGATTAAAGAATTTTGGCGATATGAACCAATGTCCCGATTGGGGAGCATTTAACACTTTACCCGAATCAAAAAGTACAGCCTCAATATTATGTAATCTCATATTCCCCTCCTAAGCAATTGGTTAAAATGCCGTATTACTACTTATGATTTTTTTTATAGACTTTATTTAACTGTTGTTAGCCTCCATACCCGTCTCCGTTTTTTAATAATAACTTTTCAGCAATTTGTTGGCACTCTATTCCTATCTTATTATAGAAATCACCATCCCTAATGGTTTCTAGAAATTGATAATCATTTAAAGCTATCTCATAATAACTCTTTGAACTCATCTGTATACTCACCTTCCCTCCATAATACTATTTTATCTCTTTTTATATTATCAACTATACGCTCTTTACTTCTGTTAAAAACATCTATATCATAAAAAATAACATCCGTTGTTACATCCGTTTCATCTATATATTCTAATTCACCTCTTATAAACCTAGTTACGCTTCTGTTGAGTCTGTCACCTTTAGTAATTACAATTAAGTCTATATCACTGTTATATCTACACTCACCTCTACTACAGCTACCGAATAAACTTATCTCATCAATCTGCTCTATATTTAAATTAACAATAAACTCTACACCTTTTTTTACTACTCTTGCAAATTTATTTGGAACCTTAGTTTTTACCATATATAACAACTCCAAGATTAGAAAAAGTTATATTCTTTTTCTTTAATAATAATTCTCTTTATTTACTTCTTTATACAATATATACCCCTAAAGGTCTCAAATCCTCTATTAACTACTAACAATTTTATCTCTAACTATATTTTATCAAATTAAAGGCAGTATTGCAACTTCTACAAATGACGATGATTATATTTCTCATTTATCTAAATTTATCTAAAACATATCTATATTTATAATTCTGTACTCCAAGAGAGGCAGAATAAACCAAGTAACCAATAAATAAAGGCGGCGAGTTGAATGGAAGTACTTTACTTACTATACACGTTTGTAGCTTCGACGTATAAAGCAATGATTAAGACTATTGAATTTTTATCTAATTAGTTTATTAATAATCAGACAAGTATTAACCTCCTTATAACCTAAAAGGATTGCGAAAATATTAAGGGGAACAAGCTATATCAGTTTGTTGCTCTTTATTTTACCCATCTTGTAATCATAAATATTTTCTATATAAAAATAACAACTCTAAAAATGCTAATTTAGAGTTGTTATCTTTATTATTATTTAGTTATTGTTGATATGCAAACTATTATTAATCCCATATATCACTATAATTTATTGTCTGTATAATGGGGTTAAAACCCTCGCCTTTAGGCGAAACCTTTAGGTCAACCCCATAACCTTGAGTTTAGAAAAGCTAAAAGCAGAGATACTAAGCTTGAGGTGATAAAATGGAACATTATAGGGAGTCAGCCCATTGCACATATGATATAAAATATCATATTGTATGGATAACAAAGTACAGGAAGCCAGTAATTACTGGTGCAATTGCAGAAAGGACAAGGGAGTTAATACGAGAAATTTGCCAAGTAAATGAAGTTGAGATTTTGGCAGGGCATGTAGGCAGTGACCATATTCATCTGCTGGTGTCAGTACCCCCACATCTTTCAGTCAGTAAACTGGTACAATATTTAATGGAAAATTCATCAAGAAGACTGCAGATAGAATATAAAGAGATGAATAAACAATTCTGGGGACAACATCTGTGGGCAAGGGGCTATTTTGTTGCAAGTAGTGGAAATGTGACAGATGAAATAATAAGGGAATATATCAAAAATCAGGACATAGAAGAAAAAATGAAGTCCGATAACTTTGATATTGGACAACTTTAGGCTGCTTCAGCAGCAAAACGAACCTACCGGCTTTAGCCGGTAGTGGTTCAGTTCTTCTGATCTTTCTTCTAAGAACCCTTCAGGAAGTTCATAGTTATCTTTTGTGAGTTTTATTTTAGATTTCTTTATCTTATCTCGTGAACCTGCATCAAGGGTATGATCCTCTGAGAAGTAATCACTGGTCTTTAAAAAATATTCATAATCTTGAGCAATATCCCATGTAGAGTCTACAAAGTACCATAACCCGTCTATCTTTACAATATTCCAGGCATGCAGCTCCCAGCTACCAAGTCCGTTAGCTGTACCCGTAACACGCATTGATTCAATACCTACCTCACCACATAATAAATCAAACAATCTTGCATAACCATCACAGACAGCTTTATGTTCTCTTAATGCTCCGGAAGCTGATGCAATCTTATTACTTTTTCTATCATATCCATCCCAATCATATTCTATATTGTTTGTGATCCATTCATACACGGCAGTAACTTTTTCAAACTCTGTTTTATATTGAGAAGCATTTATCTCCTTTAATGCTTTATCCAAATTCTCTTCAAATTCAATTTCCCCTACTGTTTTGGGAAGTCTCTTAACTACAATTTTGAATTTAACTTTAGTACCATACTTCTTACCAACATTTTTAGAAGATATTCTTTGGTCAGATAATTGAATAGTGACTGTCTCTTTCACCGAATTAACATCTTTATCTATGGCATTGTTATACTGTATTGTAAGATAGCCTTTACCGTTATCAGAAACACTTATATCTCTCAATTTACTTACTTGAATTGCTGTTAGACCCTTAGCCGTTTTAACACCTAAGTTTACCTTAGAACCTTCATACATAGTTAATGTATAGACACCATTCTTATCTATCTTTAATGTCGGATTAAGGTTAGTTCCTTTAGGATACGTACCTCTAGGTAAAGATGCAACATTCGTTTTACCTGTAAGACTTAATGTATACTTTGTTGTAGCCTCCGCCGCCTGTGCAGGAACTACCCCCACTAAGATTGTTAAAAACATTACAATAAAAACTGCTTTGTTAAAGTTCTTCATAAGTTCGTCCTCCCCCTTCCGTTACTTACCACTATAACCAATTTTTACAATATCGTCAAATTAAAATGAATTGTGAAGTTTATTGTTATCTCTACAAAAGAAAACATTTGAAATAGGCTCGACTTTTATTAAAAGCATGATAATATCAAACCATAGCATTAATCCTCCCTTTTTGATTCCCCGTACCATAAGGGCAGAGAAAGTTACTTAAACAGTAGTAACGGACTAAAGGAGGCATAAAAAAGATGGATGTAATATTTCAAAATGCTACAGCCCAAATAATTCAAGTATTAACGTTAGGAATGATAGAATTTTCCTCTATTATACTATTATTGACAGTTATTTGGTTACTTTAAAGAATTGACGGGTAAAACGTCTACATATAAACAACAGAAAGCTTTCTGTTGTTTCTTTTATTTTTGTCAAGCCTATTTCAAATGTTTTCTCTCATTTATATATGTTACAGTTCTGTTGATTTTTTCTATTTCTTATACCCAAACTATAAATTTCCATCACAATCAAAATTTGAACACTTTCCGGTAGATAATAGTTTAGAACCACATATCTTACAGTACCCCTCGGATTCAATAAAATTAGCCACCTTGCGCTTTACATAATCGACAATAGCAATACACTCATTTGCTTCTTCTTTACTAACCCGGATATAATTCTCGCCCGGATATCTGGCATCAAAATAAAAGTCTTTTAACATACGCAAATCTCTTATATCTAGTCCAAGATCAATTCCAGACTCTTTTATGACATAATCAAGTTTAGGCAGGTTATGCGTTTTCAAAACCACTTCTGCCTCAGGGTGACCCACACAGAATTCCTGTACTACATGCTTTAAATATTTCTCTACAACCTGTTCTGCAAGAAAAGCAATACTATTATAAATATTAGAATGTACGCTACTTTTTAGAAATAGATATTCTTCATTTGCTATACTATAATAACTGTTTGTACTCATCTGTAGGCAAACCTCCTTTCATTAAGTAGATACCCTCTCTCCTTATGTTATCCCTTAGCCTATTTTTGTCTTTTGACCGCATAATATCTTCTGTCATAAATGCAATATCACAAGGTATTTTAGTAGATAGAAATTCTGCATCTCCTACAATATGTCCCCTGAATACTCTGTTTACTATTGGCTCTCGCGATACAATTGCTATATCAATATCGCTGCCTACATGTATATCTAATCTGGCACAACTTCCAAATAGAATCAGATCATTAATTTCAATATTGTATTCCTGTCCACATCCGGTAATAATATCGATTGCTTCTATTATGCTCTTTTTATAATTATTCGGTAGTTCACCTAAAGTATCATAAACCATAACAAACCTCCTCTTATCCTTCCCTTTTACCACCAGAAATTATTCTTTTCTCTAATCGGATCTGGAAATTTAATCATATATAACTCATTACCGTATAAAAGTGTTATCTTCTTTTCTGAGCCAAGAAACTTATTCGCCACTTTTGTACTATTATTAAAATTGATCATCCAACAAACCTCCTACATAATCCTGTATCTCATCGGCTGTAGGTCTGGATAATTCTCCAGAAACCACCAAATGTTTGATTGCAAAAAATAAGTCATTTCTTTGGTTTTCAAGATAATGCTTATTTGACCGGGTTTTATCTTTTTCATACTTCTCTAACAAGTCATAAAAGTCTATTAGCTCTTCATATAAACGAGGATAATGATCAGCCATATCAGAATCTGGCATATATTTATATATCCCTTTCATGTTTATAAGCTCCTTTCATACCTTAAACTTCATAACCAACAATTTTATCTCTAACTATATTTTATCAAACTAAAGGCAGTATTGCAACTTCTGCAAATGACGATGATTATATTTCTCTAACAGAAAAAAAGCCCATAAACTCTTGGCTTATAGGCTTTTCTCTATGATTTGAAATTTTAACCGAAACTTATTAGTTTCCCATTTGCTTTGCGAACTATTTTCTGGTATAGGCTTAAATACAAACATTCTGGGTATCTAACCAATTATCTTACCCATTTTTAATTTGGGTAAATTTTTCGCATCAAGTTCATTCTATTATAAACTTTTGAATTTCATTTTTGGGTACGAATTAAACCTCATTGGGTAAAGATTCTTCATTAATTAATGTGTCCTCTTTGTCAATTACTGCATTACCGAATTTAGCGACTTCTTCGTCATATTTCGTCTCGGTAACGTGAGTATAAATATCCATAGTTGTCGAGAAATGCTGATGTCCCATAAGAGCTTGCACTACCTTAGGAGCCATATTTCTTTCAAAGCATCGGCTACAAAACGTATGACGAAACGCGTGTGGATACATATTCTCAAAAAGCTTAGGTTCTCTCTGTTCTCTTACTGCTTCAAAAGCTTCTCTTTTGTTTATAGCCTCAACGACCTTTTTAACTTCTTTTTCCGCATGGTATCTTAAAACCGGTGACCCCATTGTTGTTACAAACACAAGGTCTTCGAATTCACCTTCGCTTCTGAATCTCTTGCCGAGTTCTTTTTTTAGTTTATCAACTTTTTTCTTTTGGGACAAGAACATTTCTTCAGCTTCACCCATAAATGGAATCTTCCTATATGAATTGTGAGTCTTCGGTGTCGTTAGTAACATCTTCTTAACACCAGCCTCGTAATTGCAAGATAGCGAGCGATTGATGTTAATACATTTATTTTTAAAGTCAACATTGCTCCACTTCAAGCCACCAACTTCGCCAATTCGCATACCTGTAAGAAACATTATGTAAAACATCTCTTTGTACCAATTGAACTCGACTTCGCGTAGGTAAATACCTTGCTCCTCATGTGTTAAAAATCTTCTCAGTACCTGCTTATTTTCCCAAGGCACATTGATTTCGAAGCAAGGATTTTCGGTAATAATCCGATTGTGCTTTGCTGATTCTAGGCAATCTCTAACTCGACCAAGAGCATCCATCATGCTTGAAGCTGCTCTTCCTTCTTCCTGCATCTTATTAATAACTTCCTGAATATCGATGTTACGGATATCAACAACTTTCATTTCTCCAATTTGCGCCCCGAAAGTGTTTTGGAACTTGCTCCCCATTGGGAAAACACTTGTTGATTTTATGTTTGGCACTTTATATTTCGTAAACCATTCCTCGAACCATTCATTCAACGTAATGTTTTGACGTTTTACATCGACGCTCTTCGTTGCTTGCTCTTTCGCTTCCTCAAAGTCCTTCTTTAACTGTTTGAGGTCGAAATTATAGAGATTAATTATAATCCCGTTAATTGTAGCTCTTGCCTCGTACCTTCCATCTTTTCTTTGCCTAATTCCTTTTCCTAACTTTTCTTTTAATCCTTTTGCCATAACAATCCATTCCTCTCTATTTTTTAATATTATAATAGGAAGAAATGAATACATTTGAATGAGTTAATTATACCTCAAACTTCGCATCATTTACAACCTATATTTTCCGATAGTTATCTTGCTACCTTATTGCCACTTACAGTATTTAACCATTTGTCCAGTAAAATTTTATTGGCATAAAGACGATTTCCAATCCTGACAGTATATGGGTTATTGGTCTTGGTAAGGAGTTCTCTCGCTTTCGTCTCTCCTATGCCTAAGTACGCACAAAACTCTTCCAAATTCAGCAGGGCCTTACCTTCTATCTTGTTTTCATTTTTTATCATAAATTCAACATCCTTTCTGTAACCTGTTTTAAATTGTTGTTTACTGTTACAGAAAGAAGATGATTGAAATTCACGAACACGGTTGTGTTTTCAGGACGAATTTTCGACTTTTTTACCTCATGATTGAAACTTTGTGTATTTTGTATATTTTTCCAGCAATCTATTGTGCATATTTTTTTAAGATTCTTTTTCTTAAAAACTGACACCAGAGTGTCCCGAAACCTCTGTCTCAAGCAGTGTAGAAAAATTTTTCATATTTTGAAGAGGAAGTGGCTAATATTCTTAGAAAAATGTCATATTTATAAGTTACGTATTTTTTAAAAATGAAACAAATTAATAAAACAAAATTTGATTGGAAAAATTAAAAATAAAAAAAGACCGAGACGGGCTTGCCCTATCTAGGTCTGAATTCTTTGATGTTTATGAATAATTTTCTATTATATCTACGAGGATAATTTCGATTGTCTTTTGGAAAAGCGAGGTGACGAGTGACAAAAATTATCATTAGGCAACCGGTTAAACTCATTTATCCTCCAACGAAGTTATATTCAATCGAGATTTTCTTTAATCATTTTCCGAGGAAGCTCTTTTCTACCTTCTGCTTTTCTTCATCTTTTTCCATTCTTTCTTCTTTCTTTTAAAAAACCGAAAAGAGCTAGAATACTTGATTTTACAGGGATTTTTCTAGTGTTTATTTGTAGAAACCTTGCTGTTCAGGTCCTATTTGGGTAAAAAAATAGACCTGAGACGGGGCGGTAAATCGCACTATCTAGGTCTGAATTTTTAGATGCTTTCGCATAACATTTTAAAATCAATAGCCGTATAAAGTACTCCTAAAAATATAAATGCATAATATTTTCTCCAATAATCCTATATATTATCTGCCACTACCTGTATTCTCAACATCAAAAATGTAATTGTTTTTAACATCCTGTAAAACACTATCAAAATCAATATTAAGTAATTCCTTCTCATATTTCTTATTCCTACGATAAAAAGCATTAATTTTCATAGAGTCTTTATATCCTAAATCCATCAATAAGTTTTTTGACTCCATATATATTCTATCAATATCCAATGCGGGATATCTATCTTTTATCAACTTTTCAAAAACAATACACAAATAGTCAAACCTTATAGTAATAAACGGATGTATTCTATTGCATGATGTCGGAGTTAAATATCTATCATTAATGTCCTGTTTTTTTATCTGCTTTTCCATTTTTTCTAATTCATCTATTTCTAACTCCTTAAAATATATAAACAAAAAGCTTAATATTGACCGTAAAGGTATATATCTATCGTCCCCATAAGATGCATCTGCACAAATAAAGACATTTGCTAATGATTCTTGTATAGCCATGATATCACACATAACTTCAAATTGCTGTCTCCTCTTCGGAGGGATTTCAACATTTTTTTGAATAGTGCAATGCCCAAACGAGATATGAAAAAACTCGTGCCAGACTATTAAAGATAATAAATTACTAACAATTGTATGGATACTGTCTTGTGGTATCATTTTCTTTTCTAACCTTTTAGCCAATTCAACTGGAGTAAATAGTCTTAATTCGATTAAATAATTATCATCACTGATTTTCTTAGAAGAATTATTGAATACAACATTGAACAAATCTAATTTATATGAGACAGAGAATTTATTTTCTAATCCTTTTACTTCCATATATAGTCTAATATGTTCAAATATAGCTTCAATTTCTGGGGTATATTCTTCCTCTATAATGTATTTTATTTCTTCAGGTTCTTTGTTACTAATCATGTTATCCCCTTTATAATACAAATAATAATTAATTTATTACGATGCATTCAGAATAATCCTTAAACAAAGAAATACCCCATGGATATAACTTATCTGTCTTTGAATCATATTGATAAATAACTGTATCTGTATCATATCGACTACTCATTCTTTGCCCCAGAACAAAGGTAAATGCTACCGATGACGATATAACCATATGTACTTTTCTTATTGCATTTTTTCTTACTATATCCCTAACTTCATTAAGTATAAACATAACATACTTCTGAATTTGCTTGTCACTTTTTATAACATCATATCCTTTTTGAATTGTTTCAAATTTAATAAACGACTTATGCTCCAGATTAAATACACTTAATTGACTATCGACTATTGGAAATGTAGTTGAAATTGCAACAATAAGTTCTTTACAACCTTTAACAATTTTTCTACTTTCAATTTCCATAGGCATAAGAGTTTCAGCATCGTCCAATTCCTCAAAAAATTCTTTACTTCTTTCTTTATGAAAAACAAGAAACTTTGTCTCATCTCCCATTATATAACCAGCTCTTAATATAAGAGGAGTATCAGCTATACCCATATATCCATATTTATTGGTACCGGAAATTCTATTTTTGAATTTCTCAACTAAACTATCTTGCATATGAACAACATTTTGTATTTTGTCATAGTCATTTCCCACGTTCTTCATATCTTGATATAAATCAAGCTGTTCTATATGTACATTGTTTTTTTCCAGATACCCGTCACTGACAGTAAATTTAGTATTTCCAATCGACATATGCCCAAGTATATATACCTCTCTTTTGGATGGTTCTTTGGGCTCTTCATAGCAGTACCTAAAGTATAAAATTATTATTAAAAACATAAAAATAGCGATAGCTAATATCCATCTACAAATGATATTAGGAATAAACAAATTCATAAGCGAAGTATAATCTTTAAATACCATAATTTGCTTATTTATGTCTTCAGATTGTGTCGAAGTATTTATTTTATTAAGTATGTCATTACTTATAATAGTAAGAGCTAGAACCACTAAAATTGTTATCAGCCAACCTAATTTACATGATTTGCAGAATTTCACAAACCCTTTTCTTAGTTTTTCTATAATGTCACTCTGCTTCAATCAAAAAATCTCCTCTCTAGAGTATTCTAGTAGCTACTTTTTGGCCATGCCGGTACTTCCACATCCGAATTTCGTTTGTTCCAACAATAATATGATAATATACTTTATTCTTATCTTGATTTATTTTAGCAATCTGCTTCCAATTATTAATGTCCATAAATGAATAGCTCGGATACCCCTCTGGGTGAGTATGCCATTCCCCAACATATGCATATATTGAATTATTTTCATTGTATAACTCATTGAATAGCTGCATATGCCTTTTATCCTTTCTAATATAACTATTTCTTGTCCGTTTATCTTTTTCATAAGGTTCTGTTGCATATTCTATTATAAGATTTCCAGAGTCCTTATTTTCTCTACCTATTAGAATTCCTCCAGCTTCGCAATCCCTACCATTTAATTGTTTGTAAGAATTCATTAATTCTACAATTTTTGAATCAATTTTAATCTTTCTACCTTCTGACTCAACGGTTAGACTCATATTATTTTCCACTGCAAACTTTACAGTTATCTTTCTTAAATTTATCGCCCGGTATGGTAATTTTCTGGTTTTCTTGAGCTTTATATCTATTTGAAGTGTTGTAACCAGCTTTAGTAAAGTAGAAGTCATTTCCTTTATTTGAAATAAGAAAATTTTCTTCTATATATCCTTCAAAATAATCTCGAATTACTTCCATACCCATGACTACTGTTGTAACTGAGTTTGTTGAACTAAATGGCAAAAAAGATGAACCACATCCCATTAATTTTTTAGAAAAGGATTGTCCTTTTTCACAAAAGGATGTTTTATCATAAATATTTCCATCTTCGTCTCTATCGAAAAAACATTCATAGCAGCCCGGATAATTAGTTGATATAATTGCAACGTGATTTCCTATACCAAGTACTTCATTCCACAAATAAATTACAGGCGTATTAAGCTCTGTCTGCTGCATCATCTGTTCATTAATCCATCGATTTACATTATGATTTCCAACTGCAGAAATAATTAAGTCATAATCTGATAAAACAATATTTCCATCGTATACTGCATCTTCAATATTATCTTCGAGACATGTTATGTTTACTTCAGGGATATTCTTTCTTAAGTAATCATTCATGCCTTTTGTTTTATATCTTCCTACATATTCCATGCCCAGAAAATGTCGATATATATTTTCTTCTATCAAGACATCGTCATCCACTAACATTATGTCATTTATACCAGTCTTGACTAATTCATTAACTAAATATCCTCCTATAGAGCCACAACCTACAACCAGTACCTTTTTTCCAGATAAGTTAGTTAGTGCTCCACCTCGATTAAGAAGAAATTCTTTATCTCCCCGTTTAACATTGCACGGAATTAATTTTTTACATGAATGAATCTGTAGTACCTCAGCTTCGCTCTTAACAATGAAACCCTCAATCAATACACCTAGTATATTCGTTATATCATCCGGTTGTCTCAAATGAAAAATTAGCAACAAATCACTACTACACTTATGTATCAGCTTAGTCAAATCTGATTTTCCAAGACTTTTTAACAGTCCATTAATGAAATCTAAGTCCAACTCATTTCTCCAATCTGGAGGATACACAAATTCATGTAAGTCAACATGTATAAATACGGCATTTCTTATCGGCTGTAAATTATCATACACATTAAACTCTTTTTCTGTATCAGCCACATAGAGTGTATAGCTATCTGATCTATTTATATAGTCAACATAACGTTCACGTTTTTTCTGCGTCGTTTTCATTTTATTCGATGTGTATTTGACTAATTTCATCCCATTGATAGGACTAATCATCGATTTTAAAACCTTAGTGCCTGGTAAACGGCGCCAATATTCTTCAAATTCATCTATAAAATCCTTCTTATTCAAGCCAAACAGGCCAGCTTCTAATGTTATGCATAATCTGTCGATAGTTTGACTTAGTAATCCAATAAAATTTTTATCTATTAATACTCCTTCTAAATCAAACAAACACAGTTCCCCTTCTGAGCCCATATGTGGTATGTATTTATATTCTTTATAATTTTCGATATAAACATCGATTAATTTCCTGCTCCATTCGGCAGGTACCCCCATGATTATAAAGGTACCTGTCGTATTAATAGTCAATAAAAATCTGAATATATACTGATAACTCTTATCAGAATATACCTCTTGGAAACTTATATTTTCTATATCACTTATTTTTTCATTAGCATTCAGTACTTTATAAATTTCTCCACATTCCATGCCTACATTCCTATACCTGATGCGCTACTTGGTGGCACAAAATTACTTTGTGACTTTGATTCTTTTTCTTTTTCAGGAACAGGGAAGTCGTCACCAAAGATTTTTCTTAATTTTGTACACTGCTCTATAACATCAGTTTCGTTTTTGACCTCATTCAGTTTTTCTAATAATGTTTCGATTTTTTTCTTAAAATTTGTCATTTGAATCTCTGTCATTTTTGAAAATACATTAGTACCAGGTTTCTCCGGTAATAGTATTTCAATTTTATAAAGCCATTCACCTTTATCTACGGAATAGGAAGAAAGCACAAATTTACTTTTAATAGCATCGACAAATTTAATTAATGCTTCTAAATCATCAAAGATATACTTTGATTCCAAGTAATCATATCTCTGTGGTTCAAATTTCTCATAGGCTAATAACGTAATTCCTATTCCTGGAGGCTCAGCATGTCCATCTGCATTAAACTCTTTATTTTTCCAACGTTTCATATAACGAATTATTCTTCTATATTGGTCCCTTTGGCTACTATCAGTATATTTTCCAGTAATATCATTCATTAATTTTATTGGGTCAGCTTCTTCCCATTCTTTGTTCCCATCGTATGTACCTCTAGCTAAATACATTTGACTATTTGTATCGTCCTTATCTTCGTAAGAATACACTGCTAAATCAACATGAAAGGCCTTGTCCCCATTTTTTTTATATGTAACAGTAACGCATGGCTTTTCGATTTCGGCACCATACTCTGTATGGTCTTTTAGAGCATCATACACTTTCTGTTTCAGTTTAACTGGGTCATTTTCTTCCTTATTTACTTGGAACTTCAAACCAACATCAATATCATAATCTTTGTCGATAGGTTCCACACCTGTAAACATTGCGTAACTTCCTTGATTAAACGATTCAAACGCCGGAACCTCAGCATTTTCTTTAAGCTTATTTACTATGATATCTCTTTTTTCTGCCAATTCACTTAATTCATCATAGTCCATTTTAATTTTCTTATTAAAATCTTTAAAATATTGCTGCAATCCCATAAGTATATCTTCCCTCCCAATATAATTCATAATTGTCTCCGTTTCAAATAATACTACTGATATTATAGAATTAGAGATTTCTTTTTTATATCTTTATATATACTCCATACATTTCCATTTGTCAACCATATTTTATGCAGAACATTTATTCTCACACTATATTTAGTATCAGTTCAAGCATTATATGTTGTTTTTCTATAACCGCAATAAAACCATATATTCTGTGTTTTTACTTAATCTTCATTTTTTTCAATTTATCAAATCCACCCATGATTTTATCATAGGCATTTTCACCGGTAATCTCCGTAAGAGGAACTTCAAAACATACCACTCTTTTAAGTCCCCAATATCTTTGTTTATATGATTCGTCTATCTCAGTAACAACAAAATCTCCCTCCAACTCTTCATAATCAAAATCATAGAGTGGGTCATAAAATATGTAATGGTTAGCAGGTGAGCAACCTTTACTCCAAGAAGCTATATCATCATATTCAAACTTTGCAACAACCACCATTGGCTTATCGTATACTGATGGGTTATATAAATCAATTTCAAGGACATATACCGGCCCCTCTCTCCATTCATTCTCTAGCTCACAATCATTAGCATCCTGAAATAATAAAATAAAACTATTTGTGTTCCATGCCCGGTAGTCACCATCCGACTTCCATCGTAAAAACTTGGGACTTGAAAGAACATAACCATCTTTTTCAGCTATGATATTTTTACAATAATTCATCAATTTCTCAACGTTCTCATGCGTTTTATTTACCACTTCAAAAGCATTAAAAATGTTATCATCCAAATTCATAATATTCCCCTTTCTCTACATCTCTCTCGATTATAAAATTAAACTTGATATTTATTGTCCCTGTAAATGACCACCAATTATTTCTATCAACAATCACATCCATTTCAAAACTTTCGAATCTCTTAAAACCTTTTTTCTCAAGTAGAAGAATCATGTCGTTTACAATGACTTGCTCATAAGGAGTGAAATACTTTATTTTTCTAAGAGCAATTAATACTTCCTGCCATGAAATGTATCCAAATTCAACTCCGTTAATGATATTTCGACTTTGAACATTTTGATATATTTGGACACACGAAAGTTCATCAGCCAACAAGATTAGCAGTTTATTTTTATCATTACTAATATGATTTAACGCTCTGGCTTCACGTGATAACTGATTATAAGATATCTGTTCAATTCCATCCGAATTATCAACTTCATCTTCTGATGATAGCCCACTTAAATATTTAACTTCTATTCCTATTAGTAAATCATCTAAATCTAGATATACATCTAGTTCTGTATTTCTATCTTGAATCTTTACTCTTTTCCAAAACTCTATTTTATCTGACCATTCGTTGACCTCTAATGGTTCAATATATTGTACTAACTCTTTTGGTCTGATGCATTCAAGAAAAACCTTTTTTAGTCCTTTATTAAATGGCATATATCTCAAGCATCCAAAAAAATTACCGGTTAATTCATCCTCACTTTTCTCATTCAAATTAGAACCACTATTCGATATTTTATTATGTAATTCTGCAATCATTATATCCCCCCAGTTGTAAATCAATTAACTCTTTTATTCAGAAATCTCTATGTGCAATCATTTATTTATTTTTCCATTTGAACATTGATAAGTTACTATCATACCAAAAACCACATTTATACCAAAATTTTTCTGTTTCATAATCAGATGGTTTGCAATACATTTCAGTTATTCCCTGAGACAATTGCAAATCTTCTATAACTTTTATTCCATAACCACTCCTCTTCCTAAAAGTTTCAAACCAAGAAATATATGGGCGAGATAATAAAAAATCAAATTGTATTATGGCTATATAATCATTATGTTCAACTGAAAATACTTTGTATAAATATGTATACTCAAATGGGTGGTAATCAAGTAAGTATTTCTGTTTAAATTCTTTGATATCTTCAGCTGAGCATTCAATATATTCAAACATAATATCCTCCAACTTATTAATTGATTATGAGAACAAACATTGGTTATATATCCATTCTCCAAAAATAGCAACATATCAAATATCAATAATTTTAAACCCACAGTCAACAAGCATCTTCTCATCCGATTTGGTAAACGTGCTTGGTTTTGGTATAGCTAATGCTAATAAATATTTTGCTCTAGAAAAAGCTACATAGGCTAATCTGTTTTTTTCATCAATTTTCTCTCTATCAAACCATTGTCTCCAATATGCTCCTGATTCAGAATCATTACTTGACTGATATGATGACATAAAAAGAACCGCATCAAGGCTCATTCCTTTACAACCATGTATTGTCTCACATTTTAACCCTTCTATTTTATTATTACTTAAGAAAAGTGTTTCTCTTATTGTTTTATCAGAATTCCCACTTCTAATACTGCTTAAATGATATTCTTTATTCACTAGCTCTGGTAATACATCTATATTTTTTTTTAATACACTAGCCAATAACTTTTTCCATTCGGTCCATGTTTTTGAAAAATCACTTAGCTCATCTACTTTTTCAATAACACCACTTATTAGAGAAATAAGAGTTTTCCATTCTCTCATTTCAAGTTCTACAGGCTTGTAGTAGTATTGACTATTTTGGTGTTCTCCCTCTTTATAATAAATCATTCGTATAGATTTAGCCCATAATAAAAATCTTTCTTTAAAAACCGTTATATCACTGACATTATGTGACAAGTAGATAGCTCTAGCTATATCTTCTAATATGTTACTACTTTGTTCCTTTTTCTTTAAACCATACAATTTTTTAATTAAGTTATTGTTACGAGCGATTACTCTTACATTGTCCATCTGAATCTTCTGTTTATTAGCAATTTCATAAAATTTTCTTACAACTTCTGCTTCTTCATCCTTCTTATACAGCAAAATCAAAAGAGGATTTTCTACTCTATTCTCATTACAACCAATAATATTTTCCTCTTTGTTAATTATCATATTAGATGTGTTTACAATACTTTGACAGCTCCTGTAATTCTGGTTTAATATTAGCTCTTTGAAATTAAGTTTATTAATGAATTTTAAGGTATCTTCTGGATAAATATTTCTAAAATCATAAATAGATTGATTTAAGTCACCAATCAAATGAATGCTACATCCTTTTTTCATTAACGAATGGATTATACATAATTGTACAATAGATAAGTCTTGACACTCATCTATAAAAATTACTGGAAATCGACGTGCTAAAATATCTGCAAAATCATCATTATTAATTAATAATTTTAAAACCAAATATTCTATATCTTCATATAGGTAAAATCCATCTTTCCAAAACCTTTTTTTTAGTTCATCTAGCTTTTCTATACGCCAATCTTCAGTCCTTAACAATTCGTCAAGAATGGCTTTACCCTTTCTATTCCGGTTTCCACAATATACATAGTTATTACTTTTTAAATCAAAGAAGTATTCATTTGCTTTCAGATGTCCTAATTCTCTAAAACCATATTTACAACTATAAATATTTAGAAAATTTGACGAACTTGTATTATCAATCAGTTTTATACTCTTGTCTTTATCTACATTTCCTTCATATGAAGTTACATTACTTAAAAATGGATTTGCTAAGTAACCATGTATCCAACTTGTGAAAGTACCAACAAAATGTGGATACGCTAATTTTTCGCCTATATAACTTTCAACTCTCTTTTGTATCTCATCTTCTGCAGAATTTGTAAAAGTTAGAACCGCAAATCCCACATTTTTCTTGTTCCACAATACATTCTCATATGCACATTTTATACCAAGTACTTCTGTCTTTCCACTCCCCGGGCAAGCGTTTAAATAAATGTTTTCATTGATACTTGAAACAATATATTTAATTTGATTCTCATTTAAGCATTTAATAAAGCTCTTATTAACTTCTTTACATCTATAATCTTTTTTTCCATCACAACTACTTATATCATCAGGACAATATTGCCTTCCACATAAGGTTTGACAGATTTTTTCCTTATCAGCAACCATCAGTTTCCCCCTGTAACCCCAAGACAAATCTAATTGCATCCTTTATGTACTCCGGAACTTGGAAATTGCTACTTCTGTCAATCTTATCTGAAAGAATCTGTGCAAATAATCCTTTTCCCATGTAGTTTGACTCGATTTGTTTTAATAGGTCAGAAGCTATTTCTTCCCCATTCACTTCTTGCTTTGTTTCAATTAATTCAAGGTAATTTTTCATTCCCTTTTTTACATCACCATCTGTAGGAAGATTCTCCAATATTGTTTCAATCATTATTTTAGTATTATCTTTATTTAGTGCCATATCATATTCAAATGTTTTTATATTAGTATATACCCTACAGTTTTCTGTCATATTATTAAGTTGCTTTATTAAATAAAGTTGAGGGTTCTTTCCTATCAAACCATCCTCCGAGGATGGTTTCAATGTATTTTCTGGGTCATTATCTGTGAGAGCCGCGCAACGAATTGGAATATAGTCTGTATTTATATATTCACCCTTCAGATAATTATCTTTTCGAACAAATTCCATTATTCGAGATTTATACGTTTCCTTGCTTTCACCGTTTAATCGTTCAGGTAAAACCAGTTGATAACCCCGATATAATTGCATAAAATATTGAAAATATATTCCATTCATATTTATCACAGATACTCCAGCCTCATCTAAAGAAGTCGGTACATTTTCATTGTTCCTTTTTTCAATCATCTCATGCAAATATATCTCTGCTAATTTGGGAACTAATAACGCCTCCGCCAATCCTTCTACCAAAATGACTCCCTTAGAAAATAATAAGGTTGATTTAGTCGCATCTAACCATCTATTAATAAAATTCTTAGCCTTTTTCTCAATATGACAATTTCTTAGAGATGTCATTTTTATTTTTCCATCACCCAAAATATTTAGACATATTATCTTACTCAAAGGTGTCGCCGCTGCAATAGTTGTAGAATGTGTAGTTATTATCACTTGTATATCATTACTATTAGCTTGCTCCTCTAAGTATTTCAATACTTTTATCTGTACTTGCGGGTGCAAATGAGCTTCTAATTCCTCAATTAATAAAATTCTTGGTGAAGAAAAATTGTCTTTTAGTCCTTCAAATTCAGCTAAAACTGTAGCCAAATAAATTAAATTATTATAGCCCAAACTATTTTCACAAAGGTTTCTATAATTCGCGTCTTCATTAGTAAAAATCCCTGGGAAAAAAACTAGGCGTAAAGCTTCGACTATTCTTTCATAAGTCAAGTCATTAAATTGGATTTTGGTACTTTGTCCAAACACTACCCCTAATGCCTTTTTTAAGCTCTCATTAATTAATTCATTTGCTTTCGCAATCTCTTTCTTTTTTGCAAGTTCTATATTAAAATTATTTACATCTCTTTCTATATCCATTAATTCTCCGGCTTTTCTCTTCTCTTTCATTTCATCTTGTGATAAGTTAAGCAAAAGCCTGGAAAGTCTAGACCCTCGATTTGCACGTAATTTCTTTTCAGCATCACGTAAAGCTGGAAGATATACACACTGAATATCATTAAGTGGTTCCCATTCAAATATACTATTTGATGATTCTCCACCCCAAATATTTCGTTTGAAATTATTACGTTTATCTTGTTTTCTACTAATTTCAACATTAAGAACAGCATTATATTCATTATCCAACCATGTTATGTATTCTATTTTTTTATCTTCTGATAAATCTGAAAATCTCCCTTTTATAAGTATTCTATCCGCCTGATTAGTTTTGTCTATAAATGAATAAAAATCTTCTGATACTATACCATTTCTCGAATACTCATCCTCATTAAGTAAAGTTCGTATTGCATCGATAATAGTACTCTTACCGCATCCATTTTCACCTACCAATAAATTCAACCCTTTGCCAAATGTGATTTCGGTAGTTTCATTAAATATTCTATAACCTTTTATTTGCAGTTTGGATAAATACATAATCATACCTCTTCTGTATAATTTCGACTTTATCTATAGTATAACAATCCATCCACAATTTAACAATACCAATTATCCTCATAAATTTTAAGTCTATTACAAAAAGACGTTGTAAAATAATCTCACAACGTCTTAACCTTATTGAATAAATCTATACATTAATTTAATTTCTTAATACTCCGACTTATCTTTTTAAATACGGACTTATGTAACTTTCCCAAATATCCTTTACAGCTTCCTCTACTGACATAGTTTTTTGATTCATAGACATTGACATCACAGAATATAATGATAACTGTCCATCAACGAATTTGGAAGAATATATTCCATTAAATGAATTATTGCTACCCACAGAAATTACATCAGATACACAAATATTCATTTCTCTTCCCCCAAAAGTGTTTCCATGCGTTAGAAGCTAAGAAGACCCGCAGGCACTTTATCATTCACAAATGCGTT
>ENA-UOOR01000436-UOOR01000436.1-fermentation-metagenome-genome-assembly--contig:-NODE-436-length-59784-cov-6.194897_pt1 | contig 59784 bp, 34 predicted proteins | sample MGYA00245780_ERZ724029 | MGnify/ENA primary metagenome ERZ724029 (study PRJEB28704, sample SAMN03018315) | fermentation metagenome | biome: anthropogenic terrestrial biome; feature: soil; material...
CCCCTACCTCGCTTGGCGGCGCCTTCCCGCGGGAACGGGGAAGGCGGCCTGCGGGACCGGGCGCATTGCCATGCGCCCCTACCTCGCTTCGCGGCGCCGACGCAGCCCGAGGAACGCCACGGTCATCAGCCCGGCCAACGGCACCGCGTCCGCGCCGCTGTTGCAGCCGCAGCCGGTCTGCTCGGCGGTCACCGGCTCGCACTTGCCGGTCTCCTCGTCGCAGTACTCGCTGTCGCCGCAGCCCGGATCGCACGGCGGCTTTACCGGGTCGGCAGGCTTGCACAGGCCGGTGACGCACCTGCCGCCGTCGCACTCCTCGTCCGAGGCGCAGGTCTTGTCGGGCAGGTTCGGATCGGTCTCGCCCTCGTCGACCTTGCCGTTCTGGTTGATGTCCTCGACGCCGTCGGGGATGCCGTCGCCGTCGGTGTCGGGGTTCGTCGGGTCGGTGCTCGACTCCGGGTCCTCGTCCGGCAGGAAGAACCCCTTGCTCTTGTCGCTGTCCTCGTGGGCGGTGGTCACCGCCATCTCGAGCCCGTCGTAGAGCCCGTCGTTGTCGCTGTCCGGGTCGAGCGCGTTGACCAGGCCGTCCCTGTCGGAGTCCTCGGCCGGCCTCACCTCGTGGCCGTCGAGCACGCCGTCGTCGTCGCTGTCGGCGTCGTTCGGGTCGGTGCCGGTCTGGTACTCGGCGAGGTTGGTGAGGCCGTCCTCGTCGGGATCGCCCAGGGCGTCGGACGGGTCGGTGTGGTCCAGGCCGTGGGCAATCTCCCAGGTGTCGGCCATCTGGTCCCCGTCGAAGTCGCTCGAGATCGACACCGTCGTCGAGGCGCTCGCTCCGGCGATGGTCGCGCGCACGGTGTTGGCGAAGTCGCCCGGCTCGCCTCCCGCGGTGAACTGGCCCGCGGCGCTGAGCGACCCGCCGCCGTTGACGAGCTGCCAGGTGATCTGCAGCCCGGTGATCTCCTGGCCGTGGGCGTCGAAGGCGGCCGCGCTGAAGCTGGTCTGGCTGCCGATGGCGACGAGAGGGTTCTCGGGGCTGATCGCCACGTGGTCGATCGGCGGGACGAGGACGGTGACCGAGGCGCTGCCGCTCACGCTGTCGACGCTGGCGCGCACGGCGTTCGGGTAGGCGCCCAGCGCGTAGCCGGCGACGAACCGGCCGCTCGCGTCGATGGTGCCCGCGCCCGCCGCGGTGAGGCTCCAATGCGGATTGATCGGCAGTGGGTTGCCGTCGGCGTCGAAGCCAGCGGCCGCGAACTGCCGCGAGTCGCCGGGCACGAGCTCGACGCTGGCGGGCGAGACGGCGATGGTCGCGAGCGGGCCGGCGGTGACGACCACGTCGGCGAAGCCGGTGACCTGGCCGACCGCGGCGACGACGGCCGCCGGGTAGTTGCCGGCGAGCGCGCCGGCGCGGAACAGGCCGGTCGGAGAGATGGTGCCCGCGCTCGGCAGCGCGACCGACCAGCTCGGGTCGACGAGCACGGCGTTGCCGTAGGCGTCGGTCCCGCTGACGGTGAACTGCTGGGTCGCCCGCGCGCGCAGCGTCGTCGAGGCGGGAGCCACGATGAGCTGCGAGAGCGCGCCGGGCACGAGGTTGACGGTCGCGAACCCGGCGACGCCGTCCAGGGTGGCGCTCACCGTGTCCGGATATGCGCCCGCGGCGGTGCCGGCGGTGAAGAGGCCGCCCTGGTTGATGCTGCCGCCGCCGGCGACCACGGCCCAGGTCGCGCTGGTCTGCACGCGGTTGCCGTAGGCGTCGCTCGCCTGCGCGGTGAAGGCCTGCTGCGTGTTGACGGTGACGTCGGCCGCCTGCGGAGCGACGGCGACGGCGGCGACCGGACCGGGCAGGACCTGGACGCTCGCCTGGCCGACGACGCTGCCGCTGGTGGCGCGGACCACGTTGGCGAACGAGCCCGCGATCGTGCCGGCGGTGAAGACGCCGCTCTGGTCGATGGAGCCGCCCGACGCGACGCTCCAGGCGATGGGCGCGAGCACGCGGTTGCCCCAGGCGTCCTTCGGAGCGGCGGAGTAGGTGACCGTGCCGAGCACCGGGGTCTGCGCGGTCTGCGGCGCGACCTCGATGGCGACGAGCGGGCCGGCGGTGACGGTCACTGAGGCGAAGCCGGTGACCCCGTTGCCCGCGGCCGCGCGCACGGTGTTCGGGAAGGCACCGGCGACCGTGCCGGCGAGGAAGTTGCCGAGCGCGTCGATGCTGCCCCCGCCGGCGACCACCGACCAGGTGAAGCTGGTGGCGACCGGATTGCCCTCGAGGTCGTAGGCCGCGGCGCTGAAGGGGACGGCGGCCTGCGGCGAGAGCACCGGCGCGCCCGGCAGCACCTCGACCCGCGCGATGGCGCCCGCGACCAGGGTCACGCTCGCGGTGGCCGAGAACGAGCCCTGCTCGACGCGGACGGCGTCGGGGTAGGAGCCGGGGTTGATCGTCGCGGTGAAGAGGCCCGAGGCGTCGATGCTGCCGGCCTGGGCGTTGGTCACGCTCCAGGTCGGCGTGATCGGCACGGCGTTGCCGCAGGCGTCGCGGCCGATGGCGCTGAAGAGCTGCGAGCCGCCGGTCGCCAGGGTCACCTCCGCCGGGCTGAGCTCTATCGACGCGAGCGCGCCGGTGGTGACGGTGACCGAGGCCTGGCCGCTGGTGCTGCCGACGCTCGCGCGCACCGCGTTGGGGAAGACGCCCGGCGTGCAGCCCGCGGTGAAGAGGCCGTTCTCGTCGACCGCGCCGTCGGTCGAGGTGCTCCAGGTCGGCGTGATCTCGACGACGTTGCCGTAGACGTCCCGGCCCGCGGCGGTGAGCTGCACCGTGCCGCCCGCGGCGACCGTCGATTCGGCCGGGGTGATGGTGATGGCCGCCAGGCCGCCGGTGGCGACGGTGACGCTCGCGAAGGCGGTGAGCGAGCCGTTGGTCGCCTTCACGGTGTTGGCGTAGACGCCGGCGGTGCCGCTCGCGGTGAAGAGGCCCGAGGCGCTGATGGAGCCGCCGCCGTTCTCGATGCTCCAGGTGACGGTGACCGGCACGTCGTTGCCGGCGGCGTCGCGGCCGGTGGCGGTGAACTGCTGGGTCGCGGTCGGCGCCAGGGTCGCGCTCGCGGGAGTGATGACGAGCTGGGCGAGGGCGCCGGCTCGGATGGTGACCGAGGCGCTGCCGCGGACCGCTCCGTCGCTGGCGACGACGGCGTTCGGGTAGGCGCCGGCGACGCTGCCCGCGGTGAAGAGGCCGTCCTCGTCGATCGTGCCGGCGTCCGCATCGGCGATCGACCAGACGGGACTCACCGCGACGCTGTTGCCCCAGCTATCGCGGCCGACGGCGGTGAACTGCTGCGTGCCGCCCGGACCGACGGTGATGGCCGCGGGGCTGACGATGAGCGAGGCGAGCGCGCCGGAGGTCACGTTGACGGTGGCGTTGGCGCTCACGCCGTCCTGCCCGACGCGCACGGTGTTCGCGTAGGTGCCGGCGGTCGTCGAGGCGGCAAAGCGGCCGGTCTGGTCGATGCTGCCGCCGCCGTTGATCACCGACCAGGTCGGCGCGATCGCGACCGGGTTGCCGACCGCGTCCTCGCCGGTGGCGGTGAACTGCACCGTGCCGCCGGCTTCGATGGTGGCGGGCGAGGGGCTGAGGACGAGCCGCGCGAGGGCGCCGGCGACCACGGTGATAGAGGCGCGGGCGCTGACGCCGCCGCTGCTCGCCTGGACGGTGTCGCTGAAGGAGCCGGTGCTCGTGCCAGCGGTGAAGAGGCCGGTGGCGGTGATGCTGCCGCCGCCGTTGCGCACCGACCAGGTCGGGGTGAAGGCGACGGGGTTGCCGTGCTGGTCCTCGCCGCTCGCCGTGAACTGCTGGGTGGCGTTGGGCGTGAGCGTGGCCGCGGCGGGCGAGAGCGCGATGGTCGCGAGCGCGCCGGCGGTGACGGTGACCGAGGCGGTGCCGGTGACCCCGCTGTCGACCGCGCGCACGGCGTTGGGGTAGCTGCCCGCGACGGTGCCCGCGGTGAAGACGCCGGCGGCGTCGATGCTGCCAGCGGCGGCGGTGCCGACGCTCCACGCCGGAGCGATGGCGACCGCGTTGCCGTATTGGTCCTCGCCGGAGGCGGCGAAGGCCTGCGTCGCGCCGACGGTGAGCGAGGGGTTGGCCGGCGTCACGCGGATGCGGGCGAGCGGACCGGGCTGAACGGTGATGCCCGCCGTGGCCGAGACCGCTCCGCTGACGGCGCGGATGCCCGCCGGGCAGCTCCCGGCGGTCGTGCCGGCGGTGAAGAGGCCGGAGGGGGCGATGGTGCCGAGCGCGCAGGAGGCCATCGACCAGGTCGGCGTCACCTCGACGGTGTTGCCGTGGCTGTCGCGGCCAGTTGCGGTGAGCTGCTGCGTCGCGCCGACGGTGACCGACGCCGTGGCCGGCGAGATGGACAGGCTGACGAGCGGGCCGGCGGTGACGGTGACCGAGGTGTTGGCGGAGATGCCGGTGGCCGAGTCGCTGATGCGGATGGTGTCGGCGTAGGTGCCCGCGGTGGTCGCGGCGGTGAAGAGTCCGGCGCCGGTGATGGCGCCGCCGCCGTTGACGACCGACCAGGTCGGCGTGAAGGAGACCGCGTTGCCGCCGCTGTCGGCGCCGGTCGCGGTGAATTGCTGCTGCGCCCCGGGGGCGAGCGTCGGGTCTTCTGGGGCGAGGGTGATGGTCGCGAGCGGCCCCGGGGTGACGACGACGCTGGCGGTCGCGCTCACCCCGTCGGCGCTCGCCTGGACGGTGCTGTTGAAGGTCCCGGCGGTCGTGCCCGCGGTGAAGAGGCCGCTCGCGTTGATGCTGCCGCCGCCGTGGATCACGGTCCAGGTGGGCGTGATGGTCGCGGTGTTGCCGGCCGCGTCGCGCCCGCTGGCGGTGAACTGCCGGGTGGCGCTGATGGCGAGGGTGGCGCTGCTCGGCGCGATGGTGATCGACGAGACCGCGCCCACCGTGACCTCGACGGTCGCGCTGCCGTGGACTCCGCTGGCGCTGGCGCGAACCGTGTTCGCGTAGGTGCCCGGGGTCGGGCCGGCGGTGAACAGGCCCGAGGCGTTCATCGAGCCGCCGCCCGCGGTCAACGACCAGGTCGGGGAGATGGCGACGGGGTTGCCGTGGCTGTCGGCGCCGGTCGCAGTGAACTGGCGCGTGCCGAGCGCCGGGACGGTGGCCGGACTGGGCGTGACGGTGACGGTCGCGAGCGGGCCGGGGTTGATGGTGACCGAGGCGCTGCCGGTCTTCGCGCCGCTGGTGGCGACGACCGCACCGGCGTAGGTGCCGGCGGTCGTGCCCGCGGTGAAGAGGCCGGCGGCGTTGATGCTGCCGGCGGTCGGGTTGGCCACGCTCCAGGCGACGGTGACCGGGACGTTGTTGCCGTGCGCGTCGCGCCCGGTGGCGGTGAAGGTCTGTGTGCCGGCGGGGTTGAGCATCGCGTCGGAGGGCGAGACCTCGATGGTAGCGAGCGCGCCGGGGACGACGTCGACGCTGGCGGTCGCGGTGATCGAGCCGCTCGTCGCGCGGATGCCGTTCGGGCAGCTTCCGGCGGTGGTGCCGGCGGTGAAGAGGCCGCTCGCGCTCAGCGTCCCGAGCGCGCAGGAGCTGAGCGACCAGGTCGGGGTGACGGCGAGGGCGTTGCCGCCCGCGTCGCGGCCGGTCGCGGTGTACTGCTGCGTACCGCCGACCGCGACGTTGGCGCTCGAGGGCGCGATGGTGATCGCGGCGAGGGGGCCAGGCTCGATGGTGACCGAGGTGGCGGCGGAGACCGCGCCGTCGACGGCGCGGATGGTGTTCGCGAAGGTCCCCGCGGTCGCCCCGGCGGTGAAGAGGCCGGAGGCGTTGATCGACCCGCCGCCGTTGGCCACCGACCAGGTGGGGTTGACGGGCACGGTGTTGCCGCCGGCGTCGCGCCCGCTCGCGGTGAACTGCCGCTGGGCGTTGATGGCCAGGGTCGGGTTGAGCGGCGCGAGGACGATGCTGGCGAGCGGCCCGGGGTTGACGACGACGGTGGCGCTGCCGGAGACGCCGCTGGCCGAGGCGCGGATGGTGCCGTTGAAGGTCCCGGCTGTGGTGCCCGCGGTGAAGAGGCCGCTGGCGCTGATCGTTCCGCCGCCGTTGGTCACCGACCAGGTCGGGGTGATGGCGACGGCGTTGCCGTACTGGTCCTCGCCGGCCGCGGAGAGCTGCACCGTGCCGTTGATCGTGAGCGTGGCGGGGTTGGGCGTGACGACGATGGTCTGGAGCGGGCCGGCGGTCACGCTGACGCTGGCGAACCCGGTGACGCCGTTGGCGCTGGCCCGGACGGTGTTCGGATAGGTGCCGATGGCGCTGCCGGCGGTGAAGACGCCGCTCGAGGCGTTGATGGCGCCTCCGCCGGCGACGACCGCCCAGACCGGAGCGACCGCGACGGCGTTGCCGCAGAGGTCCCGGCCCTCGGCGCTGAAGGTCCGGGTGCCGTTGACCGCGACGCTGGCGGTCGAGGGCGTGACGACGATGGAGGCGACGGCGCCCTCGCCGACGTGCACCGCGGCATCGCCGCGGACCGAGCCCTGGGTGGCGGTGACGGTGAAGCTGCCGAGCGTGCAGGTGGCGGTGAAGCGGCCGCTCGCGTCGATGGAGCCGCCGCCCGAGACGCTCCAGGTCGGGGTGATGGCGACCGGGTTGCCGTTGGTGTCGGTGCCGGTGGCGGTGAACTGGACGGTCTCGCCGACCGCGACGCTGCCGGGGTTGGGCGTCACGATGATCGAGGCGAGCGGGGCGTTGGTGACGTTGACGGTGGCGTAACCGGTGACCCCGCCCTGCGTGGCGGCGATGCCGTTGGCGCACGTGCCCGGCGTCGCGCCGGCGGCGAAGATGCCGGTCGCAGGATCGATGGCGCCGAGTGCGCAGCCGTTGAGCGACCAGACCGCGTTGACCGGGGTCGGGTTGCCCCAACCGTCCATGCCGGTGGCGGTGAACTGGCCGCTGGTGTTGGTGTTGATGTTGCCGGGGTTGGGGCTGACGACGATGGCGATCGGCGGGTCCGGGTTGACGGTGACGCTGGCGAAGCCGACGACGCCGGTCGTCCGGGTCGTCGCCTTGATCAGGTTGGGATAGGTGCCCGAGTAGACGTTGGCGGTGAAGACGCCGTTCGAGTCGACCACGCCGGCCGACGGATCGGTCACCGACCAGTTGACGCTCTCGGGGGTGACGTTGCCGCAGCCGTCGAGAGCGGTGGCCGTGAAGGCCGCGCCCTGGTTGATGTTGACGGTGGCGGTCGCCGGGCTGATCGAGACCGAGGCGGCGTCGCCGGGGACGATGGTCGCGCCCGTGGTGCCGTGGACCCCGCCGCTCGTCGCCTGGACCGTGTCGGCGTAGCTGCCCAGCGCGCAGCCGGCGGTGAAGCCGCCGCCCGCGTTGATGGTGCCGCCGCCGTTGGCGACCGCCCAGGAGTAGTCGATGCCGTTGATCGGGAAGCCGCTCCAGCCTTCGTAGGCCTGGGCGGTGAAGGCCCGGGTGCCGGCCGCCTTCACCTCCGGGGTCGCCGGGGAGACGGCGATGCTGTCGACCGGGATGACGTAGAAGGGCAGGGCGCCCAGGTCACCGGCCGAGTCGTCGGCCCCGCGTGCGGGCGAGGGCGGCTGGAGGCGGAAGTCGTCGCCGGACAGGTGGTTGTAGAGCGGGTTGGTGCTGATGGAGTGGGCCGGGGTGCCGACGCTGTAGTAGTCGGTCGAGTGGCTCCAGACGTCGTTGTACTCCGGGGTCGCGATGCTGTAGCCGCTGTAGTAGCGGTAGATGCCGTAGCTCTTGTTGGCGCTGACGATGTTGTTGCGGATGGTGATCGCGTTCGGGTCGGTGTTGCGGTTCTCGACGTAGAGGCCGTAGGTCGTCGAGGAATACCCGTCGTTGCTGTGGATGGTGTTGTGGTCGATGAGGATGGTGCCGCCGGCGCCCGCCTCGTAGGCCTTCACGCCGCCGTAGTAGTTGTCGAAGACGAGGTTGCGCTGGATGACGCTGGCCTTGCCTGCCGGCGAGCGCAGATCGATTCCCCAGCCATAGCCCGAGTCGCGGATGCGGTTGCCGACGATGGTGGCGCGCTCGCGCGCGTAGACGATGCCGCCGTAGCCGGCGTACAGGTCGGTGTTGCTCAGGCTCAGCTCGCCCTGCGCGTTGATGGCGTAGTAGCTCGAGCTCATCCCGCCGCAGTCGTAGACCTTCGACTCGAGCAGGAAGTTGCCCCCGTGCTTGCCGGGGTCGCCGGTCATCGTCAGCGCCGAGGCGGAGCTCACATTGACGCCGTCCTGCGAGCAGTGGTGGACGAGGGTGTTGGTCAGCGTCAGGCTCGGGTTGCGCACGTCGACGCAGGTCTTGCCGTAGGCGATCTCCAGGCCGCTGACGGAGTTGTTGGTCGAGGTCGGCTCGAAGCGCACGCCGCCCCAGCGGCCGGCGTAGGCCGAGGTCGGCTTGACGACCGCGCGGTTGGCCGGGGTCGCGTTGACGACGAGGCTGCCCTGGACCACGAGCTCGGCGAGGTCGGTCGACTCGCCACAGCCCATGAAGTCACTGCTGGAGGCGGGCTGCAGCGTCGCGCCCGGCTCGAGGGTGAGGGTAATGCCCGCGGGGACGACGAGATCGCCCGGCATCACCCAAGGCGAGCCGGCCGCGGTGAGCGTGGTGTTCTGGCGCAGCACGCCCTGCAGCGTCGGCGTCGGGTCGGCGAGGTAGGGCAGCGCGCCCATGTCACGCTGCGGGGAGCCCGAGTCGGCCAGGCGCGCCGGTGAGTTCGACGTGAGCCGGTAGTTCGTCCCGTCGGTCTTCACGTAGAGCGGGTTGCAGGTGAAGGAGCCGATGCCGCCGTTGTTGCAGCCGTAGAAGTTGCCCGAGGGGTTGCCGTGGGCGTTGTTGTGGTGGATGTCGAAGGTGCCGCCGGAGCTGTAGCGGTAGACGCCGTAGTAGTCGTTGTTGGTGAGGATGTTGTCGCGCACGGTCACCGTGCCGCTGGTGACGTAGGCGTAGAGCTCGTAGGACGTCGAGCTGTAGAGGTCGTTGTTGTCGAAGGTGTTGTGCTCGACGAGGTCGGTGATCCCCGAGGTGCGCGCGTCGATGCGCAGGCCGCCCGCGTAGTTCCGGTGCACGAGGTTGCGGCTCATGCTCTGGTTGCCGTTGGGCAGCGCGTTGTAGAAGTGCACGCCGAAGCCCGAGCCCGAGTTGCCCTGGCCGTTGTGGGCGAGCTCGTTGCCGGTGAGCTGCGAGTTGCCGTCGGAGTAGACGCCTCCGTAGTAGTTGCGCAGCACGCTCGAGGTGACGAGGGTGAGCGCGCCGCTGTTGTCGATGCCCCAGCGCCCGTTGTCCGAGATGCTCGAGGTGGCGAGCGAGCCGGTGACGGTGAGCGAGGAGGTCGTCAGGCCGACGGTGACCCCGGTCTCGCTGCAGTGGTGGACCTTGGAGTGCGAGAGCACGAGCGAGCTGGCGTCGGTGTGGACGCAGTTGCGCCCGCGGGCGATCTCCACGTAGGAGAGCGTGCCCGGGGTCGAGCCGTTCTCGAGGCGCAGGCCGTACCAGGCGCCCGAGGAGGTCGAGGCGGGGGCGAAGGTGATGGGCGAGGCCGCGGTGCCCGCGGCGCTCAAGCCGCCCTCGACGATGAGCTCGGTGCGGGCGGTGTCGTAGCCGCACTTCATGTTGTCCGAGCTCGCCGGCTGGACGACGGCGCCGGGCTCGACGGTCAGGGTGACGCCGGTCGCAACGATGAGGTCGCCGGGCATCGGGTGGGGGCTCTCGGCGGCGGTCAGGGTGGTGTTCTGGCGCAGGATGCCCTGCAGGCCGGGGGTCGGGTCGTTGATGTAGACGAGCGCGCCGAGGTCGCGCTGCGGGGCGAGGCTGTCGGCGAGCCGCGCGGGCGAGTTGGAGGTGATGCGGTAGTTCGAGCCGGTGCCTGCGACAAAGAGCGGGTTGCAGCCGACCGCGCCCTCACCGGCAGAGACGCTGTAGTAGTCGGTGCTGTGGTTCCAGACCAGGTTGTGGTGCGCCGTCACGTTGGAGCGGCCGTAGATGCCGTAGGTCTTGTTGTTGGTGATGATGTTGTCGCGGATGGTGACGCTGCTGCCCGTGCTCGCCGCGTAGACGTAGATGCCGTAGGTCGAGGACGAGTAGTCGTCGTTGCGGTCGATGGTGTTGTGCTCGATGAGGTAGGTCAGGCCGCTGGCGCTCTGGTTGGCGTAGACCCCGCCGAAGTAGTTGTCCCAGATGGTGTTGCGCGACAGCGTCTGGTTGCCGTTGGCGAGCGCGCCGTTCCAGACGACGCCGTAGGGATAGGAGCCGCCGCCCTTGCCGTTGTTGTAGATGTTGCAGCCGGTGATCTGCGAGTTGCCCGCGGAGTAGATGCCCCCGTAGTAGTTCGAGTGGACGTCCACGTTGGTGAGCGTGAGCGCGCCGATGCTGTAGATGCCGGTGTAGCTGCTGCCGCTGCTCGTGCAGGTGTGGACCGCCGCCTTCGCCGGCCCCGGGGTCGTCGGCACGCTGCCGCGCAGGGTCAGGCTCGCCGAGGGGCTGGCGACCCAAAGGCCGTAGCGGTTGCAGCGGTGGACGACGACGTCTTCGAGGGTGAGCCCCGCGGTCGCCTCGGTCTTGATGCCGGTGGTCGCGTAGGCGACCTCGGCATTCTTGAAGACATGCCCGCTCGAGCCGGCCTCAAAGAGGATGCCGCCCCAGTAGCCGATGGAGCCGGTGCCGCGGAAGACCACCGGCAGGCTCGGGTCGGACTGGCCGGCCGCGGTCACGCCGACCTTGAGAGTGCCGCGCACGATGAGCTCGACCTTGCTCGTGTCGTAGCTGAGCTGGTTGTCGGAGCCCGTCGTGGTGACGGTGACGCCCGGCTCGATGGTGAGCGTGATGCCGGGCGGGATGGTCACGTCGCCGATCATCCGGTAGGGGCTGGCCGAGGCGTACCAGACCGTGTCGCCGGTCAGCTCGCCGGTGACATCGGCGGCGTGGGCGAGCCCGGGCAAAACGACGGCGAGGGCGGCGAGCATCGTCCGTAGCGAGAGCTTCAGCATGGCATTTCTCCGGCGGCGCAGACCCTTCGGGACAAGGCGAGGCGCCCCCCCCTTGACGGCCAGGGTCCGCTTGTTGAGCGGGCGGCAGTGTAGCCCCTGGCGCGGCCGCTGGTCCACGCGCCGGCCGCGGCGAAAACGGCGGGCGCGACTGCGGACCCTGGGGCCCGCTCGATGTGACCGAATCTGAAGGGGCTGAGTCGTCGCGCTCGCAGGAAGAGTCGAGCCCTGGTCTACGAGCGCGGCCGCGCCCGCTGGGACCACGGCGAATCGCAGCCGGCGAAAGAAGAAGGGCCGGGCGCTCGTGCACCCGGCCTTCACTCGAGAGCAGCTTCCGAGCGACTCAGCGTTCGGTGACGGGGGCCACGCTCGGCTCCTTGTAGTGGAGCGCGGTGCGCACGGCCATCGCGGCGATGACCAGCCCGATGACCGCGCCGGCGATGCGCACCGGCCAGGCCTGGGCGATGAAGAGCATCACCATCGCGACGAGGATGGGCACCAGGAAGGGCACCGTCCAGCGCGCGATGTAACCGCCGAAGGAGGGCATCTTCACGCCCGAGCCCTCGGCGACCGCCTTGACCATGAAGTTCGGGCCGTTGCCTATGTAGGTGATCGCGCCGCAGAAGACCGAGCCCAGGCTCACCGACACCAGGTAGAGCTCGGGAACCCCGGCGATGCGGGTGCCGGCGAAGGGCAGCTCGCGCGCCATCTCGAAGAAGGTGACGTAGGTCGGCGCGTTGTCGAGCACCGAGCTGAGGCCGCCGGTGAAGGCGAACAGGGTGATCTCGTTGAGCGGCAGCTCGGGGGCGATCTGCCGCAGGTACTTCAGGGCGGGGATCATGGCGAGGAAGATGCCGATGAAGAGCGCGGCGACTTCCTGGATCGGGCCCCAGGAGAACTTGTTGTCTTCCCAGCGGGTCTTCTTGCTGCCGAGGAGCAGCGAGGCCGCCGAGACGCCGAGCATCACCAGCTCGCGGATGGGCAGGTACGAGTACCAGTGGGCGTGGCCCTCGTGGATCGCGTCGAGGTCGATGGAGGGCAGCAGCGCGACCGAGCAGATGATGGCCGCGAAGCCGAGCAGGTTCAGCTTGCCGTGGATGCTCAGCGGCTCGACCTCGGCTTCGTCCCTGGCGAGCGCCTCGGGGCGCTCGGAGGCGTAGGCGCGGCGGTCGAGCGCCCAGTAGACGAGGATGAGCAGGCCGTTGGTGAAGGCCCACTCGGGGATCAGGTTCATCGTCCACAGGAAGGGCACGCCGCGCAGCATCCCCAGGAACAGCGGCGGGTCGCCGAGCGGGGTGAGCAGCCCGCCACAGTTGGCGATGACGAGGATGGCGAAGACGACGGTGTGGACCTTGTGCTCGCGCTCGGCGTTGGTCTTGAGCAGCGGCCGGATGAGCAGCATCGCCGCGCCGGTGGTGCCGACGAACGAAGCGGCGACCGCGCCGATGGCGAGGAAGACGACGTTGACCGCGGGTCTGGCCTTGAGGTCGCCGGCGACGTAGATGCCCCCGCTGATGATGAAGAGCGACAGCAGCAGGACGATGAACTGGCCGTACTCGATGAGCGCGTGGACGACCGCAGTCGGATCTCCGGCCAGCCACATCCAGGCGGCGATGGGCAGTCCGAAGGTCAAGGCGACGCCGAGCTGGAACTTTCGCTGCTCCCACCGATGGCGAGTCAGCGGCAGCAGGGGAAAGACCGCGATGCATCCAAGAAGCGTGAAGAAGGGGATGACGCCCCACCAGGGAGTTTGCATGGTGCCGGTTTCCAGGTTCAAGGCAGGTGCCCGCTGTTCCTCTTCATAAGTTCCATTGCGGTCCTGCGAGGGAGGACGGCGTTCGGGTGAGCAGCCGAGCGGACTGGGGTTTCTCAAGTCGTCAACACGCCGTCGCCCGGTCCGTTCCCGCGCGGCGGATACTACTCTGCGGACGACGAACGGAGAAGCCGTTCGTGAAACGCTGAACAGAGAGGGCCCGGCCATAGAGGCGGGGCTAGGCAGCCGAGCGCTCGGATCGCCGCGAGCGGCTGGCTCAAGGGGGCGACGATGGATGGCAAAGCAATCGGACTGCTGTCGCTGGGCCTTCTCTTCCTGGCCGGGAGCGCCGCTGCGCAGGCCGGCGCGCTGCCGCTCGAGGTCTCGGTCGAGGTCTTGGGCCGCAGCGTCGTTCCCTATGTCCCGGCCACGGTCGTCGTCTCGGTGCGCAACAGGCTCGCCGAGCCGGTCGCCATCGTGGGGCTGCGCGGGGCGAGCGGCGAGGAGGTCTTCCTCGAGCAAGCTCTCGAGCAGCGCTTTGCGGCGACCCTGTCCGATGGAGAGGCGCGGGTGAGCGGGACGAGGCTCGTCGACCAACCGGGCGCGCAGGCCCGCCTGCCAGCGTCGGCACGCTGGAGGTGGAGCGGAGAGGACGAGCTGGTCACCTTCCCGGTGCTGCTGCCGGGGAGGACGCTGGTGACGAAGGCGACGGTTCGGCCGACCGAGCAGACGCAGTTTGCGCAGGTACAGGTGCGCTATGCGTTCCTCTCCCACGAGCGGCTGCTGGGGGCGGTCCGGGCGCGGCGCGAGCCGGCTCCGGCGGCCGACGCTGGGGAAGGGTTGCGCGCGGCGGAGCGCCTGCTCGCCGAGTTTGCGGTGAAGACGCCGTTCGGCTCGGCTCCGGAGCGACCCCTGACGTGGCGCGGGCGTGCCGTGCGAGGCGGAGACGAGCTCCCGGTCGGCTATCCCTTCGGCCTTCCCCGCGCCCGGTTCGAGCGCTTGGAGGAGAACGTCACGGAGACGCGCCAGCCCTTGCCCTTGCGGCTGCCCGCGGTGGGGCTCTCGGAGGCTCGGACCCGGGCCAAAGTAGCCCAAGGCCGCTACGCCTACGCCTGCTTCCCAGGGCTCGAGGCCTGGGTCCTCGAGAAGAGCGGCGACACGGTGCTCGTCGGGCTTTCGGAGATCGAGGTTCTGCCCGGACAGCTCGTCGACGTGCTGCTCGCCCTCAATGCCAGCGACACGGTCGAGCTCGAGCTCTTCGCCTCCGAGAAGCAGGAGGATCCCGGCGAGCTCGTCGCCTTCCTGCGCTCGCGGCGCCTCGACGCCGCGTCCTCACAGCAGAAGGGCGGGCTATGGCGGGGTACGCTGCGGATCAAGCGGTCGGAGCTGAGGTCGGCCTGCGGTGCGCTCAAAGAGAAGGGGGCGCACATCGAAGGGCTCAGCGTCGTCATCCACTAGCCGGGGGTCGAGGGCCACATGGACTTGGAGTTGAGCGGGAAGGCTGCGCTGGTGGCAGGTGCCAGCCGCGGTATCGGCCGGGCGACGGCGCAGGCGCTCTCGCGAGAGGGCGCGAAGGTCTGCCTCTGTGCCCGGAGCGTCGAGGACCTCGAACGGACGGTCGCCGAGCTTCGGCACAGCGGCGGTCAGGCCGTCGGCATCGCCGCCGACCTCTCCACTCCCGAGGGCGCCGAGGCCGCCGTTAGCGCCACGCTCGAGGCCTGGGGTGCGGTCGACATCCTGGTCAACAACGTGGGCGGCAGCGGCGGCGCCGGCTCGTTCGACCGCGCGACCGCCGAGCAATGGGGCCGCGTCCTCGACACCAACCTCCTCTCGGCCGTCTGGTGCAGCCAGCACGCGGTCGCGTGGATGCGCGAGCACGGTGGCGGGGTGATCCTGAACCTCTCCTCGATCTTCGGCCGCGAGTACGCGACCAGCGCTCCCTACACCGCCGCCAAGGCCGCGGTCGTCGCGCTCACCAAGGAGATGGCGGTCGACCTGGCGCGCCATCGCATCCGCGTCAACTCCGTCGCGCCCGGCTCGATCCTGTTCCCGGGCGGAAGCTGGGACAGGCGCCGGCAGAAGGCCCCGGGGCTCATCGAAAAGATGGAGCGCGAAGACCTGCCCTGGGGACGGTTCGGCCGGCCCGAGGAGGTCGCCGAGGTGATCGCCTTTCTCTGCTCCCCGAGGGCGAGCTGGGTGACCGGCGCGTGCGTGCCGGTAGACGGCGGGCAGGGCAGGGCGTTCTGAGGGCAGAACCGGCGGCTCGACCTGGGGCTACCTCGGCGCTTCGGGGGGACGTGGCGCCCAGAGCGCCGCGATCTCGAGCTCGAGCACGTCGAAGGGCGGCGCGCGAACCCGCTCGTCATCCGCCCACGTCCCGAGGTGGCGCCACTGTTGCCCGTCGCGCGCCAGCACCTCGAGGGTGCGGGCCGCAGGGTCGAGCAGCCAAACGTGCTCGACCCCCTCGCGCGCATAGATGCGGAGCTTCTCGACCCGGTCCACGCGCGCGGTCGAGGGCGAGAGCGCCTCGCAGATCCAGTCGGGCGCGACCGCGAGGAAGGGACCGGTCGGGCTCGGGAGCCTCTCGCGGCGCCAAGCGGCGAGGTCGGGCACGAGCACGTCGGCGCCGAGATGCAGCTCGAGCTCGAAGAGAATCCACCAGCCGCCCCGGCCACCGCGCCCCCGTCCAAAGGGCGCCCCCAGATCGCTGCCGAGCGCCGAGATTGCGAGCGAGTGTTCGGCCGATGGCCGGGGAAAAACGATGATTCGCCGTCGTCGATGAGCTGGCCCACCCGGTTGGCGGGGAGCGCCTCGACATCGGCGTAGGTCGCCCTCTTGCGAGCCGGAGTGGTCACGTTCTCAGAGCTAGCATCTTGCCCCCGGAGCGCCGTGGCCCGGGGGGGGGCGAGTGCGCTCCCCAGGCGCCCGGTGAGCAGGCGCTCGGTCCTGCGGCCAGAACCGCGGACGCCGGACACCCTGCGGTGCCCGGCGTCTTCGGTCAGCTCAAAACTCACAACTCAAAAGCTCACAACTTACTCCGCGGCCGCCTCCATCCCCTTGCGGAAGGCACGCAGGTTGGCCTCGAGCACCTTCGCGGGCTTGCCCTCGAAGGTCTTCTCGAGCGCCTTCTCGACAGCCTCGGGCTTGAGCACCTTGGAGGCAGCGACGTAGGCGCCCAGCATGACCAGGTTGGCCGACTTGCCCGAGCCTTCCTTCTCGGCGATCTCGTTGGCGGGCACGTAGATGGCCTTCAGGTCGGCGCGCTCGACCTTCCGGTCGATGAGCGAGGTGTTGACGATGATCAAGCCCTGCTCGCGCACGGTCGGCTCGAACTTGTCCATCGACTGCTTGTTCATGACGATGGCGGCCTGGGTGCGCCTGACGATGGGCGAGCCGATCGGCTCGTCGTCGATGATCACCGTGCAGTTGGCGGTGCCGCCGCGCATCTCCGGACCGTAGGCGGGCATCCAGGTGACGTGCTGGCCCTCGGCCATCGCGGCCTTCGCGAGCATCTTGCCAATCGCCATCAAACCCTGGCCGCCGAAGCCGGCCATCACGATGTCGGTCTGTGCCATCTCGTTAGCCCTCCTTGGGCTTGTCGTCCGAGACCTTGAGGTCCGGCGTGTACTTCTTGGCCGCCTCGGGCATCTGGTTCGGTTCGCGGAAGACGTTGATGGGGAAGAAGGGAACCATGTTGCGCTCGAGCCACTGCTGCGACTGCTCGGGCGTCAGGCCCCAGCCGGTCGGACAGGTCGAGAGCAACTCGACGAAGGTAAACCCCTCGTGCTGCAGCTCGAAGGCCTGCCGCAACAGCTTCTTGGAGCGGTTGATCTCCTTGGGGCTGCTCAGCGAGCCGCGGGCGATGAAACGGGGCTCGACGAGCGTATTGAGCAGCTCGCACATGCGCACCGGATGGCCGCACTGCAGCGTGTCGCGGCCGTAGGGCGAGGTCGTGGTCTTCATGCCCGGCAGCGTGGTCGGCGCCATCTGGCCGCCGGTCATGCCGTAGATGGCGTTGTTGATGAAGACCACCGTCAGCTTCTCGCCGCGGTTGGCCGCGTGGATGATCTCGGCCATGCCGATGGAGGCGAGGTCGCCGTCGCCTTGGTAGGTGAAGATGTACCGGTCCTCGGGCAAGGTGCGCCGGATGCCGGTGGCGACCGCCGGAGCGCGGCCGTGAGCTGCCTCCTGCATGTCGAGGTTGAAGTAGTTGTAGGCCAGCACCGAGCAGCCCACCGGGCAGACGCCGATGGTCTTCTCCTGGATGCCCATCTCGTCGATCACTTCGGCGACCAAGCGGTGGGCGACCCCGTGCGTGCAGCCCGGGCAGTAGTGGAAGTAGTTGTCGGTGAGGACCTTGGTCCTCTCGAAGACCACCTTCTCTTCAGACATGGTCAATCTCCCTGAATCTCAAAGGGCCGCGTGCAGCTCTTTAACCTGGGCCACGATCTCTTCGACGGTGGGCACCACCCCGCCCACCCGTCCCCAGAACTTCACCGGGCGCTTGGCTTCGACCGCCGCCCTCACGTCTTCGAGCATCTGCCCCATGCTCATCTCGATGGTGAAGAAGACCTTGGTCGACTCGATGTGCTTCTTCAGCGGCTCGGTCGGGAAAGGCCAGGCGGTGATCGGCCGGAACAGGCCGACGGCGATGCCCTGCTTGCGCAGCTCGCGGATGGCGGTCTTGGCGATGCGCGCGGTGGTCCCGTAGGCGCACAGCACGATGCCGGGCTTGTCCTCGAGCAGGTGCTCCTCCCAGCGCTGCTCCTTTTTCATCCGCCCAAACTTCTCGTAGAGGTGCTGGACGTGACGCTCGAGCTCCTCGGGGTCGAGGTAGAGCGAGTTGATCACGTTGGGGCGGCGCGTTGCGGGCTTGCCGGTGGTCGCCCAGCTCCGGTCGAAGCTCTTCGGGGTGGTCTCCGGGAAGCTGACCGGCTCCATCATCTGGCCGATCACCCCGTCGCCCGCGACCACGGTCGGCGAGCGGTATTCGTCGGCGAGGTCGAAGGCGAGAGAGATCAGGTCGACCGCCTCCTGCGCGGTCGACGGCGCGAGGACGATGGTCTGCTTGTCGCCGTGACCGAAGCCGCGGGTCATCATCAGGTAGTCGCCCTGCGACGGGGCGATGTCGCCGAGCCCCGGGCCGCCACGCATGATGTTGACGATGACCGCCGGCACCTCGGCGCCGACCATGTAGGAGAAGCCCTCGCTCATCAGGGCCACCCCGGGGCTCGACGAGGAGGTCATCACGCGCACGCCCGCGCCGCCCGCGCCGTAGATCATGTTGGCCGCGGCCAGCTCGCTCTCGGCCTGCAGGAAGGTGCCGCCGACCTGCGGCAGGCGCTTGGACATGTACTCGGGGATCTCGTTCTGCGGGGTTATCGGGTAACCGAAGAAGTAGCGGCAGCCCGCGCGGATCGCCGCCTCGGCGATCGCTTCGGTGCCCTTCATCAACATCCTTTGCTGGGCCATCTTTGTCTCCACGCACGGGTCGCGGCCGACAGGGTGCGGCGGCGACCGGTTATCGCATCTCGCGTTGCTCGAAAGTGCGCCTAGCCGGCCTTCTTCAGCGCCTTGTAGACCGAGATCGCGCCCTCGGGGCAGACCACGGCACACAGGCCACAGGCGGTGCACTTCTCGATCTCCTTGATTCCGACCGGGTGGTAGCCCTTGGCGTTGAGATCCTCGGAGAGGTCGAGAAGAGCCCTGTTGCAGGCCTTCATGCAAAGCCGGCAGGCCTTGCACCTGTCCATGTCGATGACCAGGCGGTTCATGAATCGCTCCTGTTCGTGTTTTCTGTCAGCGGGGGCTGGCCCGAGGCGAGCACCACGCCCCCCAGGAACTGCGGCATCATGCTGCGCCGGACCACCACGACAGGTGGCAAGTCCGGCCGTTCGGCGAACTCTTCGGAGAGGTGCGCGGAGACCGCGAGCAGGCGCACCTCGGTGCCCAGGCTCTGCGCCACCTCGCGCGACAGCTCCAGGCCCCAGAGCACGTCCTCGGCGGTGGTGTGCTCGAGAAGGTTGGTGTTCGAGATGATCCCGGTGACCTGCAGGCGCGAGGCGAAGGCGATCTTCTCGGCCTGCTCGACCACGGTGGCGAGCGTGTCCATGAAGGGCCGGTAGCGGTTGAGCACCAGCAGCAGGTCGTAGTCGGAGGCGCCGACGACATCGGAGATGGAGCCGAGCGCGCGGGCGCCGACCGGGTCGCCGCCGACATCGAGGACCATCTGCACGTCGGGGCGCGCGACGTTGCCGCGCAGCTCGGGCGTGAGGATGGGCAGGTCCGCGCTCGCCAGGGCACCGGCAGGAGCGAGCAGCTCAATCCCCTGGTGCTTCAGGTGGTCGCCGGCCTCCCGCGAGCGGAAGTAGGGCTTGAGCACGTCGATGTCGCCGAGGACGACCTTTTTCCACGCCGAGGTCTTGCGCTGGGCCGCGCTGAGCGCCAGCCCGATGGCCAGCTCGGTCTTGCCACTGCCGTACGGCCCGATGAGCGCCGTCACCCGGCGCATCTGGAAGGCCATCTGGGACGTCACGGCTGCCATGCGCTCAGGGCTCCCTTCAGGTGAGGGCCGGCTGACGGGTCGTCGAGGGAACGCCCTTTGGCTCTCAGGGCGGGTTCAGTCGATAGGCAGGTAGCCGGGTTTTGTTCGGCCTCGGGGCGGCCATTGTGCGTGATGAAAGGGGTGTCAGGCAACGTGCTTTTTCTGGCGCAGTGAGGCGGCGGACACTGGAGCGAACGAGCCGTCGGGCGGGTTGCCGCACCTCGGAGCATGCAAATGCCTGGAAAGCAGAGAAATTCCCCGTCGGACTCAGCCGCTCCTCGACCGATGCCGGTCGTAGGTAGCAAGGCCCGCGACCGACCGAGCGAGCCCTCGGCTCCATGCGGCCAGGCGCCGTGGAGGGAGCCCGCGGGGGCCAGGGCTCGTCGCACCTCTGCCCAAGCAGCTCGAGCGCAGTCCGGTCCTCCCGAGCCCTTCGATAAGCTCGCAGATGGCACGTGCCCCGCCTCCGCGGGTTCGACCAAAAGAAGGCGCGCCCGCTCCAGGCGCGCCTCCCGCGGCGAGCTGCTTTCTCGCGAACGCCTACGGCTCTTCGTAGGTGCACTGCTTCTTTGCGTAGTTCCTCAGCACGAGGTGCTTGCCCTCGTGGCTGACGACGTAGTTGGGCATCAGCGGGATCTTGCCGCCGCCGTCCGGGCCGTCGACCACGAAGTGTGGAACAGCCATGCCGCTGGTCCAGCCGCGCAGGTTCTCGATGATTTCGATGCCCTTGGCCACCTCGGTGCGAAAGTGGCCGATGCCCTTCGAGAGATCGCACTGGTAGATGTAATAGGGCCGAATCCGCATCATCAGCAGCTTCTGGTTGAGCGCCTTGACGATCTTCGGGTCGTCGTTGACGCCCTTGAGCAGCACCATCTGGTTGCCGACCGAGCAGCCCGCGTCCGACAGCTTGCGCGCGGCCTCGAAGGACTCGGCGGTGCACTCCTTCGGATGGTTGAAGTGTGTGTTGACGAAGAGCGGGTGGTGCTTGCGGATCACCTTCACCAGATCCTCGGTGATGCGCTGGGGCAGGGTGACAGGGCAGCGGGTGCCGAGCCGGATGATCTCGACGTGCGGGATCGCCCGGAGGCGGCCGAGGATGTCGTCGACGCGCTCGTCGCTGAGGGTCAGCGGGTCGCCGCCGGAGACGACCACGTCGCGCACCTTCGGGTTCGAGGCGATGTAGGCGATGCCGTCGTCGATCTGCTTGGAGGCCGCGGCGCTCGAGGGGTTGGCCACCTTGCGCTTGCGGGTGCAGTGGCGGCAGAACATCGGGCAGTTGTGCGAGACGTAGAAGAGCACGCGGTCCGGGTAGCGGTGCGTCAGGCCCGGCACCGGCATGTCGCGGTCCTCGGCGAGCGGATCCTCGAGGTCGGTCGGCAGCACGTTGAGCTCGGCGGCGACCGGAACGCTCTGCATGCGGACCGGGCAGTGGGGGTCCTTCGGGTCCATCAGCGAGGCGTAGTAGGGCGTGATCGCCATGTTGAACTCGGCGGTCGTGCGCTCGAACTCGCCGCGGGCCTCCGGGGTGAGCTCGACGACCTTCTCGAGCGTCGCGAGGTCGGTGACCCGGTTGCGAAGCTGCCAGCGCCAGTCGTTCCAGTCGGAGTCGGGCGTCTCCTTCCAGATCGAGCGCAGGGACGCGGGGAAGCGGGTCCGGATGGGCGATGCGATGGCGGGCGCACCCTCGATGATGCGATTGGCTTCGGGGACGCCCTGTGCGCCGGGCGCGGACTTCAGAATGTCTTGCGAGATGGCCATTTCGCCTCCAGATGCCTGTTGGGACGGCCTGGGCGCGAGGTCTCCCCGCGCGCGAGCCTGAAGTCTCCGGGCGCATGACAGGCAGCGTGCATGGAACGGCGCGCGGAGAGCCGCACCCTAAAGTCCGTCAGTTCACCTGTCAATCGAGCGAGTTTTCGGTCGTTTCGCCGCCTCCGGGCGGAAATCGCCGAGCGGAGCGGGCGGTTCCTTGACCCCCGATGGCGCGGTCCCTATCCTGCGCCGCCCCTCGGGGCGAATCGATGTCTGCCAACCTCATCAATCCCCAGCCCTGGGAACGCTTTGGCGCCCGTGAAGACGAGTGGCGCGACTGGCGCTGGCAACAGCGCCACGCCGTACGCACTCTCGACGAGGCGGCGCGCCAGCTCGCCCTGAGTCCCGAAGAGACCGAAGGAATTCGCCGCGCGCAGGGCCTATTCCGTTTCGGCGCGACCCCCTACTACCTGTCGCTCGCCGACCGCGAAGACCCCGCCTGTCCGGTGCGCATGCAGGTGGTGCCGGGGCTCGCCGAGTCGAGGGTGCGGCCGGGCGAGCTGCGCGACCCGCTCGGCGAGGACTCGCATCGACCGGTCGCCAGCATCGTCCATAAGTATCCGGACCGCGTCCTCTTCCTCGCCTTCGACCGCTGCGCGGTCTACTGCCGGCACTGCACGCGCCGGCGCATCGCCGGTGGGGGCGAGGCGCCCCTGAATCGCAAGGCGCTCGAGGCGGGGATCGCCTACGTGCGCGCGCACCCCGAGGTGCGCGACGTGCTCGTCTCCGGCGGCGATCCGTTGCTGCTCTCGGACGGGAGGCTCGAGGCGCTGCTCGGCGAGCTGCGGGCGATCCCCCACGTCCAGCTCCTGCGCATCGGGACCCGGGTGCCGGTCGCCAACCCGATGCGCGTCACGCCCGCGCTCGTCGCGACCCTGCGCCGCTTCCACCCGCTCTTCGTGGTGACGCACTTCAACCATCCGAAAGAGATCACCCCCGAGTCGCGCGCGGCCTGCGAGGCGCTCGTCGACGCGGGGATCCCGGTGGAAAACCAGAGCGTGCTGCTGCGCCGAATCAACTCGAGCGCGCGCATCCTCACCCGCCTGAGCCACGAGCTGCTCGCGATGCGCGTGCGCCCTTACTACCTGCATCAGATGGACGTCGCCGAGGGGACCGAGCATCTGCGCACGCCGGTCGAGGCCGGCCTCGCGATCCTGGACGCGATGCGCGGCTACACCTCGGGCCTGGCGGTGCCGCACCTTGCGGTCGACCTGCCGGGCGGAGGTGGCAAGGTGACCCTGCAACCGCGCTACCTTCTCGAGCGCGACGCGCGGGGCGCGACCTTTCGCAACTATCGCGGCGAGCGCTACGTGTATCCGGAGCCGGCCGACAGCGACTGCAGGTGCCCGTACGAAGACAAGTACTTCGGCGAGCGAGGTTGAGCCGCCGCGCCGGTGGAACGGCAGTCAGCCGGGCGCGCGCTGCTCGGCTTGGGTCCTCGTCGCGCCGCTCGACAGCACGTTCGGCTCTCGGGCTGGGCGCCGCCGCGCCGGTGGAACGGCAGTCAGCCGGGCGCGCGCTGCTCGGCTTGGGTCCTCGTCGCGCCGCTCGACAGCACGTTCGGCTCTCGGGCTGGGCGCCGCCGCGCCGGTGGAACGGCAGTCAGCCGGGCGCGCGCTGCTCGGCTTGCGTCCTCGTCGCGCCGCTCGACAGCACGTTCGGCTCTCGGGCTGGGCGCCGGCGCACCGGTGAGCGGTATTCGGCCTGGTCGCGCTGCTCAGCGGCGTCCGGATTGAGCAGCGCCCGGCCGCGCGCGGTTGGGGAGGACGGCTATTCGCCGCCACCGACCGGGATCTCGATGCCCTCTTTGCCGCCTCCGCGCTGCACCTGAATCCCGTCCTCCTCGACGACCACCGGAGCCTCATCGCCGAAGCCGCGCTGCACCGTGATCTCGCCCTTGCCGTCGTCCTTGCCGCCCTGGGCGCCCTTCTTCGCCTCCTCGAGCTTCGTGGCGTGCTCCTTCTCCGAGCGCTGGGCCTCTTTGAGCCCGTCGCGCCCGAGCTTGACCATGCCTTTCGAGTACTCCTTGTCGGTCGTGCCGTGCTTCTCGAGGACCTCCTGGCGGGCATCGCGCAGCTTCTGGTCCATCTCCTTGCGCTCGTCGCGGGACATCTGCTTGATCGTGCGGTTGCCGTACTCCTCCTTGATCGCCTTCTCCTTCTCGGCGAGCTCGGCGTTGATGACGCCGGCCTCGGTCGGATCGAGCGCGAGGGCGCGGGCAGGGGTGAACAGCAAGGCGCAGAGGGAGGCGGAAAGCACGCAGAGACGCGACATGATCGGCTCCAGCTTGAGTTCGTTGAGGGGCCGGAAGTGTAGCACGGAGAGCACTCCGGGAAGCCGCGCCGGCCTCCGGGTAGAATCCCCCCGCTCACCTGAGGAGGCGACGCGATGGCGATTCGCGAAGGGCGTTGGGACTGCCCGCAATGCGGTAACCAGGGAAATCGGGGCAGCGAGCTCAAGTGTCCGGCCTGCGGCCGGGTTCGGGCCGAGGAGGTCCAGTTCTACGCCGCCGAGGACGCGGCGGAGGTCACCGACGAGGCCGCGCTCGCCCGGGCGAAGGCGGGCGCCGACTGGATCTGCGAGTTCTGCGGGGCGACCACGCCGGCCGACCAGAAGCGCTGCAGAGGCTGCTCGGCCGACCGCACCGAGAAGCGCCGCGCGGTCAAGGAGCTCCTCGACCGGCCCGAGGCGCCGGCGCCCGCGCCCAAGAAGAAGTCGAAGGCCGGCCTGGTGCTCGCGGGCATCGGCCTGCTCGCCATCGCCGGCGGCTTGTTGCTCTGCCGCGCCAAAGAGGCGTCGATGACGCTCGCGGGCGTCTCCTGGGAGCGCACCGTCGAGGTCGAGAAGTACACGACCGTCGTCGAGGAGCACTGGCGCGACAGGCTGCCCGAGGGCGCGCGCATCCTCTCGACGGAGAGGAAGCTCGAGCGCACCGACAAGGTCCAGACCGGCACTCGCCCGGTCACCAAGACCGTCGAGGAGAAGGTCCAGACCGGCACCAAAAAGGTGAAGGTCGGCAAGAAGGATCTCGGCAACGGCTACTTCGAGGACCTCTTCAAGGAAGAGCCGGTCTACGAGACCCGCCAACGCACGGTGACCGAGGACGAGCCGGTCTACCGCGAGGACCCGGTGTACGCCGACTGGTGCCGCTACGAGATCGACAAATGGGTCAAGGACAGGGTCGAGAAGGCCTCCGGCTCCGACAAGTCGCCGGACTGGCCGGCCGTCTCAGCCACCGACAAACAGCGCCCCGGCAAGAAGGTCGAGACCTACCGTGCGCTCTTCAAGGACGCGGACGGCGAGGAGCATGAGTGGACGCCGAAGCTCGACGAGTGGCAGCGGCTCGAGGTCGGCCGCAAGTACAACGTCGTCACCCGGCTCGGTTCGGTGCAGGGCCTCGCGGCCGCCGAGTGACCTGCCGGACTGTTGGGCGCAGGCCCGCTTTCTTGCGGGCCTCGCCTGCGCCCCTAGAATCCTGAGGGTGCGGTTTTTCCTCTTCTTCCTGGTCCTTCTGCTCGGCCTGCCGGCGCGCGCTGCGGAGACGGTGCGCATCGCCATCGTCGACGGCGCCACGCAGATCACGCTGGCGGGCAAGGCCCTCGAGGTGCGCCACCTCGAGGTCGGGGAGAGGTACGCGCCCGCGCCCGGCGGCCGCTCGGTGGTCTATCTCGCCAAGGGCGAGATGATGCTCGACGGCGCGCCGGTGAGGGCCGTCGACGGCGTCAAATACCGCTCCCAGGGCTTCGTGCGCGTCGCGGACAAGCCGGTGCGCGGCGAGATCGAGGTCCGGCCCAACGGCAAGGGCAAGCTCATCGCCATCAACGTGATCCCGCTCGAGGACTACCTCGCCGCGGTCCTCGGCTCGGAGATGCCCGCGAGCTTCCCTCCCCAGGCGCTCCGGGCCCAGGCCGTCGCGGCGCGCACCTACGCGGTCCACAAGAAGATTGGGGCCTGGGGAAAGCCCTATCACCTCGGCGCGACGGTGCTGCACCAGGTCTACGGGGGCGCTCGGGCCGAGGACCCGCGCACGCTCGAGGCGGTCAAGGCAACCGAGGGCGAGGTGCTGGTCTGGAAGATGGAGCCGGTCGAGGCCTACTTCCATTCCTCCTGCGGCGGGCGCACCGAGGATGGCGTCCACGCGCTCGGGCGAAACCTGCCGTACCTGACGCCGGTCGACTGCCCCTGCTCGGACTACTCGCACACGCGCTGGACCGCGAGGCTCGAGGCCGACGACTTCAAGCGCCTGCTCGCAGGGGTGCGTGACATCGAGGTCCAGCGCCGCACGCCGACCCGGCGGGCCGACCGGGTGCAGCTCGAGTCGAAGAAGGGCAGGCGCGTCGTCACCGGGGTCGAGCTACGGCAGGTCGTCGGCTACAGCAAGCTGAAGAGCCTGTGGTTCGAGGTCGAGCGCAAGGGCGGCCGCTTCGTCTTCGAGGGTCGGGGCCACGGCCACGGCGCAGGGATGTGCCAGTGGGGCGCGCGCCGGCTCGCGGAGAAGGGCTGGGACTACCGGCGCATCCTGGCGCATTACTACCTGGGCTCCGAGCTGCGGAAGATGTATTGAGCACCGCCGCAACGGGGGCGCGCCCGGCGAGCCACCTGAATGAACCTCGACGACTTCGACTACCCGCTCCCCGAAGATCTCATCGCCCAGGAGCCGCTCGCCCAGCGCGACGCCTCGCGCCTGCTCGTGCTCGACCGCAAGGCCGCCCGGGTCGAGCACCGCGGCTTCCGCGACCTGCTCTCGTTCCTGCGCGCGGGCGATCTGCTGGTCGTCAACGACGCCAAGGTCATCCCCGCGCGGCTGCTCGGCCACAAGGTCGACACCGGCGGCAAGGTCGAGCTCGTCCTGACGATGCCGCTCGCCGGCGCCGACGGCGCGACCTGGCGCTGCATCGGACAGGCCTCGAAGGCCATCCGGCAGGGCATGAAGCTCGACTTCGACGGCCTGGGCGCCGAGGTGCTCGCCGCGCGCGGCGACGGCAGCTACGAGGTGCGCTTCGACAGCGAGAACCTGCAGGAGGCGCTCGAGCGGGTGGGCCAGCTCCCGCTGCCGCCGTACATCCGGCGCGAGGTGAGCCCGGCCGATCGCGAGCGCTACCAGACCGTCTTCGCGAAGAACCCCGGCGCCGCGGCCGCGCCGACGGCCGGCTTCCACTTCACCGAGTCGCTGCTCTCGCAGCTCGAGGCGGCGGGTGTGCGGACCGCCAAGGTGACGCTCTACGTCGGGGCCGGCACCTTCCTGCCGGTGCGCACGCAGGTGATCGAAGAGCACCGCATGCATGCCGAGCGGTACGAAGTCCCCGCGCACGCGGTGCAGGCGGTCGAGCGCACGAAGAGCGAGGGTGGCCGCGTCGTCGCCGTGGGGACGACCGCGGCGCGGGCGCTCGAGACGGCCTCGGCCGGCGGCAAGCTCGAGGCAGGCGAGGGCGTCTCCGAGCTCTTCATCTACCCGGGCTACGAGTTCCGGGTCGTCGATGCGCTGGTCACCAACTTCCACCTGCCCAAGTCGACGTTGCTGCTGCTGGTGAGCGCGCTCGCCGGCTGGGACCGCATCCGCGACGCGTACGCGCAGGCGATCGAGCGGCGCTACCGCTTCTTTTCGTACGGCGACGCGATGCTGATCGTCTGATCGCTTGGCTGCAGGTCGCCTCGACGAGCGTGTGCAGGCAGGGGCGTGTCGCAATAGCCCGAGGCCGAACGCGCTGCCGGACGTAGTTGCGTACTGCCGGCCGACCTTTGTGCGAGGCTCCCGCGGAGCCCTGCAGGGTCGGTTGGGTCTAGCGCGCGGCTCGCGCGGAGCCCCGCAGGGTCGGTCGGGCTTCGTGCGAGGCTCCCGCGGAGCCCTGCAGGGTCGGTCGGGCTTTGCGCGAGGCTCCCGCGGAGCCCTGCACGGTCGGTCGGGCATCGTGCGAGGCTCCCGCGGAGCCCTGCACGGTCGGTCGGGCTTCGTGCGAGGCTCCCGCGGAGCCCTGCGCGGTCGATTTCTCGCCCGTTTGGGGGATTCGGGGGAATGTCCGCCGTGCCGGAGGCGTGGATCCCTCCAGACGCGAAAGCGTCCGGCCACTTCGGGGCCCGGGCCACGCAGGGGCGAGCTCTTGGTATCGGGCGCCGCCAGGGTCGAAAACCGAATGGAAGAAAGCTAGAAGAGGGCCGCACCTTCGGCCGGGTCGCCCGGCGCTGCGCCAGAGGATTTCCCGTGTCCGACCACCTCGTCCGCTACGAGCTCCTGAAGACCGATCCCGACTCCCAGGCCCGGCGCGGCCGGCTGCACACCCCGCACGGCGTCGTCGAGACGCCGGTCTTCATGCCCGTCGGCACGGTCGGCTCGGTCAAGGCGCTCGGCCCGGACGATCTCGCCAAGGACGACGTGCGGATCATCCTCGGCAACACCTACCACCTGTACCTGCGGCCCGGGCACGAGCTGGTGCGCGAGATGGGCGGGCTCCACCGGTTCATCTCCTGGCCCAACGCGATGCTCACCGACTCGGGCGGCTTCCAGGTCTTCTCGCTCGCCGAGCGGCGCAAGATCACCGAGGAGGGCGTCACCTTCTCCTCGCACCTCAACGGCTCGAAGCACCTGTTCACGCCGGAGAAGGTCATCGGCATCGAGGAGGCGCTGGGCGCCGACATCATCATGGCCTTCGACGAGTGCCCGCCGGCCAAGAGCGAGCGCGCCTACTTCGAGCAGTCGCTCGCCCGCACCACGCGTTGGCTGAAGCGCTGCACCGAGGCCTGGAGGCGCGAGCGCTCCTCGCTCTTCGGCATCGTGCAGGGCGGCTTGCACGAGGACCTGCGCCAGCGGCACGTCGAGGAGGTCTGCGCCTTCGACTTGCCGGGCTTCGCGCTCGGCGGCTACAGCGTCGGCGAGGAGCCCGAGGCGATGCACGCGGGTGTCGCCTTCAGCGCGCCGCTGCTGCCGGCCGACAAGCCGCGCTATCTGATGGGCGTCGGCACGCCCATCGACCTCGTCACCTGCACGGGGGCGGGGGTCGACATGTTCGACTGCGTCCTGCCGACCCGCACCGCGCGCAACGGGCTGCTCTACACGAGCCAAGGCAAGGTGGTGATCCGCAACGCGCAGTACGCGCGCGATCAGGGCCCGGCCGACCCCAACTGCTCCTGCTACACCTGCCGCAACTTCACCCGGGCCTACCTGCGCCATCTCTTCGCGGCCAAGGAGATCCTGGCGATGCGCCTCAACTCCATCCACAATGTCCACTTCTTCGTGACGCTGATGGCCGAGGTGCGGCGCGCCCTCGACGAGGGCAGGTTCTCGGCGTTTGCGAAGGAGTTCCTGGCGAGCCCGGCGGCCTGCGCGTAGCGAGTCCCCAGCGCGCGCAAGGGGCATCGCTCGGCCTCTCGGGCTCGGCTCGAGGTGACCGGCGGCGCCGCACTTTGGGCCCGCGAAGGCCGGGCGAGAGGCTGTTCGCCCCTACCGACTCGGCCCGATGAGCCGCCGCGGTTGGCCCGCTCGGCTCTCGACTCTCGCGCCTTGCACCTCACGCGCTCGAAAACGCACAATGCGGCGGACCTGAGACACCGAGGTGAGGAGATGTCGCTCGCACTGTTGCTGGCGCTGTTGCAGGCCGCCGCGCCGCCGGTTTCCGAGGCCGAAGCGCTCGCAGCCAAGGGCGACGCAGAGGCCCTCTTCCTGAAGTTCGGCTCGGTCAAGGCCGACGACTATCAGGAGGCGGAGCGCGCGCGGCTCGCAAAGGCGCTGCGGAAGGCGGCGCAGGCCACTCGCAAGGACCCCTTCATCGGCATCAGCCTCGCCGCGCGCTCGAACGAGCTGGTCGAGTCGGTCGATGCGCTCGTGCTGCTCGCAGCTTTCGAGGTCGAGCTCGATCAACGCGGCAGCGCCGCCAGGCACCTCGACCGCGCAGTCGCCATCGCGCCCAAGAGCGTCCCGGCGCTGATGGCCCGCGCCGACCTCGCGGTGAAGGAGCGGGACTTCGAGGTCGCGGTGCGCCACTACGAGGGCGCCAGGGCGGCCGGCGCGAAGGCGGCGAAGAAGAAGCTCGCCGAGGCGCGTGCTTCGCTCGAGAAGGCGCGCTCGGAGGTCGCCGACCTCAAGCAGAAGGAGTCCGAGATCCAGGTGCGCGTGGCCAAGGCGGCCAAGAGCGCCACCCGCGACTGGATGAAGCAGATCATCGAGGAGGAGGCCGAGGAGTCCGAGCGCCGCCGCCTCGCGCCCGACGGCGTGCGCGTTCAGGAGATCCACAACTTCGTCTTCACCTACCTGGCCGGAAAGCGCAACGCGCGCCAGATGTCCGACTTCGAGAGGAAGGTCGAGCGGCTGCTCGAGAAGACCTACGACTTCGTCTGCGGCGAGCTCGGGCACCGGGTGGAGAAGCGCACCGAGGTGAAGCTCTTTTCGCGCGAGGAGTACATGGCGGCCTACGGCGCGACGCCCCAGGCGCAGGCGGCCGGGTTCTGGGACGGGCAAAAGATCGTGATCAACGGCGGCAGCACCGTCGACGATCGATTCGCCGAGGTGATGGTGCACGAGTTCACCCACGCCCTGGTCACGGACCTCGCCGGCCACGGGCGGGTGCCACGCTGGGTGAACGAAGGGCTCGCCGAGCACATGCGCCTGAAGGCGAGCGGCCGTGACGGCAAGCCGCTCGGGAGCGAGCTGGCGATGCTCGCCGGGTTGAAGAAGCAGGACCGGCTGCCGACGCTCGCCCAACTCGACGCGCAGTTCGTCCGGTTCGGCCCGGACGTCCACGTCGCCTACGTGATGGCGAGCGTGGCCGCCAAGGTGATGATCGACAAGCGCGGCTACCGCACCTTCGTCGACATGCTCAAGGCGATGGGGAAGACGGCCCGGCCGCTGACGCTCGTCGAGAAGTACATCGAGCCGCTCGAGCGCATCGAACAGGCCATCCACGACGAGATCGACTGACGCCTCGACGCTTCTATCCCCAGACCGGATTGGAGGGACCTGCCATGAAGCCGACGCACCTGCTGGCCGCGGCCGGCGCGCTGCTGCTCACCGCCTGCTTCGCGACGCTCGATGACCTGAGCGAGCTGAAGAAGGAGGCAGCGGCCTGCGCTCCGGGCGACACCTGTGTCTTCGCGGGCGGGCTCGACTGCACCTGCGCCTCGCCGGTAAACGCGAAGCGTGCCGCTGAGGTCGAGGCGCTCGCCGAGAGCGTCTCCTGCTTCGGCGAAGGGATGGTCGAGTGCGGGTACGGGCCGGAGGCGGGCGCCGCGTGTGTCGAGGGGCGCTGCGAGCCGGCTGCGGCACTGTAGGGCGCCTATCGGCCGCGGCGTCGGTGAATCCTAAGGGTCAGCTCATTCGGCAAGCAGAGGCGCGCCTCTTCGCGGCAGGCTCAAGAGCTGTCGCCGGGAACGCCAGCACGAAGGCTGGCGCTCGTACCGCGCGCCCCCGGAGCGCAGCCCTCCCGCGGAAGGAAGGAGGCCGAGTGAGAGGCGCCCTCGAGTTCGGCCTGCCCCGAGCCTGCCGAGGGGCTCGGGCTGGGCGGGAATCGCTCGAAGGAGTCTTCGACACCTCTTTCAGAGCAGATAGAGCACCAGGAACTGCGCTGAGAGCACGCGCAGGAACATGGTGAGCGGGTAGACCGTGGCGTAGGCGACCGACGGGCCCTCCGAGCCGGAGGCGCTGGACGCGAAGGCGAGCGCCGGCGGGTCGGTCATGCTGCCGGCGAGCAGCCCGCAGACCGATAAGTAGTTGAGCTTGAATACCAGCCGGGCCACCACGCCGACGATCAAGACGGGGATGGCGGTGATGGCCGCCGCCAGCAGGATCCACCTCAACCCGTCGCCCTCGGTCAGCGTGGCGACGAAGCCGCTTCCCGAGCGCAGCCCGACGCAGGCGAGGAAGAGCGAGATGCCCACCTCGCGCAGGACGAAGTTCGCGCTGCTGGGCATGTACCAAATCAAGGGCCCAATCCGGCCGATGCGGCTGAGCACGATGGCGACGAGCAGCGGTCCGCCCGCAAGCCCCAGCTTCACCGGGGCGGGGGCGAAGGGTATCTGGATGGGCATCGTCCCGAGGACGACCCCGAGCGCGATGCCGACGAAGACCGGCACGAGCATCGGGTGGTTGAGCGCGTTGGCCGAGTCGCCCAGCTCCGCGCGGGCTGCCTCGATGGAGTGAGGCTCGCCGACGACCACCAGCCGATCGCCAAACTGCAGCTCGACCTCGGGGCCGACCGGCAGCTCGATATCGGCGCGGATGACCCGGGTGATCGCCGCGCCGTGGCGGCGGCCGAAGTCGAGCGCGGAGATCTGTTTGCCCAGGGCCTGCTTGTTGGTGACGATGACCTTCTGGGCGGTGATCGGTCCGGGAAGGTCCTCGAGGTCTACTTCGCTCTCGGTGCCGAGCACGATGCGCGCGGCATCGAGCTGCTCGCGCGGCCCGACGGCCAACACGGTGTCGCCGACGGCCAGGGAGGTCTCGGGGGTTGCCACCCGCATGACGCCTTGGTGCAGCACGCGCGAGATGACGACCCCGCTGTCGGCGGGGATGGGGAGGCGCTTGAGCGACAGGCCGTCGCAGTTGGGGTTGCGCACCTCGAGGTTCATCGCGCCCAGCGTGGGCTTCTGTGTGCCCTGCGCCTGCAGGAAGACCTTGCCCTCCTCGGCCACGTCGACCCGAAACAGCCGCCGCAGCAAGAGCATGGCGAGGATCACCCCGAGCACGCCGAAGGGATAGGCGAGCGCGTACCCGAGGCCGGCCAGCGGGTAGAGCGCGTCGGAGATCGCCTTGTCGCGCATCGCCTGCTGCGCGGCCGCGAGGCTCGGGGTGTTGGTGGTGGCTCCGGTGAGCAGGCCGAGCGCCGCGGGCAGGTCGACCCCGGCGACGAAGTGGATGATCAGGGCGGTGAGCACCCCGAGCAAGACCACCGAGGCGGCGAGCGCGTTGAGCTTCAGCCCCTGGCGGCGCAGCGAGGCGAAGAAGCCCGGCCCGACCTGGATACCGATGGTGTAGACGAAGAGGATGAGGCCGAACTCACGGGCGAACTCGAGCACTTCGGGCGAGAGCCTCAGCCCGAAGTGCCCGGCGGCGATCCCCGCGAAGAGCACCCCGGCGACCCCGAGCGAGATCCCGAAGACCTTCACGCTGCCGAGCGCCAGTCCGGTCGCGATGACCAGGCCGAGCAGCCACATCGACTGCGCAGCCGAGCCCTGCGCGGGCGAACCGGGAGTAAAGAGCGAAGTGAGCCATTCCATGGTGTCTTGACCGGCGGTCCTTCCGGGGAAGGTAGCAGAGATTCACGAGACGGGGCCTCGCCGCGCGGGGACAGGGCCGTTTAGAAGCAGAGCGGCCGGCCGGGCGCGCGGCCGGCAGCTCAGGTCAGCCAGAAGTAGGCGCTCGCGATGAGCGTTCGGGTCGCGGTCACCTTGCCGCGCACCGCGAGCATCGTCAACGTGCGGTCGAGCTCGGCGTAGCGGCTGTCCTCTTCCTCGCGGAGCTGCTTCTGGCGGCGGCGGTACTCGCGGTCAGCGCGGTCGAGGTTGCCGCGGGCGCGCACGCGCAGGGCGGGGTCCTCTTCCTCAGCGACGGCACGGCGCGCGGCTTCCCACTTCGCACGGGCGCGCTCGAGCGCTTCGCGGGCGGCCATCAGGCAGTCCTCGGCCCAGCGCATCGCCTTCTCGCGCGCCGCGTCGTTCTCGCGGTCGAGTATCTCCTGGGCCAGGGCGACGACCTCGTCCTGCGCCTTCTGCAGCGCCTTCTCCTGTGCGGCGGAGACCGGAAGAGCGGCCGCCGAGCGGCCCCGGGCTTCCTTGCCGGAGAGCCGCGCGATGGCCTCGCCGTCGGCGATGGGCAGGCCGCGGTAGGCGTTGCCGTCGCGCACCAGGCAGAGGTGGACGAGGCGCTCGGGAGGCTTCACCCCGGCGATCTCGAAGCGATAGACGAACCACCAGCCCTCGCTGCCAGCCAGGTAGGCCATGCGCGCGGGCAGCTCGGCGGCGTCGAGCTGCAGGTAGCTGATGGCCGGCGCGGGCTTGCCGCGCACCTCGCGGGCGGCCTGCTCGAGCTGGGCGCGCGAGACCTCCTCGCGCCCGAGCACCGCCTTGGCGAGCGCCCGGCTGTTGCGCTTGCGCCGCTCGATGGCCGACTTCGCGTTCGAGTCGGCCACCCGCAGGCGCGCGCGTACGTCGCCGTCGAAGCGGTCGAGCAGCAGCTCGCGTGCCTGCGCCATGCGGGCGCCGATGCGGCCCTCCATGTCCGCGCGCAGGGCGTCGAAGGCCTTGTTCACCTCGGCCTCGGTGCGGCAGGACTGATAGATGTCGAGCACGCGGCGCTCGAAGTCGACCCCGCTCTCGAGCGCGCCGAGGATCTCGTCGGAGGCGCCGAAGACGCCGTCGAAGAGGGTCAGCTTCTTCTCGAGCAGCTCGTAGAGGCGCGCCTCGGCGGCGTTGGTGCGGTTGACGAAGTTGAGCACCAGCACGTCGCGCGTCTGGCCGTAGCGGTGGCAGCGGCCGATGCGCTGCTCGACCCGCTGCGGGTTCCAGGGCAGGTCGTAGTTGACCAGCAGGTTGCAAAACTGCAGGTTCAGCCCCTCGGCGCCCGCCTCGGTGGAGATGAAGATCTGGGTGCGCTCGCGGAAGTCCTGCACGAGCTGGCGGCGCTCCTCGGGGCCGGCGCCGTCGCCGGAGAGCAGCGAGATCTTGCCGCGGTAGCCGCGCGCCGACAGCAGGTCCGAGAGGTAGGCCTGCGTGCGCTTGGACTCGGTGAAGATGACCGCCTTCTGCGGCCAGCCGTAGCCCGCGGCGACCTGGAAGGTGCGCTCGAGCGCGCGGCAGAGCGCCTCGCCCTTGGCGTTCGCCTTGATCGACTCGGCGAGATCCGCGTAGTGCTGCAGCTCGAACAGCTCGCCCTCGAGCGCCTCGAGGGTGGGCTTCTTGCGCTCGCTGCCCGGGTCGTGGTCGCCCTCGGGGTCGTCGAACTCCTCGAGCTCCTCCTCGTACTCGCGCAGCTCCTCGCGCACGCTCTCGCTGAGAGTGAGCTCGAACTCCTTGCCCGCCTTGGCGGCGCGGATGCGCTCCTCGAGGCTGTCGGCGAGCCGCCGCAGCGTCGGGGCGATGGCGTAGGTCGAGGAGGCGAGCAGCTTGCGGTAGACCAAGGTGAGCAGGGTGCGCTTGCCCGGCTCGATGGCGAGCAGCTCGGCGCGTCGCAGGTACTCGCTCACCTTCTCGTAGAGGTCCTGCTCGGCGGGCGAGGGGACGAAGTCCTCGACCATCGAGCGGCGCGCGGTGAACTTGACGTACTCGCGCACGTGGCGGCGCAGCGTGCGGTGGACCACCGGGGCGATGCGCCCCTTGAGCTCGAGCAGCGGGTTGGCCCCGTCCTTGTCCTGTCCAAGGTTGCAGTAGCGGGCGCGGAAGGCGTGCTCGGGGCCGAGGATCGACTCGTCGAGGAAGGCGATGAGCCCGTAGAGCTCCATCAGGTCGTTCTGCAGCGGGGTCGCCGTCAGCAGGATCTTGGGCCGCTCCTCGAGGGCGGTGCGCAGCGCCTTGCCGGTCTTGTTGTTGGGCTTCCAGGTGTTGCGCAGCCGGTGCGCCTCGTCGAGGACGACCAGGTCCCAGGGGATGCGCGCGATGTCGGCGGCGCGGTTGGCGCCGAACTGGATCGAGCAGATCACCGGGCACATTTGGTCGAAGGGGTTCGCCCGGAAGTTGCGGGCGAAGTCGCCGTCGATGCAGATCGCCTTGATCCCGAACTTCTCGAGCAGCTCGGACTGCCACTGGGCGCGCAGCGGGGCGGGGCAGAGGATGGCGATGCGCCCGCGGCCCTCGGCGACCATCTGCGCGATGATGATGCCCGCCTCGATGGTCTTGCCCAGGCCGACCTCGTCGGCGAGCACGCAGCCGCCGCGCGACATCGAGTCGAGCGCGAAGGCCGAGGCCTCGATCTGATGCGGGTTGAGGTCGACGGCGGCGGTGCTCAGGGCGTTGGCGAGCCGGGCCGTGCCGCTCTGGCGAAGGGCGAGCTCTTCGGCGAGAAGCCGCTGATGGAAGGGCGTCAGCGTCGATGCCTCACTCGCTGACAGGCCTGCGACCCGGGCCAGATTGAACGCACTCGTCACATCATTGGCTCGCGCCACTTCCCGCATCTGCTCCTCGCCCTCCATCCATCCCGCCCCAAAAGGCGCGCGATGCTAGCATTTGAGGCTGTTGAATCAACGGCAATTGTTGGGCACGCGACCGGAGGCCGAGATGCGCCTGGTGCCCATCGCCGCGATGGCCTTCGGGGTCGGGTACCTGGCCCTCTGCCTCTTCGCGTTCATCTATCAGGACCGGCTGATCTTCCCGGCCCCGGAGGTCGCGCTCGAGCCGCGCACCGATGCCGGGGTGGTCGAGTTGTCGGGCGCGGGCTGGCGCAGCCTCGCCCTTCACTACCCGGCGCCGGCCGGGGCTCCGACGCTGGTGCACTTCCACGGCAACGCCGAGCAGCTCGCGGACCGGACCCCGCTGTTCGAGCGGTTTCACGCCCTCGGGCTGGGCGTGCTCGCCGTCGAATACCCGGGCTACGGCAAGGCGACCGGAGAGCCGTCCGAGGAGTCGTTTTACGCGGTCGCCGAAGCCGCGCTCGGGCACCTTCGGGACCTGGGAGTGCCCGCCTCGAAGACGGTCCTGCAGGGCCAGTCGATAGGCTCGGGCGTGGCCGCGGAGATGGCGCTGCGGGGCCACGGCGCCCGGCTGGTTTTGCTGACGCCCTACACGTCGATGCCGGAGATGGCGCGCCTGGTCACCTCGTTGCTGCCGGGGAGGCTGCTGGTGCGCCACCGCTTCGACACCTTGGCGAAGGCCGAGCGCGTCGAGGTCCCCGTCCTCGTCATCCACGGCAGCGACGACGAGGTGGTGCCGTTCGAGATGGCAGAGCGGCTCTCGGCGGCGTTCCCGCGGGCGTTCTTCCACGCGGTCGAGGGCGGCACGCACGATCTCTTCGCCGGAGGGGCGCACCTGCTCGCGAGCCAGATCTTCGTCTTCGCCACGAAGCGAGCTGCCCGAGGGGCGGGCAGGGCGTCAGCCGCCTTGAGTCACCGAAGCAGTTGGGTTCTCTCCGGGGGGCCGGCCTTTGGTGCCGGCCCCCCGGGTCGCCCGCGCGTCTGCCCGATTCCTCGACGGGCGCAATGCCACGCGCCCGTCCAACCTGCGACCGATCGGTCGGGTTTCGGGGCGCAACCCGGGGCTACTCTCGACCGCCGCTACGCTTTGGGCTTGCGGCTCCGTCGGGGCGCGGCGCGGGGGCTGGCCGGTGTCTTCTGCGCGTTGCCCTCCGGCTCCTTTCGCGGACCCACGACCCGCTTGCGGGGCGCCGGCTCGACTTTGGCTGCCGCGGGCCGCGAGTCGATGCCCAAGCGCCGGCGGATGAGCGCGTGGACGAAGCGCTCGGTGAAGTCGATGGACTTCATCAGCGGCTCGATCTCGAGGTGTTCGGGGTCGTCGGTGGGCAGGTGGTACTGGCGCGGGCAGCCGAGCTCTTCGTCCACGCAGATGAGCGCGATCGAGTCGTAGCCATGGGCGAGGAAGGCCGCCGCATCGGTGCCGCCGACCGGCGGCGTATAGCCCTGCACCTCGTTGAAGCGCGGCTCCGAGCGGGCGACCTCGTCCATGGTCTCGGTCAACCAGGAGGGCGCGGGCCGGCGTACCACCTCGCCCTCGACGTCGATGTAGCGCAGCTCGCCGTTGGCGATGCTGTCGAGAGCGAGCACGACCGTACGGGCGCGGTCCCACTCCTTCAGCCTGTCGCGGGCGAGCGCGTCGGCGCCGCCCATGCTCGCCTCTTCGCAGCCGGTGACCGCGAAGACGATCTCGACCTCGGGAGGCTTGACCTCAGCGAGGCGCGAGGCGAGCACCGGGAGCGCGGCGACGCCGCTGAGGTTGTCGTTGGCGCCGGGGACCACGCGCTTGCGGAGCGCGACCTCGGCGTTGATCAGGAAGGTCAGCGCGCTGGGGACAGTCAGCAGCGCCTCGAGGGGGCGCAAGGGCAGGGTGAGGGGACCGAGGAAGACGCGCAGCAGGTCGAAGCCGGCCAGCGCGAAGTTCGAGTAGGTCGCCAGCGCGAGGAAGCGCTCGAGCATCCCGGGAAGCCGGCGGCCGACCATCTGCTTGACCAGCGTCGGGGAGAAGAGCAGGCCGGTGAACGCCGCGTCGGCATGGGCGGCGAGGACGATGCGCAGCTTGGGCTCGCCCTTGGCCGGAAGGGTCGCGAGGATGTTGCGCGCCGGCTTGAAGCCGAGCAGGCGCCGCAGCAGGTAGGCGCGCCGCGCGGAGTCGGCGAGGTACGAGCCGCCGGCGGTCAGGTGCATCAGCAGCCCGGCGAGCGGGAACAGGCCAGAGACGGCGGTGCCGGCGCTGGCCAGACCGAAGTGGAGGACGAGGTTGGCGTAGAGGTTGTCGTTGAAGGCGAACGGATGCTCCTCGATCGCCAGGCCGAGCTTCGCGAGCTCGGCGCTCATGATCTCCTGCGCCTTGCGTTCGTCTTCGCTCGTCGGAACGCGCTCGGGGCACTCGCGCACGATGCGCTCGATGAGCTCAGCGACATAGGCGCGCTCGTCGAACGGTCTTCCCAGTGAGGCGGTGCTCTGCATGTCGATTCCTCCGGCTGCCTGTTTGGTCGCAATTCTGCACGAGGTCCTAGCGCATCCCCGACAGAGCGGCCAGCGGTTATCTCGTGACGCCCAGCAGCTCGTGGATACGCCCGGTCGAGGCGATTCCTGCCGAGCGGAGGGCAAAAGACTCAAACGCAGCGCGGGTGGCGGGATTCCCCGGCTCTCGGGTCGCGGCGGCGCGCCGCGTGGGCAATCCAGGCTTTCGAGCGCGAGCCCGGGAAGGCGCCCACCGGAGCCTCGCTCCGTCCTACACATGGTTGGCGAGCCCCTGTTCACTTCTGGTATTCAGGCGCCGACGAGCCAACCACCGAGGACGGAATGGGTATGCGAAGCTTGGCGCTCTTGCTGGCGGGGACGTTGATGGCCGCCTGCACCCCGCAGAAGACGCCGGCGCCGCCGGAGCTGACGCGCCTGAAGACCGAGCGCACGTACCTGCGCGACGCGCACGGCCGCTACGTGTTCTTCCACGGGGTCAACGTCGGCGGCGGCAGCAAGGTGCCCGCGTCGATCGCCCAGAACGGGGTGCCGAGCTACGTCGGACGGCCCTTCGCGCGCGAGGAGGCGGCCGAGCACTTCCGGCGGCTTCAGCAGATGGGCTTCAGCGCGGTGCGGCTCCTCGTCCTTTGGGAGGGGCTCGAGCCGAGCGAGCCGGGGCGCTACGACCGCGCGTACATCGACTACGTGCGCGAGATGGTCGAGCTCGCCGGCGACCACGGCCTCTACGTGCTGCTCGACATGCACCAGGACATCTTCAGCCGGCACCTGATGGTGCGCTTGAACGACCGGCCGAAGCACGGCAAACCCGGCTCGTTGGAGAACACGCTCTTCGCGCTGCTGCCGCCCTACAGCGAGTCGGTCCAGGGCGACGGCGCTCCGCGCTGGGCGCTGGAGGCTTGCCTGCCAGAGAAGGACCTCTCGTCGCCGAACTGGGGCACACCGCGCATCTTGGGAGGGCTCGACGAGCCGGCGCTCTTCAACATCTACAACCTGTTCGCCAGGTTGACCGCCGGGCAGCCCGCGCAGCCCGGCTCCATCGACTGGATAGTCGCCTTCCTCAAGGAGAAGCCCGCGCCCTTCCCGCCGAACGAATCGACCGATCTGCTGCCGTTCACCAACTGGTCGGTCGCCCACGCGCTCTCGCTCGACGTCGCCCGGGCCTACGCGTGCTTCTTCGCGGGAAACGAGGTCTTCCCCGGGCTGAAGAAGGACGGCAAGCCGGTCGAGGAGCTCCTGCAGCAGGCCTACGCCGGCGCCTGGGCCGCGCTCGCGAGCCGGGTAGCGGACCTGCCGAACGTGCTGGGCTACGACCTGATGAACGAGCCGTCGGGCAACTTCCTCATCCTGGCCGCGGCCGCCGCGATGAAGGGGGGAGGGGTCGACGCGGTGCGAGGCGCGCTCGCAGCGCTCGCCGGACAGGAGCTCGGCGAGCAGCTCTTCGACCTCATCACCGACCTGCGCGTGCTGCCGCCGGACACCGAGCCCGAGACGCTGCGGCTCTACGGCCTTGACAAGCTCGACGCCGCGGCCGCGCTCGCGCTCAACTACGGCTTCGACGAGAACCACCTGCGGCCCTTCTACGAGCGGGTCGGCAAGGCCATCCTGGCCGTCGATCCCGAGGCGATCTTCTTCTTCGAGAGCAGCACCAGCGCGCAGAACCTGTTCGGCCGCGCGCTCGGCGGCATCGGAGGCCAGTGGGAGGTCGCGATGCGCCGGCCGGAGCTGCCGCAGGTCGTCTACGCGCCGCACCACTACCAGGACATCTACCCGTTCATCGGCTTCAACCAGGCGCCCCGGCCGATAACGGCGACGCAGATCCGCTACCGCGACCTCGTCCCGGCGCTCGAACACGCCGCGAGGGCCGCCTCCGGCTCTCTCGGCAACCCTCCGGTGCTCTTCGGGGAGTTCGGCACCTACTTCAACTTTGGCGGGATCTACAACTCGCGCCAGGAAGAGTACGTGGCGAGCTCGCATCTGCTCGACAACTTCTACGAGGCGTTCGAGAAGACCTTCTCTTCGCGGATGCTCTGGTGCTACTCGCCCGAGAACGACTACAAGCGGGGCGACGGCTGGAACCGAGAGGATTTTTCGATCATCGACCCGGATCGGCAGCCGCGCTCCGAGCTCGCCTGGAGCCGCCCCCACGCGCGGGCCCTCGCTGGCAAGCCCATCGAGACGCACTTCTACTCGACCTTCCACTACTTCGATCCCGACAAGGGCACTGTCGACCCGGAGCGCGAGTTCCTCGTGCGCTACGGCAGCCGCGAGAGCGCGGCTCCCACCGAGATTGTCGTTCCCGAGGTGCAGTATCCGGACGGCTTCTACGTGTGGCTCTCCGACGGGCACTGCTACTTCGATCCCGTGACCCGCGCTCTCTTTCACTATCCGAGCAACGACCTGCCCGGCGCCGAGCACTGGGTGCGGCTGCTGCCGCCACTCGAGGGGCATGAGCGCTCGGGCTGGCGCTACTTTTTTGTCGGCGAGCGGGTCGTCGCGAGGGATTGACGACCTGCGGCGACTTCGAGCGAAGGGCTGCACGGCGGCCGCGAGCTTCGCGCGGTTCGACCACCATCGGCCTGAGGGGGGCACATGGGGCTGTGGGACCTGACGTTCAAGACGCTGGCGCGCGCGCGGCCGCAAGACCTCCTGCGGCTGGTGTCGGGCTTCGATGGCGCGCGGGGACTGCGGCCCATCGACAAGGAGTTCGCCCCGCCGCCGCGGATGCCTCGGCCGCTCGATGCGCTCCTCGAGTACCGAGACGACCCGGGCGACGGGACCGTTTTTCACCTCGAGTTCGAGGCCGAGCCGCGGGCCGATGCGGGCTTGCGCGCCTTTGAGCATTGGTGCCTTGCCCGCCTGCTTCTGCAGCGTCCGGTGAGGACGGTCGTCATCTACCTCAAGCGAGGTGCGTCCCGGCGCAGGCCGAAGAACGTCTATGTCGGCAGGCTCGACGGGCGCAAGCAGGTGAGCTTCCGCTTCGAGGCTATCGCCCTATGGAAGCTGTCGGCCAAGTCCGTTCTGGCCTGGCCGGCACCCGGGCTGTGGGCGACGGTGCCCCTGTGTCACGACGTCTCCCTGGAGAGCATTCGAACAGCCTTCGAGCAGCTCGAGTCGGTCGAGGAGGAACGCCTCCGCCGGGAGCTGGAGTCCGTCCTCTACTGGATTGCGGGGACCCGCTTCGAGCCCAAAGATTTGAGATGGATGGTGCCGAAGGAGGTCTTCATGAAGTCCTCGACCTACGAGGCTACGCTCGACGAGGGACGGCAGGAAGGGCTCAAGCGAGGCCTTCAGCAGGGGATCGAGGAAGGCCTCGAGCGGGGGCTCGAGCAAGGACGCGATCTCGAGAGACATGTGGCCCTCGTGATGCTTCGGCGCTTGTGCCTGTGCGCTCTGCGCCAAATCGATGCGCTCGAAGAAGAGGACGAGGCGCGGCTCGACACGCTCGTAGACCCCAAGAGGCTCGAGGCCCTGGCGGAAGCGCTGATTCGGAGCCGCAACGCGAACGCCGCTCGCCGGATTCTCCGCAAGGCGCTCAGGAGGCGAGCAGGCCACTGAAGAGGTGTCGAAGCACCGGCGCGCGCTCGGTGGGGCAGGTGCGGAGCTGAAGGGCCGTTCGACTGCGCCCACTCGTCCCTCGGAATGCGACGGCCAAGCCGAGCGGCGCGAGGCCGAGGTCAGGAAGGTTTCGCGACACCTCTAGACTTCCGGCGCGCCGGGGGAAGGCCGCCCTCTTGCTTCGTTGCATAGGGGCGAAGCCGCGGCCCGCTTGGCGGGGGGCGAGCTTCGCCCCAACGCTCACTGCACGATCAGCGTCGCCGACCCGCTCACGGTCGGCTGCCCGATGAAGCTCGGGGCGTAGGTAGCGCTCACCGTCTCGCGCCCGGTCGAGATGACGGTCACTTGGCCGGCGACGACGTTGCTGATGGTCGCGACGACGCCCGACCCGAGCTTGCCCGGGCTGAAGCTGCAGAAGACGGTCACGTCGGCGCTGGTGCCGTCGGAGAAGGTGCCGACCGCGCGAAGCTGATGCGGTCCGGGGCCCGAGAGCGTCAAGGTCGACGACGGAGGCGCCGTGCCGAGCGCCAGCGCGAGCGACGAGAGGTTGGCGCCGCGCACGGTGATCGTCTTGCTGGCCGACTTGCCGTTGAGCGAGGCCTTGACGGTCGCGGTGCCTGCGGACTGCGCGATGACGTAGGGCGCCAGCGCATTGCCGAACATGCCGTTGGTGGTTTGCGCGATGTCCGGCGCGGACGAGTCGAAGGTGACCGAGTCGGTCAGGTCGAGCCGGGTGCCGTCGGCGAAGAGCCCCTCGACCCTCACGGTGCTCGTCGCGCCGATGGGCAGCGTGGTCTGCGGGACCGACATCGAGAGGCTGCTCAGGTCGGTGTCGGCCAGGGTCACCGAGACGCTGGCGCTCACGCCGCCGAAGGAGGCGCCGATGGTCACCGAGCCGGCCGCCTGGGCGGTCACCTTGGCGCCGCGGGTGTCGGGCACGATGCGCGCCAGGGTCGTGTTCGACGAAGACCAGACCGGGCTCGGTCCAAGGTCGATGCGCGAGCCGTCGGAGAAGACGCCCACGGCCTTCACCCGCGCGGCAAGGCCGACGACCATGCGCGAAGGCACGTCGAGCTCGATGCGCTGAATCGTCGCCGAGGTCACCTCGATGCTCGCCGAGGCCTCGTAGGCCATACCCCACGAGTCGTAGGCGTACATCAAGATGCTCGTGGTCCCTCGCGACAGGCCCGTGGCGACCCCGTTGGTGTCGACGCGGGCGATGGAGCTGTTCTGGCTGCTCCAGTCCGGGTTCTGGATCTCTACGGCCCAGCCGTCGGTGTAGGAGAAGACGCCGCCGAGCTTGACCGCCACTCCGACCGGCAGCCTCGCCTGCGCCGGGCTCACCTCGACGCCGGTGAGGGTCGAGTTGAAGACCTGCACCATCGTGGTCCCGGTGTGCCAGTCGTAGCTCGAGCGCACCTCCGCGGTTCCGACCCCCTTGGCCCAGACGCCCCAGTAACCCGAGTAGTTGATCGGCTCGGCGACCGACGGATTGTCGGCGGTCCAGACCGAGGCCGTGGTGACCTCTCTGGCCGAGCTGTCGCTGTAGAGGGCGTAGGAGCGGAACGGGTAGATGAGGTTCGGGCGCAGCACCGCGTTGGGCGGCACGATCGCTATCCGCTGCAGCGTGGGCGCCTCGACGAGCACGTTGGCGCTTCCGGTCTTGCCGAGCAGGGTGGCGGTGACCGTCGCGTTGCCCGGTCCAATGGCGCGCACCAGGCCGAGGTTGACCGTGCAGACGGACAGGCTGCTCGACGACCAGGCCGCGTCCGCGGTCACCTCGCGGCTCGAGCCGTCGGAGTAGCTGCCGAGGGCGCGCAACTGCCCAGTGTCGCCCTTGGTGAGCACGAGCCCGTTGGGCGAGAGCGTGATCGAGCTGAGCGTCGGCTCAGTCACGGTGACCCGCGCGGTGGCGCTCAGGCCGTTGTAGCGGGCGGTGATGGTGACCGGGCCGCCCTGCGCGACGCCTACCGCCTCGTTGTCGACCAGGCCCACGATGGCCGTGTCGGCCGAGGTGAAGGCCGTGTGTTCGGTGACCTCGAGGCTGGTGCCGTCGGAGAAGAACGCGCGCACGGTGAAGGCGCGGCTCCCGCCCGCCGGGATCGTCGCGGTGGTCGGGGAGATGGTGAGCGATTCGGCGAGCGGCGGGGTGACCGTCACCGTCGCGGTGCCGGAGACGCCGTCGAGGGTCGCGGAAATCGTGGCGCTTCCAGCGGAACGCGCGGTGAGCCTTCCGCCGGTCGCGCCGTTGCCGACGACCACGTGCCCGGCCGACGAGGTCCAGGCGACGCTGGAGGTCACGTCGCGCACCGTGCCGTCGGCATAGGTGGCAAAGGCGTTGAGCTGTCCCTCGGTGCCGGCGGGCAGCGAGATCGAGCCGGGCCGGATCTCGATGCTGGTCAGGCGTGGGGCTCGGACGGTGACGTCGACGGTCGCCGATTTGCCGCCGAAAGACGCGGTCACGACCGTCTGCCCGGCGCGGCCGGCTCGGATCAGGCCGCGCGCATTGCCCGTTGAGCTGACGCTCGCGACCGAGGGATCGGCGCTCGTCCAGTCGGTGGTCACGGTGACGTCCACGACGGTGCCGTCGCTGTAGGTGGCCGTAGCGGCGATCTGCTGCGAGCCCTGGTATTCGAGGATCGCGCTCGTGGGCGCGACGCGGAATCCGACGAGCGAGGCGGGGGTGACGGTGAGGGTCGTGCTCGCGGTCTGGCCAAGCAGCGTCGCGCGCAGGGTGGTGCTGCCGGCAGAGCGCGCGGTGACGACTCCGTTCGAGCCGGAGGCGTTCGAGACGCTGGCGATGGCGGTATCGGTCACGCTCCAGGTGGCGAGCGTGGTGACGTCCTGGACCGTGCCGTCGGAGTAGGTGCCGGTCGCCCGCATAGACAGCTCGGTGCCCTTGGCGAGCGAAGGATCGATGGGCGCGACGGTGAGATTGAGCAGCGTGGCCGGGGTCACCGTGGCCTGCGCGGTCCCCGTCTTGCCGCCAAACGCCGCGGTGAGCGTCGCCTGGCCGGGCGCGACCGCTCGCAGCCGGCCGCGCGGGCTGCCGGTCGTGGTCACCGACGCGATGGCGTTGTCCGACGAGCTCCAGGCTGCCTGCTCGGTGACGACGAGGGTGCTGCCGTCGGTATAGCTCGCGGTCGCCACGAGGAGCGTCTCGGTGCCCTTGGCGAGGACGACGGCGGAGGGCTCGATGGTGATGAGGTCGAGCTGCGCCGCGGTCACCGTCAGGGTCGCGCCTGCGCTTTGGCCGTCGAGCGCGGCGGTCATCGTGGCGAGCCCCGGGTTCTTGGCGAGCGCCTGTCCCTTCGTCGCCGGAGCATTCGAGATGGTGGCGACGGCCTCGTCGGACGAGCTCCAGAGGACGAGCGAAGTGATGTCCTGTGTCGACTGGTCGCTGTAGGTCCCGGTGGCGAGCAAGGCGCCGGTCGAGCCCTTGGCGAGCGTGAGCGTCGTCGGGGTGACGGCGATGGCGGTGAGCAGCGCGTCGGTGACGGTGACTTCGGCGCTGCCGCTCACGCCCAGGAGCTCGGCGGTCACCATCGCCAGCCCCGGAGACTCGCCCTTGACGACGCCCTTGGCCGCTTCGCTGACGGAGGCGACAGCCGGCGCGCTCGAGAGCCACCGCGCTTGGTAGGTGATGTCGTGGCGCGTGTCGTCGGCGAAGATCGCGGTGGCTTGGAGCGCGGCCGAGGTGCCCTTGGCGAGCTGGACTTCGGCGGGAGCAATCTCGACGGCGCGGAGCTGGGCGGTGGTCACTGCGACCGGCGCCCGCGCGGTCAGGTCGCCGTAGGTGGCGTGGACGACGGCCTCCCCGGGACCGACCGCCTCCACCAGACCGGCGGTGACCCGGGCGACCTGCTCGTTGGTCGAGGTCCAGGTGGCCTGCGCGGTGACCTCGGCGGTCGACGAGTCGCTGAAGAGCGCGACGGCGGTGACCGGCAGCGCGGTGTGGAGGGGCAGGGTGACGGTGGGCGGGACGATGTCGAGGCGCACGAGCCTCGCGCCGCTCACCTTCACCGAGGCGATCGCCTCGAGGCCGTCGAGGGCGGCCCTCACCTCGGTCTCGCCCTGCGCGACGCCGGTCACGCGGCCCTTCGCCTCGCCCTCCTCTCCGACCGTCGCGACGCCGTCGTCGGCGCTCGTCCACTGCGCCCGCGAGGTGACGTCCTCGGTGGAGCCATCAGAGAGAGTGGCTGTCGCGGTGAGTTGCTCGAGGCCGTCGATCGCCAGGCTCAGCTCCGAAGGGCTCACCTCGAGCTTGCGCGCGATCGCGCCGCTGACCCGCAACGGGACCTCGGCGACCACGCCGCGCGCCCGGACGATCAGCCGGGTCTCGCCAGCCTTCAGGCCGGTCAGCCAGGCGGTGCCGAGCTCGGCCTCGATGGCGACGAGGGCCTCGTCGGCCACCGACCATTCGCAGTCCGAGAGGTCCTCGGTGGCCCCGTTCGCCTTGATGCCCTGCGCGGTGACGAGCAGCTCGCTCCCCACGGCCAGGCTCGGCTCGGCGGGGTCGATCTGGATCGACACGATGGGCACGCGCGGAACCTTCGGCGCGGTCCTCGAGCAGCCTGCCGCCAGGACCATCAGAACCGCCGCGATCAGTCGGAGCTCGCGCTGCATGGGGGGCCTCCCTGAACCAAACCCGGTCGGCCGCCGGGCTGAGAGACGACTATTCTTTCACGGAACCCGTCCGATTTCGCCTTCTCGGCGGCAGTTCGACAGGGCGACGCCTGGGCCGCTCGCGGCACGGAGCGATCGCCTCCATCAGAAGAGGCGCAGGCCTGCCGAGCGAAAGGCGCTCAAGATCGGCAACGCCGCCTCTCCGCGTGAGGAGAGCGCGTCGGCGTCGGCAAAGGGGTCGAGCTGCGGCGGGTAGAGCACCCGGTAGAGGCAGAGCGCATCGGCCGGCGCGCGCGCGGGCCTCTTCGCGCGTCCGCCGAGGATGGCCCAGAGCCCATCGGCGGTGACCGCGCCGGTCGCCAGGGCGACCGAGGCCGAAACGAGGTTGCGGACGAGGTATTTGCCGAAGCCCGCCGCCTCCACCTCGAGCAGCGCGCCGGCGTCGTCGAGGCGAAGCAGCCGGGCTCGGCGCAGCTTGCGGGCCTTGTCGCCGCGCGACTCGGAGAGCGCCGAGACGTCGGGCGCCGCCTCGATGAGACCGAGCGCCTGTTCGAGCCGGACCGGATCGAGCGGGGTGGGGCGAAGCGGGGAGGAGGGCAGGCACCAGGCCGCGCGCTCGGGGCGGAACGAGAGCCGATAGCGATAGAGCTTTCCGCACGAGGACCAGTGCGCGTGGAAGCTGCGCTCGGCCTGCCGCAGGGCGAGCACGCGCACGGTGCTGGGCAGCTCCTCGTTGAGGCGCAGCCAGGTCCCTCGCGGATCGAGCCCGGCGCGGGAGGCGAAGGAGACGACCTGGCCGCGCGCGTGAACTCCAGCGTCGGTGCGGGAGGCGCCGAAAGGATTGGCCCGTACGCCGGCCCGGTGCAGCGCGCAGGCGAGCACTCCGCCCGCCGTTGCCAACGCCGGTTGGGGCTGCCAGCCCTTGTAGGGACCGCCGTCGTAGGCGATGAGCATCGCGTAGGTGCGCTTCTCCACGCCGCAGTCCTTAGCACGCGGCCCGCGGGGGCGTGGGCATGAGCCGGGTCCCTCGCGCGTTGTCGCCGCGCTCCCGCCACAAGCACGCGCAGGGCAGGCGGGCAAGAAGGCGCTTGCCTGACGGCGGTGATTGGGCAACAAGTTCGCGCTTCGCCCCACACACCTCATTGGAGACAGAACCGTGAGACGCACTTCCGCTTTCTCCCGCAAATGGCTGCTTGCGCCGGTCCTGGGCGCGTCGGTCGCCGCTGGCGTCGCTGTTTCTTGTGCGACAACGAAGCCGGGCGGCAAAGACGAGACCTCGATGGACCGGGCGGCGGCCGAGAAGAATGGCGCCATGAACGAGATCAAAAGAGCCCCAGTCCCGCTCATCGAGCACGCAGTCTCGCCCGACGAGATCTTGAAGCGCAGCCAAGCCGCCGAGGCCAAGTGCGAGCAGGAGCTCGCCGCCATCGTCGCCATCCCGGACTCCGACAGGACCTTCGACAACACGGTCGAGGCGTTCGAGCAGTCGGTGATGAGCTACATCGACGCCGCGCAGCGCACGGGCATCCTCAAAGATGTCCACACCGACGAGCAGGTTCGCAACGCTGCGGCCTCCGCCGAGGAGAGCGCGGGCAAGTACCTCGTCAAGGTCGCCGCGCGGCGTGACCTGTACCAGGCGATGAAGGGCTACCTGGCCCACCAGGGCAAGACCGAGGGGCTCGCTCCGGCCCAGAAGCGCCTGCTCGACCTGACGATGCGCGACTTCCGGCGCAACGGCCTCGAGCTGTCGGACGAGGAGCTCGCCAAGCTCGTCGCCATCCGCACCCGCCTCACCGAGCTGTCGACGCAGTTCCAGCAGCACCTCAACGAGAACACCTCGAAGATCACCGTCGGCAAGGAGGAGCTCGCGGGGCTGCCCGAGGCCTTCGTGGCGCGCCTGGAGAAGACGCCCGACGGCGGCGTGGTGGTGACCACCAAGTACCCCGACTACTTCCCGTTCATGGAGAACGCCAAGAGCGGCGAGGCGCGCCGGCGCCTCTACGTCGCCTTCCAGAGCCGCGAGGCCGAGCGCAACCTGCCGCTGCTGCAGGAGGCCATCAAGCTGCGCGACGAGCAGGCGAAGCTGCTCGGCTACGCGACGCACGCCGACTTCGTCACCGAGGAGCAGATGGCCAAGAGCGGCGAGGCGGTGAAGGTCTTCCTCTCGGCGCTGCAGGAGAAGCTGGTCGAGAAGCGCGACGGCGACTACACGAAGATGACCGAGCTCAAGCGCGCCGAGACCGGCGACCCGGCGGCGAAGATCGAGCCGTGGGACGTCGCCTTCTTCCTCAACGAGGTCAAGAAGCTCGACTACACGCTCGACACCGAGAAGATCCGCGAGTTCTTCCCGGTCGAGACCGTGCTCGAGGGCATGTTCCAGGTCTACGAGAAGCTGCTCTCCATCGAGATCAAGCGGGTCGAGGGCGTCGAGGCCTGGGCCCCCGAGGTCGCGCTCTACGAGATCCGCGACCGCCCGAGCGACCGGTTCGTCGGCTACTTCTACCTCGACCTCCTCCCGCGCAAGGGCAAGTACGGCCACGCCGCGGCCGCTCCGGTGACCATCGCGCGGCAGGTGGGCGACCAGTACAACGCGCCCATCGCCGTCATGCTCGCCAACTTCAACCCGCCGTCGCCCGGCCGCCCGTCGCTGCTGTCGCACGACGAGGTGAAGACGCTCTTCCACGAGTTCGGCCACATCATGCACCAGACCCTGACCGCCGCCCGCTACGGCAGCCACTCGGGGACCTCGGTCGCCCGCGACTTCGTCGAGGTGCCCTCGCAGATGCTCGAGAACTGGGTCTTCGAGAAGCCGGTGCTCGACCTGATGTCGGGCCACTTCCAGGATCCGTCGAAGAAGCTGCCCGAGGAGACCATCCAGAAGATCAAGGAGGCGCGCGCCTTCGACGCGGGCTATCGCTACACGCGCCAAGTCTTCCTCGCCACCTTCGACCAGACGCTCCACACCTCCGGGCCGCAGGTCGACATCGACGCGACCGATCAGCGGCTCTTCGCCCAGATCCTCGGCTTGGAGCCGGTCAAGGAGGCCCACTTCGCGGCCAACTTCGGCCACCTGATGGGCGGCTACGACGCCGGCTACTACGGCTACCTGTGGGCCGAGGTCTTCGCCGACGACCTGTTCACCCGCTTCAAGCAGGAGGGCGTGCTCAACAGCGAGATCGGCCGCAAGTACCGCGAGATCATCCTCGCCCGCGGCCGCGAGCAGGAGCCGAGCGAGCTGCTGCACGAGTTCCTCGGGCGCGAGCCGAACAACAAGGCCTTCCTGGAGAAAATCGGGATCCAGTAGGCCGGCCACGCGCTTCCCCGGCCCTGGGGCCGGCGTCCGAGCGACGCCGGCCCTTTTTCGTGCAGGCGGCGCCGGTCGCGAGGTAGAAGAGGCCGAATCGTCCGGTCCCTCACGCTCGCGGGAAGCCCTGATGCCTCACCGATTTCTGCTCCTCGCCCTCGTTCTCGTTCTGGTCCCTCGCGCCTCGTTTGCCGCCGAGCCGCTGCGCTTTGCCGGCACCGGCGACGAGGAGAGGGGCGAGCTGGAGGCCGACGACGAGCCGACCGACTTCGAGCCGACCGTCGAGGAGGAGCGGGCAGCCCCGGCGACGAGCGAGGCGGGCCAAGCGCAGGGCGACTCTCGCTACGGACGGCCCGAGCAACGGCGGGCGGCTTCTCGGAACGAGTCGGGACCGGCGACCACCGGAACGGTCGAGGAGTCGCGGTATCGCGCCGACCCCGACTATGTGCCGGCGACCCGCTCGCTCACCCTCGACCTCGGCGGCGGGCTGGTGTCCCTTGGCGGCTACGCGTTTCCGAAGATCGCCTTCAACGGCGAGCCCGACAACGCCTTCCACGCCTTCGGGCTGGGCGGCGCGTTTCGGCTCTTCTACGACTTTCCGGCGATGGACTTCGACTGGCGCGTCGGCCTCAACGGCGCGCTCCCCGGCTACCTCGGGCTGCGCGGCACCGTGGGGATAGCCAAGGACATCAGCCCCGTGGTGAACCCGCGCTTCGTCGCCCGCGGCGGGGTGGGCATCGAGATGATGATGGCCCACGCGAACGACGCCACCTTCCTGATGCCCAACTTCATCGGCGAGGGCGACCTGGGCGCCGAGCTCGAGGTGATGCCCAACCGGTTGTTCCTCGGGGCCTCCTTCGCGCTCGCGCTGCGCTACGGGTTGCCGCTCGGGTTCGGGCTCGACGTCGGAGGTTTCTTGAGGGCCCGGCTGATGCTCTGAAGGAGGTGTCGGCAGGGTTGCCCGCGGCCGCGCGAGCCGGTGGTGCCTGTCGCAAGGCGCTTCGAAAGCGCCGAATCGGCCCCGCGCCGTCTTCCGGCCTCGGCGCCACGCACGCTCGGCCCGAGCGTGCGAGACCAGGGTCGAAGAGCCCCTAAGGCTCGGCCCCTCTCTCCTCGGGAGGCTGCGCGCGGGGGAGCCGAATCGACCCGGGGCCAAGTAGGACTCGGGCGAGGCCTCTCGAGGCGTCGGTCTCGCCCCGCCTCCGTGCCGGATTCGCGTCCCGAGGGGCGCGCCGGGCTCCTAGACCGCGGTTAGGAGCCCGGCCGTTCGGCTCTGCCCGGGGGCTTGGCGGTCGCAGACCGCCCCGTCGCCCCCCCCCCCTTTTGGGCGCGCTCGCCGGTTGCGGAGGCTCTGTCGGTCGCCGTCTGCGCCTCCTTGCACGTGCACGGTCGCATCGTCGGTCGCCGTTTGCGCCTCCTTGCACGTGCACGGTCGCATCGTCGGTCGCCGTTTGCGCCTCCTTGCACGTGCACGGTCGCATCGTCGGTCGCCGTCTGTGCCCCTTTCGCGTGCACGGTCGCATCGTCGGTCGCCGCCGATGCTTCCGTGCGGCGCAGAGTGGGCCTTGCCGGGCGGCGACAGTGGCTCGGCGAGGACCGGCGGGGCGAACCCGGACCAACGCGATGCCGCGAGCCGGAGGGCCGGACGGGAGCCCACGTGTCGCCCGCGCATCAGCTCCATTCCTGGACGGGTGCATTGCCATTCGCCCGAACCAGCTTGCGACCGATCGCTTGGGTTTCGGGCGCAGGCCGTGCAGTCGATCCTCGACTCTCGACTCTCGACCAGCGTCAACCAGTGACCTATCGGGTCAACCGCACCCTGCGCGTATGATGGCCGCGCGCAGGAGGGACCCCATGTCGAAGAAGCGTCTTCGTTGGTGGCACTGGACGATAGCCGGGTTGCTCGCAGCGAGCCTGCTCGTCGTCTCGCAGTTCGTCTGCATCTCCGCCTGGCTTCGCTACGGAATCGTCGCGAGCCACTGCCCGGACGGCGCGCCGCGCCAGACGGTCTTCGCCTCGGCGAACGGGCTGCGCCGAAACACCGAGGGCTCGGTGAGTTGCGGGGCCCGCGCCCTCTTCACGACCGGTCCGGCCGACGAGGCGCGACAGGCGAGCGTCGGACGCGTGAAGTGCGAGCTGGCCCTCGTCGTGGGCGCCGAGGAGCGGCCGCTTTCGCCCAAGCGCGGCTGGCACGAGGCCGCCGGCGCTCTCGAGGCCCGCGGCGTCGTCCTGCCCGAGATCCCCGACGGCGACTACCTGCTGCGCGCCCGGGTTCGCACGCCGCTCGGCGAGGAGGCTCTCGACGTGCCGCTCGCGGTCTATGCGCCCGCGCGCGTCCACGTCATCACCGACCGGCCGCTCTACGAGCCGGGGAACACGGTCCGCTTCCGCGCGGTCGTGCTGCGCGCCCGCGACCTGACTCCGCTCGACGGCCGCCCCGGCCGATGGATGGTCACCGACCCGACCGGCGAGATCCTCCTCGAGGAGAAGGCGCCCGCGGGCGAGTGGGGGGTCGTCGCCGGCAGCTTCCCGCTCGACTCTCAGGCGGTTACCGGCCATTGGCGCGTGCGCTGGGCGTCGGGCGAGGCGAGCGACGAGGTCTCGTTTCAGGTCGAGCCCTTCACGCTGCCTCGCTTCCGGGTCGAGGCCGCGGCGTCGAGGCCCTTCTACGGCCGAGGTGACACGCCGGAGCTCCAGGGCGCGGTCGTCTACAGCTCCGGAGCGCCGGTCGCCCGCGCCGAGGTCGCGCTCGAGTGGTCGCCCAGCGGCGCCTGGCCGGTTCCGAGCGACTGGCTCGAGGGTGCGCTCCCGCGGGGAGCGAGGACCGACGAGTGGGGGCACTTTCGCCTCGCGCTCCCGCAGGTCCCCGGCGACCTGCGCGGGCGCGTCAGTCTGGCCGCGCGGCTGACGGCGACCGATCCCGCCGGTGACCGGGTCGACGGCCACGCCGCGGTGCTGCTCGCCGAAGAGCCTATCCAGGTCGCGGCGGTCACCGAGCTCGGCGACAGGCTTGTCCAAGGGTTCAGCAACCGCGTCTACCTGCGGGTCACCGACGCGGCCGGCTCGGTCCTGCCGCGCGCCTCGCTCCTCGTCAAGCGTGCCTGGGACCCTGCCGACGAGGGCACCCGGACCGAGTGCGATGAGGACGGCGTCGCCCAACTCCAGCTCGATCCGGGGCCGCCGATCAACGTGGTCATCCCGCCGATGCCCGTGCGCCCGAGGAAGCGCCCGCCCGCGGTCAGCCGGGGCGCGATGCGCGACCTCATCGGCGACGGCCCGAGCCTGGCCGACCTGAGGGCGGCGGACTCTTGGACCCCCGGCCTGCTGCCGTGCGCGCGGTTTTCGGGCGGCCGCGACTCGGTGACGCTCGGGGTTCGGGTCGAGCGCGGCGGCGGCATCGCCGCGATCGGTTTCCAGGACTCTCGGCTGGCGCGCTGCCTCGCCAAGGAGATCGAGAGAAGACGCCTCCCGCCGGGCGACGAGCGGCTCTTCCGCCTCTCGTACTCGATCGGCGAGAGCGATCTCCCCGAGCTGCGCCTCTCCAGCGAGGGCATCCCTGGAACATCGGTGGGGCTCGACCGCACCCTCGCGACCTTCGCGCTCGACGCGCGCGAATGCGTGGCCAAGTCCTTATCGGAGAGCAGCTCGCTCCCCAGGCTCCTCTCGTGGCGGGTGCGCAAGGAGAGCAAGGAGGTCACGGTCTCCTGGAGCGCGGATCCGCACGTCAACTTCGCGGTCCTCGATGCGTCGCAGGCCGCCTGCATCGAACGTAAGCTCTCGACCCTGCGCCTCGAAGAGCCGGCGCAATACGACGCCGTCGGCTTCGCGCGCCTGGTGGCCGAGCCGAGCCTGCCCGCGGGCGAGAGCCGTCCGCCGCCCACGGTTGCGGTCGGGTACGAGCTGCTCGTCGAGGCGTCCGTCGGCGGCGAGGAGCGAGGAGCGGCGCGCCTGCTCTTGTTGCCGGGAAGCGTCCCGGAGATCCGCCTCCGAGTCTCTCCGGTCGTCGCCGAGCCGGGCGGCAAGCTGACCGTGGAGATCGTCCGCGGCCCCAGCTTCACCGGCAAGCTCCCCGAGAAGCTCTGCCTGAAGACCGAGGAGCGCTCTGTCGAGGCCAAGGTCGACCCGAAGAAGCGCGAGGCGGTGTTCGAGCTGCCCAAGGATCTCCACGGCTGGCTCGAGGTGCAGTGGGGCGGGGCGCGCGTGGTCGCCTGGGTGCGCCCGCCGCAGTCGCTCGACCTCGCTCTTCGGGCCGAAGAGGAGCAGTACGCGCCCGGGCAGACCGCGAAGCTGCTGCTCGAGACCGCCGTCGGCGGCAAGGGCGCGCGGGCCGCGGTCGGGCTCTTCGGCGTCGACGAGAGCCTCGCGCAGCTCGTCCCGCTCGCCGGCCCGGACGACATGGCGCGCGTGCGGCCGAAGGTCGAGGTTTCTTCGCCCGCCTTCGCCGCGCTCGACGCGCAGGCCCTGACGATGGGCCGGGTCCGCGGCGCGCACGCGGTCGAGGCGACCATCCTCAAGGTGAGCACCCTGCCGACCCGCGCGGAGATCGACTCCTACGTCTACGCCCATGCCTCGAGCCTCTTCGATCCGGTCGAGGAGCTCACCGATCGGTTCTACGTCGTGCTCGCCGAGCTGCACGCTCAGGTGCGGGCGTGGGAGCTGGAGGGGCCCAAGGGCGAGGTGATGGGGCCGGCGCTGATGGCGAAGATGTGGGACCGCGCGCTCGCCGCCTGCGAGAAGCGCGACCAGCCGGTCCGCGACGCCTACGGGCGCAAGCTGCGTTTGTCGAGCTTGCCTTCGGATCTGCTCGCGCTCGTCGAGCCGCGCGCCGTCGTGCTCGACGGCCTGCGGTTGCCCGAAGACACCGAGAACTGGGCCGCCTGGGTGGCCGAGGAGGAGCCATGAGGTACCGCAAGCTCGTCGCGCTCGCCCTGGCCGCCGCGGCGTCGATGCGCTGTCAGCTCTCATCGGACCAGAAGGCCAGCGCGCCCCAAGCGGCGTTCGAGGCCGCGCCCGCCGACCGGATGATGAAGGAGGAGGCAAGCCCCTCGATGCCGGCGCGAAAGGCGAAGAGGGCGCCAGCCGCGCCGGCCGCGCTCCTCAGCGGGCTCGACAAGGCGGACGGCCTCGTCGATCTCGAAGAAGCCGGCGGTGGCGGCGAGGGGCAGGGCCAGTCGGCGACGCCGAGCCGCGCCTGGTTCCCCGAGACCTTCCTCTTCGCTCCGCTGGTCGTCACCGACGAGCAGGGCAAGGCGGCAGTGCCGGTGCGGGTGCCCGACAGGCTCACCTCCTGGCGCGTGCTTGCCCTCGCGCACTCGCGCGACGGCGCCCAGGCCGGCGCGGTCGCCACCTTCCGCGGGACGCTGCCGGTCTACGTCGACCTCGTCGTGCCGCCGTTCCTGATGGCCGGCGACGAGGCGCGGCTTCCGGTGCAGGTCGTCAACACGACCGGGCAGGAGGTCGAGAAGCTGCTCAGCGTCGAGGCCGAAGGCGGCGCCGTCTCGCTGTCGGCCACTCGCGTGCGCGTGCCGGCTCATGACAGCCGCATCGTCTACGCCACGCTGCGAGCGCCGCGGCCGGGGACGGTGGCGCTGCGGGCGATCCTCGGCGACGCGGACGCGGTGGTGCGGACCGTGCCCGTCCTTGCGACGGGCAGGCCTGTCGAAATCCGGCACGGCGGAACGCTCGCCGCACCGCGGGAGCTCAAGGTCACCGGTCCGGCCAGGCTCGACCGGGACAGCGCGCGCGTCAGGCTGCTCGTCTTTCCCGGCGCGCTCGCGCTGCTGCGCTCGGAGCTCGCGGCCGCGGGCACTCGCGCCGGAGAGGCCGAGGACGCCTACGCGCTGCTGCTCGCTGGACGGGCTCCCAAGCTGCTCGAGTCACTCGGCGAGGGCGCGCAGGCGACCGGGGCCGGGGAGACGAGCGTGGCCGCGGGGCCGGAGGCGCTGCGCAACCTCGCCATCCTCGCCGGACAGCGGGTCGTGCGTCACGGTCGCAGCCCCGACCTGGCGACCGCCTCGCTGCTCGCCGAGGCCGCGCTCGCGCATCCCGACAATCCGGTGCTCGCGCGACTCGGCGAGCGAATGGCGGCCACCGTCGCGAACGAGCAGCGGCCCGATGGCACCTTTGGCGGCCAGAGCGGATGGACGCTGCAGCGCTTGCTGACCTCGACGGCGGACGGATTGAAGGCCGTGCGCGCGGCGGCCGGGACGAGCGCCGCGGCGCGACAACGAGCGGCCAACGCCGCCATCCGCGCCTCCGGCGCCTTCGAGCGCAATCTCGAGCGGATAGACGAGGGCTATACGGCGGCGGCCATCCTCGCGAGCGGGGGCGTGAGCGGGAAGGTCGCCGACGCGTTGCGCGCCAAGGTCCGCAAGGACGTGGAGCGTTTCTCGGACGGCTCGTTCGGGCTTCGGGTCAGTCCAAACTCGGTGCGCTCGGATGGTCGGCGCCCATCGGACATAGAGGCGAGCGCCCTCGCGGTGCTCGCCCTCGAGGGCGACGCCGACGCGGTTTCGCTGCTCGCCGATCTCGGAGCCCGCTTGCTCGGCAGCTACTCGCCGGGGATCGGCTGGGGCGACGGGCGCACCAACCTCGTCGCGTTGCAGGCGGTGCTCTCGCTGTTCAAGGAGCCGCTCCCCAAGAGCGTGGCGATCACCCTGTCGATGGACGGCAAGACCGTCGCCGAGGGCACGCTCGACTCGACGCGGCTGCGCGAGGTGGTCACGCTCGAAGGGCTCGCGCCCGACGCCGAGGGCGAGCACCTCTGGACGGTGAGCGCGCAGCCCGCGGTTCCGGGGCTCGGCTTCTCCTTTACCCTTCAAGCCTGGGTGCCGTGGGAGAAGCAGCCTGCGGTCGGCGGTCTCGAGCTGGAGATCGACGCGACGCCCGAGGCGAAGCTTGGCCAGCCGCTCGAGATCCGCGTCGCCGCTGCCGCGCCGGCGGGGATGGCGCTCGCCCTGCGCCACGCGCTGCCGGCCGGCTTCCAGCCCGACCGCGCGAGCCTCGAACGGCTCGTCGCCGACGGGCTGGTCCGCGGCTATCGGGCGGTGGACGGCGCGGTCGAGCTCGACGTTCCTCCGGTGGAGGCGAGCGGCGCCTTCTCGGCGAGCTACCGGGTGATTCCGACGTTGATCGGAACGCTCAGCGCTTCGGCGTCCAGCCTCGCGATCGAGGGTCGCCCCGAGTCGGCCCACTACGTGCCACCGGCCGTCTGGACCGTGCGTTGAGCGGGCCTGCTTCTGCTGTCTCTGTGGTTGTTCGGAGCCGGCGCATTCGTTAGCGTCGGCTCCGGCAACGCAGCAACGAACCCCGAGGAACCATGTCTCAACGTGCCTTCTTCGCACCGGATGCGAAGACGAAGACGGTCGAGGTCGTGCAGGAGATCGAGCGGCAAACTTCGGCCGAGGTGGTCGTCGCGCTGCGCAAGAGCTCCGGGTACTACCGTCACGCCGACTACCTGTTCGGCTTCGCCGTCGCGCTGGCGACGCTCGTCGCCGTCATCCTCGTCCCAGAGCCGCTGAGCGCGTTGGCCGTGCCGCTCGACGCGCTGGTGATGTTCGTGCTCGGGGCTGCCTTCTGTGCCCAGTTCTTTGGGTTGCGCCGCCTGCTGACGGGCACGCGGCGACGGCGCGAGAACGTGCGCGCGGCGGCGCTGGTCGCCTTTCACGAGCTGGGCATCTCGCGGACCACGGGCCGGTGGGGCGTGCTCGTCTACCTCTCGATCCTCGAGCGCGACGCCGAAATCGTCGTCGACGCGGGGATCGACGAGGCGTCGCTCGGCGACGATTGGCAGAGGGCGGTCGCGGAGCTGCGCGCGGCGATGGGGGCGCTCGACTTCCCTCGCGTGCTCGGCGCGATGCGTGCGCTCGGCCCCGTCCTCGCGAGCGCCCACCCGGTCCGCGACGATGACGTCAATGAGCTTCCCGACGAGCTGAGCGCGACATGAGAGAGCACGTGAAGAAGGTGGCGGCGCGCATTGGCCGTGCCCTGATCGGCTGTCTGTCGAGACCAAGCGTCCTGACGCTCCTCGTCTTCGCCATCGTGCTGCTCGTGAGCGCCGAGGTCTGGGCGCGGGTAGGAGGCGGGAGCTCGTTCTCCGGCGGTCGCTCGAGTGGAGGGAGCTCACGCGGCTTCTCGGGAGGAGGAGGAGGGGGAGGCGACGCGGATCTCCTCTTCTTCGTCATCTGGCTTTGCTTCAAGCACCCGGTCATCGGCATCCCGCTCGCCATCGTCGTCGGCGTGGTCGTGATCGCCAAGAGGGTCGGTGCGGGCAAGCAGGCCGAGTGGCAGACCGGCGCGGCCACGAGCGAGTGGACCACTCCGATTCCGGGCACGCTGCGTAACGGGCGCAGGCAGCTCGCCTCGCTGCGGGTGACGGATCCCGACTTCTCGATCGTGACCTTCGAGGACTTCCTCTACGCGCTCTACGCGAAGGCCCACGAGGCGCGCGGGACCAAGCAGCTCGAGCAGCTCGCCCCCTACCTCTCGCCGGCGGCCCGGTTGAACTTCCAGCCCTACGTGCCGGGGCTGGTGGGGGTGAAGGGCGTCATCGTCGGCGGGATGCGCATCGTGGCCGCCCGCGGCGTCGCGCCGGGGGCGCAGTCGACCGGGGTGAGCGTGGTCTTCGAGACCAACTTCACTGAGGTCAGGCGGCTCTACGAGAAGGACGTGGAGAGCACGTGGTACTCGGTCGAGCGCTGGGAGCTGTCGCGCCCGAAGGGCGTAAAGTCGAGGCCGCCGGAGAGGGCCAGGAAGATCGGCTGCCCGAGCTGCGGCGCCGCGCTCACCGCCATCCAAGGCAGCGTCTGCTCCTTCTGTGGCAACACCGTCGACACCGGCGAGTTCGACTGGAAGGTCGACGCCATCCACCAACTGGTGCGCGAGGAGCGCAAGGCGCTCTTCTCGAGCACCGTCGAAGAGCAAGGCACGAACCTGCCGACGATCGTCGATCTCGAGCTGAGCGAGCGGCTCGCCAAGCTCGCCGAGCGGGATCCGGAGTTCAGCCTGAGCGACTTCTCCTCGCGCGTGGAGCTCGTCTTCAAGGAACTGCAGTCGGCCTGGAGCGAGCGCGACTGGGGCAGGGTGCGGCCCTTCGTCAGCGACAGCCTCTTCGAGACGCAGTCGTATTGGATCGAGAGCTTCAAGAAGCAAGGCATCCGCAACGTCATCGAGAACCCGGTCGTGAACGCGGTGCAGCCGGCCAGCGTGTTGAGCGACGCGCACTTCGACGCGATCACCGTGCGCGTCATCGCCCGGTGCATCGACTACGTCGCCAGCGACGAGGGCCGGCTGCTGAGCGGCAGCAAGACGAGGGCGCGACGCTTCACCGAGTACTGGACCTTCATCCGCGGCGCCAAGCGCAAGGGCCCGGCGGGCTTCGAGCTGAAGTGCCCGAACTGCGGCGCGCCGCTGAAGGTCAACCAGGCGGGCCACTGCGAGTACTGCCAGGCGAAGGTGACGACCGGCGAGTTCGACTGGGTCCTCAGCCGCATCGAGCAGGACGAGGCGTACGGCGGGTAGCCTGTTGTGGTCGCTCGAAGCGCGCGCAGACGAGAGCCGGGTGGCCGAACCCCCCCGGCTCTCTTGTTGGCCGGCGCCGGCTACTCCGAGCGGTTCGCGTTGGCGACGAACGCCTCGCGCTGATAGGCGGCCAGCCCCGGGCGCAGGCGGTCGATGTTCTCGGTGAAGCGCGCGTCCGCCATGTACATCTCGCCGAGCCCGCGGTGCATCTCGCGCGGGCACTTGTAGAACCAGCGCTCGAGGTACTTGCGGTGCTTCTCGGCGAGGTCCATCGCCCTCGCGTCGGTGGGCGCGATGCCCGCGGCCATCGCGTCGGCGAGCTCCTGCTGGATGGCGTCGCCCTCGGCCTTGATCTTCTGCCAGTCCTGCTTGCCGTAGCGGGCCGTGCGCTTGGCCGACTCGCGGTACGCGTCGGTCTCGCCCCAGCGCTGCTCGGCCTCGTCCTGGTACTTCGTCGGGTCGAAGTCGCCGAACACCTCGAACATCTCTTCCTTGGTCATGGCTGTCCCCTTCTCGATGGACTGCAGCGTCCTGTCCACGGCCTCGATGAGCGCGCGGATGCGAACGGCCCTCTCCTCGAGCATCTGACGCTGCATGCGCAGCGCGGCGCGGAGGTCGAACGCCGGGTCGCCGAGGATTCGTGCAATCTCCTCGAGCGGAAAGCCGAGCTCCTTGAAGAAGAGGACCTGCTGAAGCCGCTGCAAATCCTCCTGCTCGTAGAGTCGGTAGCCCGCCTCGCTGCGGCCGGTGGGGCAGAGCAGTCCGATCTCGTCGTAGTGGTGCAGCGCGCGGACGCTCGTCCCTGCCAGCTTGGCGACCTGGCTCACGGTGAGGGCCATCTCTCGTCAACCTCCTGCCGGTAATCGATAGGGCCTCACGTCGCGTAAGGGTCAAGGCCTCGGCTCGAAAAAATGGTTGCCGGTCTTGCGACGGTGAACGCGGTGCTCGCGAGCGATGGCGGCCGAACTCGCCGAAGCGTGTCGCGCCCGATCGGCATAGGGGGTAACGGATCGCTCCGTCACTCCCCTGCCACACCACCGGACATGCGGGTCCGCATCCG
>ENA-UOOR01000437-UOOR01000437.1-fermentation-metagenome-genome-assembly--contig:-NODE-437-length-59628-cov-7.369177_pt1 | contig 59628 bp, 47 predicted proteins | sample MGYA00245780_ERZ724029 | MGnify/ENA primary metagenome ERZ724029 (study PRJEB28704, sample SAMN03018315) | fermentation metagenome | biome: anthropogenic terrestrial biome; feature: soil; material...
GCGGCTTGGTTTCACCCTCTGGCGGCTTGGTTTCACCCTCTGGCGGCTTGGTTTCACCCTCTGGCGGCTTGGTTTCGCCCTCTGCCGGCCCGGTTTCACCCTCTGCCGGCCGCCGCTGGGAACCCTCGAAGCGCCCACGCATCTGCACAATTCCTCGACGGGCGCATTGCTGTGCGCCCCTACCAACCCGCTTGCCGGCCGCGCGCTCCCCTTCCTCTCCACACCGTCGCCGTCCGCTTCGATTGCTCGTTGCGCAACGACGCACCCCGCCGTTCGTCACAGCGGCGCCAGCTCGCCACCTGGAGATGGAGCCGAAGCCGGTCGAGAGTTGGGCCGCAGGCCCCGATGCCTGTTAACCTTCTGATTCTGCGACCTTGGCCAACGAGGTCCGACAGCGCCCATGGGAACCGGACACGAGACAAGACACCGCCGGCTGCTGCGCACGATCGCCGCTGCCATCCTGCTCGGCACCGTCGGGCTCGGCGTGTTCGTCGCCCGCCGAGCTGCGCCGCCCGCGCCTCCTTCCGAACCGGCCGCACCCCCGGTAGCGGTCGCGCCTCCGGCGGCCGACGCCGCGCTCGCCGAGCCCATCCCCGCGCCCGAGGCGATCGTCGCCGCCGTCAGCGGCAAGGTCGAGCTGCTCCGCAGCGGCAACTGGTCGTCGGTCCAGGTGGGCCAAAAGGTGGGGGAAACCGAATCCATCCGCGCCCTCGCCCGGTCGACCGCCGACCTTGCGCTCGGCCCCAAGTCCAAGCTGACGCTGTCCGAAGAGACCGAGCTCACCCTCGCCCGGCTCGACGGCGCCGAGCACCGAGTTCGACTGGACCGCGGCCGCGTCACCGCGGCCTATGAGCCCGAGGGCGAGCGCGTCCTGCGCATCGAGGACCGCGGCGGTCAGACAGTCGCCGAGGCCCGCGAGGCCCGCTTCAGCGCGATGGCGACCGAGGGCACCTTCGTCGTCGCCACCGAGACCGGCACCGTGAACCTCGCCTCCGCGGGCGCCTCGGTGCAGGTCGACCCGGGCGAGCAGTCCATCGTGCGCAGCGGCGCAGCGCCTTCGGCCGCCGCGCCCATCCCCGTCGCGCTGCTGCTCAAGGTCGCCGCGGCGAGCAAGCCTTCGGTCCCCTGCGAGGCGTTGGAGGGCACCGCGAGCCCGGGGGCCGAGGTCTTCGTCGACGGCTCGCCCATCGCCGTCGCTGCCGACGGCCGGTTCCGCTACCCGGTCGAAGACCGCTCCAAGAAGCAGTTCCGAATCGTCACCCGCGACGCGACCGGGCGCTCGACCGAGCAGCTCGTACGCTGCCGCGCCCCGCCCGCGCCACCGAGAGAGAAGATCGACGCAGTAGAAATCCGATGGCATGAATGACCGATGCGACGCTCGTCGCCCAAAGCGCTCGGTGGGGTTCTGCTCGCCGCTCTATTTGTCGCGGCCGGGACCGGCCCCGCGCGCGCCGGGCAGCCTCCAGCCGCCAGCGCCATCGCCGTTCGTGCCCAACCCGAGCGTCTGACGCTCGGCGAAGGCGCGAGCGCCGCTCTGGAGATCGAGGCGCCCGCCGGGCTCGACGCCCTCGAGCTCACCTGCAGCGTCGGCGCCATCGAGGGGCTCGAGCGCGTTGGTCCCGGGCGCTTCCGAGCCCGCTACGTTCCGCCGTCCAAGCGCTATCCCCAGGTCGCGCTGGTGAGCGCAGCCGGCCGCGTCGGCGACACGCCGCACCAGGGCTGGACCGCCCTCGGGCTGTGGGGACAGGCCGACGCGGTCATCCAGACGCGCCCCCTCGTCCGCAGCTCGGTGCGCATCGCCGAGACGGTCTTCGGGCCGGAATGGGCAGACGAACGGGGCGTCGCGGTCGTGGCCATCGTCGTCCCCCCCGGCGTTCGCGAAGGCTTCCACGGCAAGCGGCCCATCGATCTGGGCCTGCCGCAGGTGCCGCACGTCCACGTCGCGCTCGAGCGCAGGCGCGCTTTGGCCGACCGCGCTGAGGAGCTGACGGTCTGGGCCTACGCCGTCACGACCACCGGCGAGCCGCGCGGCGGCGCCCCGCTTCTCCTCGAAGTGGATCGCGGCACGCTGACCGAAGCGAGCGAGACCGCCCCGGGGGTCGTCCAGGCCCGGTGGCGGATAGAGCCCGGCGCCGCCGGAGAGGCGCGCCTCACGGCCAAGCTCTCGGACGAGCCGCGCTTCGCCGCCTTGGCCCCGCTCGAGCTCGTGCCGGGACCGACCGCGCGACTCGAGCTCGTCCTCGACCGCGAGCGGCACCGCGCCGGCGACGGGCCGGTCGCGATCACCGCCACGGCCTTCGACGAGGCGGCAAATCGCACCCGCGACGCCATCGAGCTCGCAGCTCAGCCCGGCCGGCTCATCGTGGAGGCGGCCGAGCCTGGGCGCGTGCAGGCGCGCGTCGAGCTCCCCGCGAGCTTCGAGGGCGCGAGTACGCTCGAGCTGAGCGCAGGGGCTGGCGAGGCGACCGCGACCGGCTCGCTTGCGCTCGTGCCGGCTCCGGTCTCGACCATCGAGCTGACGCCCGCCCGCGCCACCGTCGTCGCCGACGGCCGCTCTTCGCTGGCGCTGACCTCGAGGGCGCTCGACCAGTTCGGCAACCTCGTCCCCGACCTCGAGCTCGAGGTCTCCGCGCAGCTCGGCGCCGTCGCGCTCGAGGATCCGGCGGGCGCCAAGGGCAAGCTCGTCTACCGCGCGCCCACTCTCCACACCGAGGGCGCCGACCTCATCGAGGTGCGCGCGGGTGCGGTTCGCGCGGCCTCGCGCATCTCGCTCGAGCCGGCCCACCGCCGCCTCACGCTCGCGCCCAAGCTCGGCGTCGCGCGCGAGGGACCGCGCGTCGCCCCGCACTTCGGCGCCGAGGCGGGATACCACTTCGACCGCCTCGGTCACCAGTTCGCCGCGCTCCTGGACCTTGGCTACTTCGGGGTCCGCCGCGTCGAGGAGGTGAGCGGGCTCACCCTGCGCGGCGAGCAGTCGTTCACCGCGCTCACCGTCTCGCTCGCCTGGCGCCGGCCGTTCGGCGAGCGCTGGCTCTTCTGGGCGGGCGTGGGGGTCGGAGCGGGCTTCGTCTCGAGCACGCTGCGCGCGGACGAGCAACCGCAGACGGGCGAGACCGGCGCTGCGTTCGCCGGCCAGCTCAGCGCCGGCATCGGCCGGCGCATGTGGCGCGGCGGGCCGTTCCTCGAGGCGCGGCTGCTCGAGCAGTCCGGCGCCGACCTCTCCAACCTCTCGGGGCGGCTCTCGGCGCTCCTCTTCGATCTTGGGTACCGCTTTGAGGCGCTCTAGTCCGAGCACGGCGCCCCTGGCCGCTCTCGCGCTCGCGCTCGGCGCGGGGTGCCCGGGCACCCCCGAGCTCGGGGCGCCTGCCATCGAACTGATCGAGCCCGCCAGCGGCGCCGCCGGCGAGGCCGTGGCCGTCACCATCCATGGCTCGGGCTTCTATGTCCGAGCGCGCCAGGCGCTCGGGAGCGCGTCCGCGGAGATCGACGCGGAGTTCTCGCTCGCCCTCGGCGGCGCGGCCCTCGCGGAGGTGAAGCGCGTCGACGAGCGCACGCTCACCGCCGTCGTCCCCGCCACGCTCGCCGCCGGACGCCATGCGCTCGAGCTGCAGGGGCCTTACGGCACGGCGAGCCTCGCGAATGCCTACGAGGTGCAGCCACACTCCGGAGCCAAACTCGTCGTGGGGTTGGCCGCGCCCGCCGAGTGCAACGTCGGCCAGCAGATCGCGATCGCCGTCGAGGCCGAAAACATCGGAGCGGCTGCCGCCACCGAGGTGAGCGCGGCTCTCTCCGTCGAACCCCTCGCCATCGTCTCCGGGCCCGCGCCAAAGAGCGCCCGGATAGAGCCGGGAACGCTGCAGCGAATCGTCTTCGCGATCGACTGCACAAGCCCGGGCGAGGTGCCGCTCCGCGCGACGCTGACCGGGAAGGACGAGCGCGACGGCTCGCCCATCGAGGTCTCGGCCGTCTCGTCGCTGCGGGTCGTGAGGGGCGCGCAGCTCTTCGCGAGCCTCGAGCCGCTGGCCACGGTCTCCATCGGCCAGCAGCTCGAAGTGGAGCTGCGGGTCTCGAACGAAGGCCAGGCTACCGCGCTCGGAGTGGCGCCCGTCGCGGCGCTCGCGGGCGACGGAGAGGCCGAGCTCGTCACCTCGCCGGACCCGCGCGACGTCGGCGCCGGCCAGACCGTCCCGTTCCTTTGGACCTATCGCGCGACCGGGGCCGGGACCGTCGCGTTCTCGGCGACCGCCGGGGGCACCGACCAGAACACCGGCGAGCCCGTCGTGCTGGCTCGAGCGTCGGAGACCACGCTGCGCATCGAGCGGCCGGCGGCCCTTCTCGCATCGGCGACCGCGAACCCTGCGGTGGTGGGCGTCGGAGAGCGGGTGACGGTGCGGCTCTTTGCCGAGAACACCGGAGAGGCAGCGGCGACAGACGTGGTCCCGAGCATGGTCACGACGGGCACCGGCGCGGTCAGCGTGGTTCAGGAGCCGAGCAGCACGCCGCCTGACCTCCGGGGCGGAGCGCAAGTCGAGCTCGTCTGGGAATACGCAGCGACGGCGAGCGGAACCCTGACCTTCGAGGCGGGGGCTCGCGCCCGGGACGCGAACAGCGCGGAGAGCGTCTCGGCGACCGCCGCGCCGCAGACCGTGACCGTCTCCCGGCGGCCAGTCCTCGCCGGAAGCCTGGTTGCGCCGCAGGTGGCCAACGCGGGCCAACAGCTCGTCCTCGAGCTCGAGGTGAGCAACTCTGGCGAAGTCGCAGCCGTCGACCTGACGCCGTCCGCGACGGTCACGGGTACCGCCGGAGCCACGCTGGTCGAAGGCCCCGTCCCGCCGGCCGCGACCGTCGCGGGAGGAGGCGCACAGACCTTCTCTTGGCGCTTCGTCGGCGCCGGCGAGGGGGGAGCGACCTTCACGGTGGATGCGACGGGAAGCGACGAGATCGACGGAGCGACGGTCTCCCTCCCGCCGCTCGCCGCCGACGTCGAGATCGTGCGTCCGGCCGAGCTGGAAGCGGAGCTGAGAGCCCCGGCGTCGGTCACCGTGGGCTCGACGTTCACGGTGTTGCTCGTCGTCTCGAGCTCCGGCGGCGCGACCGCGCGGGCGGTCTCTCCGGGCCCGCTGACCCTCGGCGGCACGAGCGCAGCGACCCTGCTCTCGGGCCCCGAGCCGCCCGCTCTCGACCTCGCGGGCGGCGCCGCGGGAGCGTTCGAGTGGTCGCTGCGGGCCGGAGCGCTCGGCGAGATCGCTGTCGACGCCTCGGCGAGCGGTCAAGACGCCAACGACGGCACGGCCCTGTCGGCCAGCGCCGCGAGCGCGCGTGTGCGCGTCTCCGAAGCTGTGGAGCTCTTCGACGATCCCTTCGGCGACGGGACGTCGTTCGCCTTCGTTTTCAGCTACGCCGGCAAGCTCTATCTCGGGCCCAACCAGGACGGCACCGGCGCTGTCCGCGCCAACCCCGACGGCTCGGATCCCGAGAGCGTCGCGTTCGCCTTTCCGCGGGACTCGAGCGGCGGGCGCACGTCGGAGAACTCGGCGCCGCCTCCCTACCCGTCACTCGGTTCGACCGGATGCACGCCGAATACGCCCGAGTGCGGTCCGGACAACGAGGACGGCCGGGGCCTGTTCACCTCGGGCGTCCTCACGGGGACCGAGTGGTTGATTGCCGGGGGCTCGAAGAGCGGCGGCGGCTTCGACTACGTCTACATGACCGCCGACGAGGACGTGCTGCTCGACTTCTCGTACGTGGACCTGAACGCATCGGGGCTGGGCGGCCAAACGAGGAGCTTCTCTGCCGCCTGTCTGCACGGGGACCGGGTCTACCTCGGGTTCCCCGACAGCAGCGGGAACCGCCCCTACCTGCTCGCACTGCTGCGCCCTCCGCCGTCGCCCGGCCTCGACGCGGCCGCCCAGGTCGACGTGCTGCAGCTCGACGCCGACAAGATGCCCGACATCGGCCGCGCAGCGACGCTCACGCTGATCGACTCGATGGTCGCCTTCGGCGATCGCCTCTACCTCTTCAACAACGGCGGCTGCGCGCGGGCGACGACCGCATCGCCAGGTCGGTGCTCGACCAGTCCCGGCGACTGGACCCGGTGTACGCCATTGGCGCCCGAGTGGTCGGCCAAGACGTCGGTGATCGTCAGCAACGCGGCGGACCTGACGCCCGCCGACAAGGCCGTGCCTGGGGTCGCGGTCCACCAGGGGCGCCTCTACCTGGCGCGCAACACGACGAGCGGCCCACAGCTCTGGGCCTGCAGCCCTGGCGCGAGCGACGACCCGGCCCAGTGCGAGCCGCAGGACTGGAGCCTCGTCGCCGCCAACAGCGTCGGGGATACGCAGCTCTCCGGGTTCGACAACCCGAACAACGCGAAGGTCGCCCTGCTCGTCTCGACCGGCGGCGCGCTCTATGTCGGCTTCGACAACGCGACCGACGGAGTTGTCGTGTTCCGCTCCTCGCGACCGGCTCCGTCGGCACGATCGGACTTCGAGGGGCTCGCGGCCTGCGCCGCGGACACGCATCCGGCCGCCTGCGAAGGAGTGGGCGGAAACGGCCTGGGCGATCCTCGCAATCAGCGGATCTTCAGCGGGATCGGAATGCAGACCGCCGGCTCAGGCCACCTCTACCTGACGACCGGCGACGGCAGCGGGCCGGTGCGCGTGGTGCGGCTCGACGACTGAAGAGGCCGTCGGGAAAACCTTCCCCCGGCTCGCCACCCGCTCACCCCGAGCTCGTCACCGGTCCCTTGGCCGGCTGTGACCTTGAGCCAACAGGGCTGTCGATGGGCGCCCGCCCCGCGATCAACCCGAGCGCGAGCCGAGCTTGCGAGGCCGGAGCGGCGCTCCCCGCCTCCCGTGCCCCGCCGGAGAAGATCTCCCGACCCACCTCGAGCGCGTGCGCCTGCCGGCACCCTGCGGTCCAAATGAGCCCCGCCGGCCACGCGCTGCGACCGGCTCACTGGAGCAGCAGCGGACCTCGCGACCTCACCGTGATCAGCTTGCTGGCGGCCGCCAGCGACGCCTCGGTGCCGGGGAAGCGCAAGGCCACCTGCCGGTAGAGCTCCTCGGCGACGCCGATGGCCCCGAGCTGCTCGGCGAGCATCGCGCGCTGCAGGCAGGCGAGCGGCGCCTGAGACAAGAGCGCGCAGCGCAAGCTGATCGCGCGGAAGACGCTGACCGGCTCGCCGCGGTGCATGAAGACATTGGCCAGGAAGTCGAGCGTGCCCGCCAACAGGTCCTCGATACCGACCGAGTGTGGCACGCCCCGGCCACCGCCGATGGCGTCCGAGGGCTCGAGGAGCCGCCCTCCGGCGGCCGGATCGACCAAGACGGGCGAAGCCTCGCCGACCTCGACGAGCAGCCGGCCGCCGAAGGCCTTGGCCTGTACGGCCAGGCCCGCGCGCTTGCCGACCTCGAGCCAGATCGCCGTGAGGATGGTGGGGCGGCCCTTGCGCCGCGCGAGCACCCCGTGCAGCCGGGCGCCGTCGGGGCGTTTGCCCTCGTCGAGCCGGAAGCCGAGCACGCCGCCGAGCAGCTCGCCAAGCGCGATGGCCTCTTCCCGCGGGCTCGCCTGCTGGCCCAGCCGCGCGCGAACCTGGGCCGCCCATTCCTCGAGCAACGCCACGCCTTCGGCCGCCCGCTCCTTTGAGATCCCTTCGATGGCGAAGAGCCCGCCGGGCAGGTCGTCGAGAGCGACGGCTCGCTCGAAGGCCGAGAGCCGCTCCGCGTCGCGCTGTGACCACAACTCGTCGATAACCATGGCTCTACAGTAAGCGTCTATTGGCCACGTCAAGCAGGAGCCTGCTCTTCGGCTCGAAGGCGGGCGGGCCGGGGCGCGGAAGTATCCGTGTTCCCAGGCGTTTCTAGAACACGCCGTTGACCCTCAGGGAGCACGCCCGTATCGTCACGCCCGTGTTTCGACCAAGAAAGCTCCTGCCCCTCGGCCTCGCGACCGCCTCGGGCATCCTCTATTTCCTAGGCTTCATCGGCTTCGACCAGTGGTACCTCGCCTGGATCTGCCTCGCGCCACTGCTGCTCGCTCTGCGCGGCGCGCGAACCGGCCGGCACGCCTTCCTGCTCTCGTGGTGGATGGGGTTTGTCACCCATCTCGGCGGCTACTACTGGATAGTCCACCTGCTGAGGACCTTCGCCAGCCTGTCGCTGCCGCTGGCCTTCGTCGGCTACCTGCTGCTGTGCCTCGCCCAGGGCGCGCTCTTCGCGGTCTTCGGCCTGCTCGCCTGGAAGCTGCATCGGCGCACGGGGATCTCCCTCGGCTGGACCGCGCCGGTGGCCTTCGTGGCGACCGAGTTCGCCTTCCCGCTGCTCTTCCCGAGCTACCTCGCCAACTCGCAGGCCTGGGTGCCTCAGCTCACGCAGGTCGCGGACCTCGGCGGGGTGCTGCTCTTGTCGGGCATCATGGCGCTCTTCAGCGCCGCGCTCGCCGAGGTGGTGGCGGCCCTTCTCGAGAAGCGCCGGCTGCCCCGGGCGCTGCCGATAGCGGCGGTGGGCGCGCTCGTCTTCGACCTTGCCTACGGCGCGGTGCGCATCCCGCAGATGGAGAAGCGCGACGCCGCGGCCCCGAAGCTGAAGACGGCCATCGTCCAGGCCAACGTGGGCGCGGGCGACAAGCACCTGCGCGCACTCGAAGGCATCCGGCGCTTCCAGCGGATGACCGACGAGGCGATGCAGGTCGCAGACCTCGGCCTTGTCGTCTGGCCCGAGAGCGCGCTCAACCGCACCGTGGTCGGCACCCCCAACCTGACCGGCCAGGTGGCGAGCGAGGTGAAGGTGCCGATGATCGTCGGCGCGCTGCGCGGCGAGCGGGGCGAGAAGGCGATGCGCCGTTGGAACTCGGTACTCAGCCTGGACAAGGGCGGCCAGGTCACCGGCCACTACGACAAGATCAAGCTGCTGATGTTCGGCGAGTACGTGCCCGGCGAGGAGCTGCTCGCGCCGATCTACGAGAAGATCCTCCCCTTCACCTCCACCTTTCAGCGCGGCACCACCTACGCGCCGCTCGAGGTGGGCGGCTACAAGCTGTCGGCCGACGTCTGCTACGAGGACATCCTCCCCAGGCTCATCCGCGACCTGATGGGGCCGGTCGACGGCGAGGGGACGCGCCCGCACGCGATGGTCAACGTGACCAACGACTCCTGGTACGGGCCGGCCGAGCCGCCCATCCACCTCGCGTTGGCGACCTTCCGCTCCATCGAGCATCGGCGGTGGCTGGTGCGCTCGACGGCGACCGGGATCAGCGCGTTCATCGACTCTTCGGGCCGGCTCGCCCAGAAGAGCGGTTTCGAGACCGCCGAGACGCTGATCGCCGAGGTCCCCATGGTCGCCGCGGGGCCGACCGTCTACGGGCTCGTGGGCGACAGCCTCGGCTGGCTGGCGCTCGCGGCCTCGCTCGCTGGGCTCGTCCAGCGACGTCTGCGCCCCGCTACAGCCGGGGGCGCGGAGGCGCCGGCCAAGCGCGAGGCTGCCTGAGGACAGCGATCTCGCCGCTCGCCGTCGCTTGGAATACACTGCCGCGCGTGATGACAGCCTCCGACGAAAAGCCTGCCCTGGCCTCCGAAGACGGTGCGAACAATGGCGAAGAGAGGCGCAAGTACCCCCGAGCGCCGCTTCAGCTCCTCGTCCAGTACCGCTTCGACACCTTCGAAGAGTTCCTCGCCGAGTACTCGGTCAACATCTCAGTCGGCGGCGTCTTCATTCGGACCGACAACCCGCGTGAAGAAGGCTCATTCGTCTACCTGCAGTTCGCCCTGCGCGACGGAGCGCGGCTGATTGAGGGTTTGGGCAAGGTCGTTCGGGTCAACCCTCCCGGCGCCGAGGGCCGGGTGCCGGGGATGGGCATCGAGTTCGTCAACCTCGACCCCGAGTCGGTGCTGCTCATCGAGGAGATCGTCGCGAACCGGCTGCCGGGCCCAAAGGCCTAGAAGCCGCACCACGACTACCCGGCGGCCGCGCCAGGGCTCGGGCGCATTTGCGCGCCGTTGTCCGGTGCGGAGAGCGCTCCTGGTGGCGACGCGCTCCGCGGCGCCCCTTCGTTGCTTCCACGGCCGGCCAGACGCCGTCGGCGCGCCTCGAGGGCTTGGACAGCCCTGCGCGCCTCTTGCGGCCGGGGGCGCGCTCGACTGACGTCGCCGCGCGCGAGCCGCCTTCCGCCTACGCCGCCTTGACCGCCCGGCGCCACTTGCCCAAGTGATGCTCGCGCTCGGCCTCGCTCATCCGCGGAGCGAAGCGCTTTCCGGATCTCCAGCTTCGCCGGATCTCTTCCTTGCTGTGCCAGACGCCGGTCGCGAGGCCAGCGAGGAACGCCGCGCCAAAGGCGGTGGTCTCGAGCATCTTCGGCCGCACCACCGGGGCGCCGAGCAGGCCCGACTGGAACTGCATGAGCAGGTCGTTCGCCGAGGCGCCACCGTCGACCTTGAAGGTGGGGATGTCGAGCCCGGTGTCGGCGCGCATCGCCTCGGCGAGCTCGTAGACCTGGAACCCGATGCCCTCGAGCACGGCGCGCGCGAGGTGACCGGAGGTCGTGTCGCGCGAGATGCCGGCGAGCAGACCGCGCGCCTCGGGGCGCCAATGCGGTGCGCCCAGGCCCACCAGCGCGGGTACGAAGACGACGTTGCCCGAGCTCTTCACCGTGCGCGCGAGCGTCTCGATTTCCGGCGCCTCCTTGACCATCCCCAGCCCGTCGCGCATCCACTGCACCGCGGCTCCGGCGATGAAGGCGCTGCCCTCGAGCGCGTAGGCCACCTCGTCGCCGAGCTTCCAGGCGAGGGTGGTGAGCAGGCCGCGCTTGGAGATGATCGGCTTGGCGCCGATGTTCATCAGCAGGAAGGCGCCGGTGCCGTAGGTGCACTTCGACTCGCCGACCCCGAAGCAGGCCTGCCCGAAGAGCGCGGCCTGCTGGTCGCCGGCGATGCCGGCGATGGGGATTCCGTCGGGGAGGAAGCTCAGCCCCTTGGTCGTCCCGTAGACCTCCGAGGAGGCCTTCACCTCGGGCAGCAGCGCCTGCGGCGCCCAGAACAGCTCGCAGAGCGCCGGGTCCCACGCGAGCTTCTTGATGTTGAAGAGCAGGGTGCGCGAGGCGTTGGTGACGTCGGTGACATGCGCGGCCCCGCCGGTCAGGCGCCAGGTGACGAAGGTGTCGATGGTGCCGAAGGCGAGATCGCCCCGCTCGGCGCGGGCGCGGGCGCCCTTGACGTGCTCGAGCAGCCAGCGAACCTTGGTCGCCGAGAAGTAGGGGTCGAGCACCAGGCCCGTGCGCTCGCGCACGAAGCGCTCCTTGCCCTGCTCCTTGAGCGCCCGGCAGTCGTCGGCGGTGCGCCGGCACTGCCAGACGATGGCGTTGTAGATGGGCTTTCCGGTGCGCCTGTCCCAGATGCCGGTCGTCTCGCGCTGGTTGGTGATGCCGATGGCGGCGATCTGCGTGGGCTTGATCCCCGCGGTGCGCAACGCCGCGCCCACCGCGCCCTCGACGCTTTGCCAGATCTCCTCGAGGTTGTGCTCGACCCAGCCGGCCTTGGGGTAGATCTGCCGGAGCTCCTGCGAGACCTTCGCCTTGATCGCCATCTTCTTGTCGACGACGAGGCAGGTCGTCCCGGTCGTTCCCTGATCGATCGCGAGGATGTACTGGGCCATCGTGCTTGCTCCTGCCCTCAGAGGAGGGCGCGAAGGAACCTTTCGACTTCCTGCGCCACCCGCTCGCGCTCGATGTCGAGCGTGAGCACGTGGCTCGACCTCTCGAGCCGCACCAGGCGCACCGGCCGGGTCCCGATGAGCTTGGCGACCTCGCGGGCGGCGCTGGCCGGGACCGTCTGATCGGCCTCGGAGTAGACGACCATCGCCGGGGCGACGACCTTGGGCAGCGCGAGGCGCGCGAGCGCCTGGACGCGCTCGAACCCGGCGGCCGCGGCGACCGGGATCTTCTCGATGCGCGGGACCCGGGCGCGCATCTTCTCGTCGAGCAGGGCGCTGGGCTTCTTGGGCACGAAGCGCACCGCGGCCGAGAGCACGCCCAGGCTCGACAGGCCGAGCAGCGCGGACATCTTGCTGTTGACCTCCAAGGCGGGCGCGCACAGGGCAAGCCCGGCGACCCGGTCGCGGTGTTCGGCGGCGAGGATGGAGGCGATGAGCGCGCCCATCGACAGCCCGGCGACGAAGGTCGGCTTGCCGGCGGGCAGGGCGAGGAGCTGGGCGCGCGCCTCGTTGATCCAGTCCATCGCGCCGGTGCGCTCGAGCGCTTCGGGGTCGAGCCCGTGGCCCGGCAGCCGGATGCCGATGGCGTGGAAGCCTCGCTTCGCCAGATAGCCGCCGAGATAGCGCATCTCGAACGGCGTGCCGGTGAAACCGTGGATCAGCAGGACGTTTGCGGCCGCGTTGCCCCTGCCGAGCGAAAAGGGGAGCAACCGGGTGTCTTCGGTCTTGGTGGGCGCCACGCCTCTGGGATTAGCACAGCTCGCCGCTCCGCGCGTAGTTGGGAAAGCGACAAGCAGGCAGGCGGGAGGTTGTTGGTGCTATGACAGGGCCCGCCCGCATCCGCGCAGGAGTCGAAGATGAGCGAGAACGACAAGCCGAAGGAGAAGGTCGCCGCCAAGGAGGTCCAGCTCCAGATCGACCTCGACGACCAGATTGCCCAGGGCATGTACTGCAACCTGGCGATGGTGAACCACACGCCTACCGAGTTCACCCTGGACTTCATCTACGTCCAGCCGCAGCAGCCCAAAGCCAAGGTGCGGGCGCGGATCATCACGAGCCCGCAGCACATGAAGCGCCTGGTGCTCGCGCTGCAGGACAACCTCGCGCGCTACGAGCGCTCCTTCGGAACGATCGACCTCGGGCGTCTGCCCGAAGGCCCGATGCACTGATTGCTGCCGCCCGAAACCCCACCGAACAGTCGGAGGAAGCCCATGCGCCTGTCCCTCGCCCTGGTCGCCCTGCTTCTCGTCCCCACCGCGCTTCGCGCCGAGCCCTTGACGACCGCCGCTGCTCCAGACTGGTCGATAGGCACCGGCGTCGGCCTCTACAGCCGCCTTCCCCTGGGGCAGTTGTCGACCACCACTCCGCTCGCGCTGGCCTTTGCCGCCGAGCGACGCTTGACTGGGAACCTGTGGCTCGGGTTGCAGCTCGACGGCGCCTATCAGAGCGATTCGACCGAGACTCCGTCGCAAGACGCCGCGTCGGCGACGACCGAGAAGAGCACCAGCCTCCTGTCGGCGGCCTTGGGCGGCCGTTACGTCTTCAATCCCGGAGGCGTCGTCGAGCTCAGTGGCGTCCTGACCCTGGGGTTTGGCTATCGCTCCAGCAGCACCAAGCAACTCACCCCGTCGGCGGGTTTGGGCCTCCACTCCACCGAAACCGATACCTCCGGCTATTCGCTCGGCACGGACCTCGGCATCGCGTTTGAGAGGAAGCTGGGAAAGAACCTCGCGCTGCGCTTCTCGACCACCATCGCGAGCCTGGCCTACGCGGGCAACACCTCCGAGCAGGAGAACTCGACAAACCCCGGCGTTATCCATGAGGAGGAGGGCAGCGGCTTGATCGCCGGGTTCTCCTTCCAGCCGCAGATCGCGCTGCACCTGCAGTTCTAGCGCGGCTCGATGCCCCCAAGCCGGCCGAGCCCGAAACCAACCGGGAGCCGGAGCGGCAAGGCTCCAGGCCTCACGGTCTGTCGCCAAATCACCCCAAGCTCGGCTCGCCACCCGCTCACCCCGAGCTTTGCACCGGACCCTTGCCCGGCTGTGTCCCATGAACGAACAGCGGGCAGCAATTCTAAGCCTCGCTTCAGCGCCTCTTCTTCATGCGCGCGCGCAGGCCGCCGAGACGGCGGCGCTCCCCGCCTCGCGCGATACTCGGTCGCTGTTGGTTGGGAGCGTAGCGTCCCGAGGAACGAGGGAGGCGAGTCGAGGGGCCCGACTCCGACCTCGCAAACTCGGCCTACGCTCGGCCTGACCGGCTATCGCTCTGAAGGATTCTTCGACACGTCTTCAGGACTACTCGCCGGCTGGATGAACCGGCGGGTGCTCCCCGCCACCTTTCGCCGCCTGCGCGGGTCGTGGCAGCCTGTCGAGCGCCTGCTTGTCCCAGCCCGCGCTCGAAGCCGCCTCATAGACGCTCTGGAAAAAGGCGAGCACGTCCTCGCCCGGGGTCGCCGAGCGCCTCACCTGCTCGTAGGGCAGGACGAACTCGCGCAGCGGCTCGAGGTAGCCCGCGCTCGCCGGCGCGGCCTTCGCGCTCGCGAACCCTCCGGGCTCGGGCGCGGCGTAGGCATAGAAGATGGCGTCGCACACCCCGCTCCTGCCGGGCCAGAAGCCGAAGCTCGCCACCTCGTGCGAATAGGCCTCGCGGTTGATGCGATCGGCCCCCGGGCGCGGCGGCGCGGGGCGGCCCGAGAAGCGCGTTCCGGCGAGATCGAAACTGCCCCAGAAGAAGTGGACCGGGCTCTGCTTGCCCTGAAAACCCGAAGCGAACCGCTTGAGCAGCGCGTCGGCCTGCAGCAGGGCGCGGAAGAAGCGGTTGGCCCAGAGCGGGTCGTAGGAGGCGTGCTCCTCGTCCTCGTCAAATGGGATGGGGTCGGGCACCTCGACCGGCATGTTCCAGATGTGGACGTCGAGGTCGAGCGCGCGCAGCGCCCGGAAGTACTCCTCGTGGAATGAGGCCACCGACCGCTCGAGCAGCGGCAGCGCCTTGGTACGCCCCTCGCTCGTGTGAATGAAGAGGTTGTGGCCGTTCAGATCGAAGATGACCTCGAAGAAGCGCTCGCCGTACGGGATGGGCGAGGTCGTCAGCCCGCGGGCGCTCACGTAGAGCGGCACCTGCCACCAGTGGTTGAGAAACGGCGAGAGCGCAAGGCGCGTCTTGCCGACGATCTGCGTCCACATGTGAAGGGTGTCGCAGGTCGACCCCCAGGCTTCGATAGGCAACTCGGGCCATGACTCTTCGTGCGAGCGGCTGTGTGCCATGACGGGCCTCCGGCGGCGAGCAGACTGCTGACAGCCCTGCTTCCGCACCCGATGAATGTAGACAGCCCCCCGCGGGCTCGCGCTCTTGCACCGGCGCGCGACGGCAGACCGGCCCGGCCAGCCCGCGGTCGGACGCTGTCACGCCCGCCCAAGCGGACTGCCGGCCTCCCGCGCAACTTGCGCCTGGGCCTCGCGACAGGCCGATGGCTCTCGACGAGAGGTCGGGCGGCGACAGCCCTGGCGCCGCTCGAGTAGAGCCGTGCGCCCTCGACGCAGCGGTGCTCCGTCTCGCTCCCAAGCCCTCGATCTCACCGACCCACCGAACCCGCGGACACCCTTGGCGCCGGGCGCGCCGTCCTCCCCGAGGTGCCCTTGCGGCCGGGCGTTCATCTCGTGCGGCTGCACAGATTCTTCCGAGAGGCCCTTTTCCCGCGGAGGGGTGCGCCCGTGAAAGCCAGGCTCGTCTTCGACGGCAAGACAGTGAAGACCTACACGCTCGTCTTCGAGAAGGGCGACGAGGTCGTGAAAACGCTCGAGGAGTTCGCGAGCGCCCATGGGCTGGGGGCCGCCCGCCTGTCGGCGATTGGCGCCTTGAGCGACGCGGTGCTCGCCTACTACGACTGGGAGACGAAGCAGTTTCAGGAAATTCCGGTCGATGAGCAGGTCGAGGTGCTCGCGCTCGGCGGGACCATCGCGATGAGCAACGAGCGACCTCGGGTCCACCTGCACGCGGTCCTGGGCAAGCGCGACGGCTCGGTCGTCGGCGGGCACCTGTTCTCGGCCCACGTGCGGCCCACGCTGGAGATGACGCTCACGGACGCCGAAGAGCCGCTCGTGCGCCGGGAGGACGAGGAGACAGGCCTCACGCTCATCGACCTCGACGCGCCCGATCTCGCGCCGTCCGAGCGCGGCTCCTGAAGAGGCGTCGCGAAAGCCCTCTCTCTCTCTCGGTTCGATTCCGCTCGCCTCGAGCCCCGTTCACCTTGCGCGGAGGCCGAGCTTGCGAGGCCCAGATCGAGGGGCCTTCAAGCAACGCTTCGCGCCCACCGATGTCGCACGCAGGGGGGGGTCTTCCGACGCCTCTCGAGGGCCCAGACCTCCAGCTTCCGAGCTTGGGCGTATTTGCACTCGTGCGAGACCCGAGCTCGCGGCGTGGACGGGCCGCGATCGAGCGCCGCTGCCCGCTCGCCCCACGGCCGTGCGTGCCGGCGCTGCGCCGGGCTTGCGAGCGGATGACTAGCGTTCATCCAAGCAGCCGAGGCGACGGCATGCCGCTTGTGCCGACGGAGCCCACGCTTGTCCGTTGTGTCTTCCGTGCTGACAGGACTCGCGCTCGTCGCGCATCCCGGTCCCCAGTCTTTCAGCAGCCCGTCCTCCGGACTCGAGCATCGACTCGAGGAGCTCTTGCGACCGCGCGGGGTCTCCGGCAAATCGCCGTGCCCGGGCGCGAAGCATCGTTGTCGGACGCTCGGCGAGCTCTATTCGAGCCGCGGCTTCCAACCGCTCTGGGTCGACGCCACAGGACCGCGCCCTCGGGCGCGCGCCCTCGTCGAGGCGCTCCGTGCCTCGCGGCTCGAGGGACTCGGCACCGGGCCCTATCGGCTCGAGGCGCTCGAGGCGCTGACGGCCAGAGCGGGGACCGATCTCGATTCGCTCGCCCGGCTCGAGCTTCGGCTGAGCGGTGTCGCGCTGCTGCACGCCGAGCACCGGCGGCACGGCAGGGTTTCGCCCGAGGAGCAGCGGCCACCTTGGCGCATCGGACCGCGCGAGGCCGAGCCGGCGCGGGTGCTCGCCGCGCTCGCACAGGAGACCGATCCCCTCGAGGCCTTCGCTGCCCTCGACCCGCCGCACGAAGGCTATCGCCGGCTGCGCGCGGCGCTCGCCGAGTACCGCGCGCTCGCCGCGCGCGGAGGCTGGCTCCAGGTTCCGAAGGGCCCACCGCTCTCCCTCGGCAGCAGAGGCAAACGCGTCCTCGCGCTGCGCGCGCGGCTTGAGGCGACGGGCGATCTGGCCCCGACAGATGGCGAGCCGTCGCCCACCTTCGATGAGCCGCTCGCCGCCGCGGTTCGTGCCTTCCAGCAGCGACACGGCCTGCCCGAGGACGGCGTGGTCGGCAAGAGCACCTTGGCGACCCTCCGGGTGCCGGTGACCGCGAGGATTCGGCAGCTCCTGCTCAACCTCGAGCGTTGGCGCTGGGTGCCCGACAGGCTGGGCGAGCGATACGTCGCGGTCAACATCCCCGCCTACGAGCTGCGGGCGGTCGCCAGCGACGCGGTCGCCCTGCAGATGAGGGTCGTCGTCGGCCAACACGACAAGCGCACGCCCATCTTCGCCGACACCATCGAGCGCCTGATCATCAACCCGGTCTGGAGCCTGCCGCCGCGCATCGCCGCCGAAAAGCTGTTCGAGCGGGCGCCGAGCGATCCGCAGTGGGTGACCCGCAACGGCTACCAGCTCTTCTCCGGCAAGCAGACGCTCGATCCCAACGACATCGACTGGACCGCCCTCGAGGGGTCACGGTTGCCGTTTCGTGTGCGCCAAAAGCCTGGCAGCAACAACGCCCTGGGGCGGCTCAAGCTCGACATGCCCAACCGCTTCAGCGTTTACCTGCACGACACGCCGCAACGGCGCCTGTTCGCGCTGCCCTACCGCGCGCTGAGCTACGGCTGCGTGCGCCTCGAGCGCCCGGTCGAGCTTGCGGGCTTTCTGCTCGCCAACGAGCCGGAGTGGAGCGCCGAGCGCGTCGCCGAGGCGATGGAGGCAGGCCAGACGGTGACCGTCGCGCTCTCCGAGCCCGTGCCCGTCTACCTCTTCTACTCGACGAGCTTCGTCGACGAAGCCGGCAGGCTCCACTTCCGCCCCGACCCCTACGGCGCCGACAAAGATCTCGCCTGGAGGCTGCGAAAAATCGATCGCGACTGGAACCGCTAGCCTACCAGCGGGCCCGCCAGCCACGGGTGTCGATGTGGATGAAGGGACCGTGGACGCGGTTGGCCGGATAGAGACCCGCGCCACCGACGAGCTCGGGATAGCGCTCCTCGATCCGCTCGACCGCCTCGAGGATGACGCGGTTGTCGGCCTTGGTGACCCGGCCGTCCTCGTCGAGATCGTCCATCTGCCCGTCAGCGTCCTCGTCGATCCAGAGGTCGGCCGCGTCGCCGTAGAGGTGGCGGCTGACCCCCGAGCGCCCCTTGCCGCCCCGGCCGTTGTACTGCGGGGTGCGGTAGCCGCTCATCACGTGGAAGGTGCTCGCCGGCACGCCCATCGCGCGCAGCTCGTCGAGTACGAGCTCGAGCTTGTCGACGAGGGCCAGGTCGAGCACCAGGTACTTCGGCCAGACCTCGCGCTGGTCCTTGGTGAGGAACTGGCCGAGCCGGAAGCTGCGCGAGACCTGCATCTCGGCGCTCTCCCGCGTCACCTCGATGAAGCCGGTCGGCGGCGCGTAGGCGCCCTTGCGCGCCGGATAGACGCCGATGCGGTAGCCGTTGAGCGCTCCCTTCCGGACGAGGGAGGCGGGCACCGGGACCACTACCCTCGCCACCTCGCCGCTCTTCGACTCGAGGCGCCAGATGCCCGGTTCGGACGGGGCGCGCAGCAGGCCGTCGTCACCGAGCGCCGGCTGCTCGTCGGCCTGGCTTCCCGGCACCCGAAGCCATCTGGCCGAGCCGGGATCGGCGAGCTCGATGTCGAGGACCCGCTCCGCCTCGACGAGCGCCAGCTCGAGGGTCCCGCTGCGCCCGCGGTCCAGCTCGAGCGGCCGCTCGACGGACTCGCGGCCGGCCTGGGCCAGGGACGGGACGAAGAGGCTCGCGGCAAACAGCGCAGGCAAGAGGTGGCGTCTCATGGCCGCGCAAACAGGCGAGGCGCCCCTGCCCTTTCAATTCCCGAAAGCGCAACGCCCCGCCCTGGCGCACGGCCCGGTCGAGGGCAACGGAAGAACCCGCACGTCCTAGAGCTTCGCGCCGGGCCCTCGCCCGGCTGCTTTTCATCAACGGACGGTGGACCGGGCGCTAGGCCCGCGCAAGAAGATGAAATCCCCTCTCCCGCGCTCGCGCGAGGAGAGGGGATTTGGAGAGGAAGGCTGGCCGCAACCGATCGAGGCAGAGCCCTCCTGTCGGCTCGACGCTCGGGCTGACCGGTTATCGCTCGAAGGGGTCTTCGACAGGTCTTCAGCGCTTGATGTCGCCGGCGAACGACCGGATCACGTTGCAGGGCGGCTGAGAAAGGTCCGAGGTGTTGATCGAGCCGCTGATGCGACGGTTGCCCGAGTTGATGCCGCTCACCGAAAACGAGACGGTGACGTTGAGCCCGGTATGCCGGAACTGCGAGCTGAAGGTGGCGACATCCGAGGTGGCCGGGTCGACGCCCTCTTCCACAAAGATTCGGCCCTCAACGCTGACCGCCTGATTCTCCGGGGGCAGGTCCGGGTCGCGCACGGTCGTCCTGCCCCCGCCCGAGGCGTCCTGGTTCAAGCTGATCGAGTCGTAGGGCTCGAGCCCGGAGAACCCGCAGGTGCTCTCCGATTCGATCGTCGTCACGTCATAGAGTCCGCCGATGTCGGGGCAGTTGGCCCCGCACTCGACGCCTTGCGAGCATCCGGTGAAGAGAGCAGCCAGGATTGCGGCGAACGGAATCAAGATCGTCTTCATGTTTGCTCTGCCCTCGCGTCGCTCGGAAGGTGGGTTTCGGAAAGCCAACCGGCACTGAAAGTGGACGAATCGTCTTACCCGAGTCGATGGGTGTCAAGCCGCCGGCCCGGCCCGCGCGAGGCCCCCAAAGCGACGCGCAACGGATGCCGTCGGCAGGGGCACCTGCGCTAGCCTTGTCCCTCAACTTCCGGTGGAGGCCATCTGTGGCGATTCAATGGACCCCTGACCTCGCGGTGGGCATCGAAGAAGTAGACCTCCAGCACCAGCAGCTCTTCGCGGCAGCAGACCAACTGCTCGAGGCCATGCGCCAGGGCAAAGGCCGCAGCGAGGTCGCCTCTTTGCTGCGCTTCCTGGAGCGCTACGTCGTCGAGCACTTCGGCTGCGAGGAGAAGACGATGGCCGAGGCGCGCTACCCGGCCCTGGAGGCGCACAGGGCGCAGCACCAGGGCTTCACGGCGGAGCTGGCCGCGCTCGTACAGAAGCACTCGACCGAAGGCGCCACCGCCGCCACGGTCATCCACGTGAACGACCGAGTCTGCGGCTGGCTCCGAAGCCACATCGCCGGCTCCGACAAGGCGCTCGGCGCCTTCCTCGCGGACCGGCGCCGTCCCGGGTAGGCGTGGCGCGCGACCCGGCCGGGATCTTCGGACGCGCCCGGCTCGATCGGGCCCGGCCTGCGCCGCAGGCGACGAGGCCCACCTCGCGGGCGAATCACGCGAAAGATCCGGGCGCGCACGACCCGTTCACAGGAAGAAAACGCGGCGATCCGGGGGCCCTGCGGCCGTCACAGCACGCAAGCGTAGTTCGAGCAGCGCAGCCCCTGGCCGCAGTCCTCGTCCAGGACGCACTCGACGCAGGAGCCGCCGGAGGCACAGCGTGGCGCGCTCGCGGGGCAGTGGCCGTCGTTGAGGCACTCGCGGCAGTTCCCGTAATACGTCTCGCAGTACGGCTCGTCGCCCGAGCAGCTCGCGTTGCTCGCGCACTCTACGCAGGAGTCGCTGTTGGCGTTGCAGAAGGGCGTCGCCGCTCCGCAGTCGGCGTCGCTGCGGCACCCGAGGCACTCGTTGTCGACGCAGAACGGCGCGTCGTGCGAGCAGTCGGCGGCCGAGCGGCAGCGCACGCAGGTCTTGTTCACGCAGACGTGCAGGCAGTCGGAGTCGACGAGGCAGCCGACGCAGGTGCCGGGCTGGCCCGCCGAGCTGTCGCAGCGGCTCAGTCCCCAGGCGGCGCCGGGGCAGTCCCCGTCGCTGTTGCACTTGTAGGACTTGTCCGTCGGGTTGCAGTAGAGCGGCAACCCGAGCCCCGTTTCATAGGTCTGTCCCGGCTCGCAGCACACCTCGGTCTCGAGGATGCCGATGAACACCTTCCCGCAGTGGCGCCCCGACAGGCAGCAGCTCCCGACGCCGTCGCCGACCGGATTGCACGACTCGAAGCAGCGCCCCGGGAGGATGAACGAGTAGGCCCTGCACTCGAGGTAGCCCGAACACTGGCTGTCCGTGGTGCACTCGAGGTTTTCATCGGCGACGGGGTCGCTGCCGAGGCACTCGGTGCGCGGCTCGCAAACGTTGTTCGTGCAGTTGCCCGTCGCGCAGTGCGCGTCGCTCGTGCAGGTGCTCGCCTGCGGCTGGCATTGACCCGCGACGCAGCCCTCGCCCGCGATGCACGTGCCGCAGTTGAGCGTGCCCCCGCAGCCGTCGGACGCCGGGCCGCACTCGATGCCTTGGGCCGCACAGGTCGTCCCGGTCGCGCAGGCGCAGCGGCCCTGGTCACTGCAGGCCTCTCCGGTCGGACAGCCCCCGCACTGGACGCTCACGGTCACCCCGCAGTTGTTTGGGGCGGTCAAAGGCCCGCACTCGCGCCCTTGGCGCACGCACGTCTGCGCCGCGGCCTCCGCCTGGCAGCCGGTGCCACAGACGTTAGGGGTGCCGGCCCCGCCGCAGGTCTCGGGCAGCTCGCAGTCGCCGCAATTGGCCGTCACCTGCGTCCCACAGTTGTTCTGCGCGGCGAGCATTCCGCAGTCCTTGCCCTCGCGCTCGCAGGTCGCGGCCGGGCCCTCGGGCTGGCAGCCCACGCCACAGAGGTTCGGCACGCCGCCGCCACCGCAGGTCTCGGGCAGCTCGCACTCGCCACAGCCGACGGTCAGCACGACCCCGCAGTTGTTGGGCGCGGTGAGCTCGCCGCAGTTCTTGCCCTCGCGCGCGCAGGTCTGCGCCGGCTCCTCGGCCTGGCAGCCGCTGCCGCAGACGTTGGGCCTGCCGCCCCCGCCGCAGGTCTCGGGCGTGGTGCACTCGCCGCAGTTGGCGGTGTTCGGCTGCCCGCAGTTGTTGTCGCCAGCCAGCAGCCCGCAGTCCTTGCCTTGGCGCCGGCAGAACTGCTGATCGGGCTCGGGGATGCACTGCCCGCAGACGTTGGCCGTCCCGCCACCGCCGCAGATCAGCGGGTAATCGCAGGTGCCGCAGTCGGCGGTGTTCTCACGCCCGCAGTTGTCGCTGTCGGTGACGTAGTCGCAGTTCTTGCCAAGCCGCAGGCAGAACTCGGCGTCGGACTCGGAGAGGCACTCCCCGCACCGACTGCCCTCGACCTCGCAGCCGTTCGAGGGCTCTTTGTCGCAATCGAGAAAGCCCTCGCGGCAGACGCACGCGCCGGCCTCGCAGGCCTGGTTCGGCCCACAGGTCGGGCAGCTTGCGGTCGGCGCCGTCTGGCTGCACGCGGCAACGAAGACCAACGCGGCGATCAGGGAGAGGCAGGTGGCTTGGTTTCTCATCGCTCGTCCTTGGCTTTGCATCGGCGTTCGCGTCCTGACGCCGCAGACTGCGAAGTATGGATGAAGGGCGACCGAGGCGTCGAGGCGCGCCTCCTGGCGTCGGGACGCGAAGGGCTCGCCGCCGACTCGCCGGGAGTGCTCTCCAGCTCGAGCGGCCGGGCGCCACCCGCTCCGCCCGGACTCTCCGAGGCAAACCTCTCCGGTAGTTCGCGCCGCGAGGCTTCGACGAGGCGTTTGGCGGCTTTCGCGCGGCTCGCCCCTCGGCCTCCGGTCGCCCTTGGCGAGCCCGCGCAAAGAGCCTCTGGGCGCCTCCCGAGACGTTGGACCGCCGCACCCGCCCACCCCTCGACTTGCCCGCGCCGACTTGGCGCCCCGGGGCGACGGGCCGGGAAGCGATCCGAACCCCGCTCCACAGCGCGACCTTGGCGCGCTCCGGTCCTGACCGCCGGGGCGGGAGCACGCCGACTCGAGCCCCGGGCGCGCATGCGGCCCAACCGACTCGGCATGGTAAAACGCCCGGCGTGAACTCGAACGCCCCCCTCCGAATCGTCGCCGTCGTCTGTGCCGCCCTCCTCGCCGCGTGTCCCCGCCCGCAGCAGGGGTCCATCGATCCGCTCCGCGAGGCCTCCGAGGCCGCGGCCTCGGGGAGGGGCAGCGCCCGCGAACGCGCGCTCGCCGGACACGCCGCCTACCTGCTCGAGTCCAAGCCGGCCGAAGCGGAGGCCCTCTGGAAGAGAGCCCTCGAGAAGAAGGAGGACGTCTGGGCGCTCTACGGGCTTTCGGAGAGCGCCCGGCGCTCGCTCGACACCCGGGGCCGGGTCCTGGGCGCGCTGCGCATCTGCGCGGTCGAGCCCCAACATCCCCTCTGCGGCGTCGCCGCGCGCCTCGGGTCCGAGTCGCTCGGCGAGTCGCCCGCGCTCGACCGCGACCTCGAGAAGGCCGCGCTCGAGGCGCTGACCGCCGGCGCCCGGGGCGATGCCGCCTTCCTGCTGCGCCTCACGGCCGCCGGGGCGAGGCGCAATCGCGGCGACGAGGCGGGCGCCCACGCCCTGTTCGCCGAGGCGGGCATGGTCGACAGGGCCCTGTTGCTCGGACCCTACTCCGCCTTTCACTTCCTCGAGTGGGACCAGGCCTTCCCGCCGGAGCGCGGCGAGCTGGGAGGCGAAGGCCCTCTCGGCCCAATCCTTCCCCGGCAGGCGAGCGCGCCCGACGGGCACTTCGCGCTCTGGGGCGAGGCGACCCCGGCCGACGTCTTCTATTGGGTCAGCGACGTGGTCGTCGCCGCCGACGGCCTCTACCAAGCGCGCGCAGCCGGCAAGAGCACCTTCGAGCTCTTCGTCGACGGCGTCTCGGCCTTCGAGCGGCGTGACTTCGAGGCCTGGCTGCCCGAGTCGATGGTCGTCGACGTCCCGCTGACCGCCGGCCGGCACCGCTTCGCCGTCAAGGTCGCCCGCGGAGCGGAGCGCGGCGACTTGTGGCTGGCCCTCTCGCGCGCCGACGGCAAGCCCGCGCAGCTCGTCTTCTCCGCCGCGCAGGGCGCCTTCGAGGCGCCGCCGCCCGCCTTCGCGAAGGCGACGAGCGCGTGGGGCACGGCAGCCGCGCTCGCCGAGGCGCTCGAGCCGGAGGCCGGCAAGGTGCTCGCCGCCTTCGTCGCCGCCCGCGACGGGCTGCGCCGCGATGATCAAGGCGCGCGGGCGCTCGCCGATAGGCTGGCAGAGAGGCACCCCTCGGCCGCGCTGCTTTCGCTGCGGGGCGAGGCGATGCTCGCCGATCCTTCGCTGCCCCGGCGCACCGCTACTGGCCGGGCGCGCCGCGACTTCGAGCAGGCGCTTGCGCTCGACGCGAACGAGGCCTCGGTGCTCCAGCGCCTGTCGGCCCAAGCCCGCAACGAGGGCCGGCTCGACGAGGCTGCCGAGAGGCTCGAGCGCGCTCGCGCCGCCGCCTCGCCCAAGAGCTGGCGGGTGCTGTTGACCGCGATGAAGCTCGCCGAGGCCCGGGGGGTGGACGCGCTCGGGCAGGAGGCGGCCCGCCGCGCGCTCGCGCTCGAGCCGGGCTTGTGCGACGCGACGAAGCTGCTCTACGAGCTCGCGCGGCGCCACGAGGCCGTCGAAGAGGCCGACCGTCGGCTCGACGAGCTCTCCGGCTGCCCCGGGCACCTGGGCCGCAAGGCCGAGCACCTGCGCCACCGCGGCGATCTGCCCGGCGCCCGCGCCCTGTTCGAGCGCCTCTCGGCCCAGACCCCGCTGCTGCCCGGGCCTCGGCAGGAGGCCGCGCGGCTCGCCGCCACCCTGGGCGCGCCCGCCGAGGCGACCGCCCTCTGGAGCGAGCTCTCGAGGATGTGGCCCTACTCGGCGGCCTTCCACAAGCGGCGCGCCGAATCGCTCGAGCAGGCCGGAGACGAGGCCGGAGCCCGGGCGGCGCGCGAGGCCGCCCTGCGGCTCGACGGCTCGGACTTGAAGCTGCGCCGCGCCCTCGCCGCGCAGAACGGCACCGAGGTGCTCGCCGAGCTCGCCGAGGACGGCCGCGCCTGGACCGAGCGCTACAGGGCGGCCAAGCCGCCCGAGGACGCGCCGGGCGTCTACGTCCTCGACGCCTCGGCCATCGAGGCGCACTCCGACGGCTCGTTCACCGAGCGCACCCACGTCGTCGCCAAGGTGCTCGATCAGCGCGGCGTCTCGCTGCTCGCCGAGGTCCACCTGCCCGCGGGCGCGGAGATCCTCTCGCTGCGCACCCTCAAGAGCGACGGCCGGGTCCTCGAGCCCGAGGCGATAGGCGGCAAGGACAGCATCTCGCTGCCCGGGGTCGAGGTCGGCGACTTCGTCGAGTGGGAGTACCTCGTCGCCCACGGCTCGCGCGGTCCGGCGGTCCCCGGCTTCGCGGCGCCGAAGTTCTACTTCCGCATCGCCGACGGCCAGCTCTTCCACTCCAGCTACAAGGTCCGCGCCCCCGCGGGCACCCGGCTCGAGGTCGACGCCCACGGGATGGAGGCGCCTGGGGCCGAGAGCGACGGCACCTGGGCCCAGGTGAAGATCGAGCGCGACTCGGTGCCGCTGTTCGCCCGCGAGCCGAACATGGTGGCGATGGACGAGGTGGTGCCGTTCGTCCAGGTCGGCGCCGGCGCCGGCAACGCCGAGCTGCTGACCGGCTTTGGCGACTACCTGCTCGAGCGCTCCCGGCCCAACGTCGAGGTGGTCCGCTTCGCGCGCGAAGCGGCGAAGGGGCTCACCGGCCGCGCGGCGGTCGAGGCGCTCTATGCCGCAGTGATGAAGCAGATCAAGGGACCCGAGGCTTCGCTGACGGCCCGCGCGACCTCGACCCTGGCCGAGGAGCGCGGCAGCCGCCTGTCGCTGATGAAGTCGGCGCTCGGCGCGCTCGGCATCCCCGCGCGCATCGTGCTGATCAACCCCTTCCAGGCCGATCCGGCGAGCTATCGCTTCCCGGCCGCCGAGCGCTATGGCCACGTGGCGCTGCTCGTCGAGCTGCCGGAGGGCGAGCTCTTCCTGGAGCCCGCCGTGCGCTTCGCGCCCTTCGGCGAGCTCAGCCCGCAGGCGCGCGACCGGGAGGCTGCGGTCCTGCCGCTGCCCGGCGAGAAGGCGCGCTTCATCCGCACTCCGAAGAGCGAGCTGCCGGAGGGCAAGCGCGTCGCGCTCGCCCTCGCCCTCGACGCGCAGGGCCTGCTCCAGGGCAGCGGCGAGGAGGTCTACCAGGGCTTCAGCGCCGCCTACCTGAAGGCCTCGCTCGAGCGGCTCAACGACGCGCGGCGCCGCCAGGCGGTCGAGTCTTCGATAGCACGGCTGTTCGAGAACGCCGCGCTCACCGACCTCGCCATCGAGGAGATCGACGAGCCGGGCGCACCGTTGGTGGTGCGCTATCGCTTCAGCGCCCCGGGCTTCGCGCGCCAGGATGGCGAGCGGCTGGTCATTCCCCGCGGAGTCTACCCCTTCGACCTCGCGCGCCGCTTCCTCGCGCTCGCCGAGCGCCAGACCCCGCTGCTTGTCAGCGCCCCCGAGCACCTCGAGCTGTCGGTACGCCTGAGGCTGCCGGCGGGCATGGCGCTGGCCGGAGCGCCGCAGTCGGGCGAGATCGATTCGCCGTTCGGGCGCTATCGGCGGCTCGAGCGGCTGGAGCCAGGCCTGCTCGCCATCGACGAGAAGCTCGACCTGCCGCTCGCGCGCATCCCGCCGGACCAATACCGGGCGTTCGGCGAGCTCCTCGCGACCATCGACCGCATCCAGACGAGCGAGCGGGTGCTGCAGCGCGGCGAGGTGCAGGCGCCGGCGGCCGCACCGCAGTAGCGCCTGTCGACGGCCGCTTGGCGATGGGCACTCAACTGGCGCCGCGCCACGGCGCCAGCACGAGCCGCCGTCGAGGAGGCGTCGAATGACCTCGCGCGCACGGCGACACAGGTTCCGTGCCGTAAGAGGCTGGCTTGTGGCGACAGCCGGGTGTGGCCACACCCGTGGTGCGTGACAATGGGCTGGCGTTTCGATGGCGGACGACGGTGCCTGAACTACGATCTCGGCCAAGCTACGGTCACCGGTTCATCTTGAGGCCCGTCCGCACGCCGCCCCCGCTTGGGCGCGCGTCCCGCCCTGCCTCGCTGAACAGAATGTCAGTACCCGTGGTACTCAAGGCCTCGAGGAGGTTGCGCGATGCATGAGAGCCTTGGCGCTCGTCGGCCTCGACCTGAGCAGCTTCAAATCGACTGCTTCCGGACCGGTCGCGTAGGATGCAGCCGTGACAAGAGGGCCTTTGACATGCGACTCGTGCGGCAGCGCGCCGAACCAGCACAGACGAAGCCAAGAAGCTTCCCGAACGCCAGTCCAGCGGAAAAATGCGAGGTATTTCAGGCCGATGCGTTCGACTGGCTAGAACAGGCTGCCGAAAACTCCATTGAGGCGGTGATTACCGATCCGCCCTATGGCCTCATCGAGTACAGCCCCGAGGAGCTCCGGAAAAAGGCCCATGGTGTCGGTGGGGTATGGCGCATCCCTCCTTCTTATGATGGCTGCCAGCGGTCGCCTCTCCCGCGCTTCACGGTTCTGCGCAAGTCCGACCTTGACCGTTTGCGCGAGTTCTTTGACCGGCTCGCCTCGTTGCTGCTCCCGGCGCTCGTTCCGGGGGCGCACGTATTCATCGCCACCAACCCCCTCGTATCAGGCCTCGTCTACGAGCCCTTCATCGCGGCGGGGTTCGAGAAGCGAGCCGAAATCGTCCGCGTGGTCCATACGTTGCGCGGCGGAGACAGACCTAAGAACGCGCACGAAGAGTTCCCCGACGTGACGGTGATGCCGAAATCCTGCTGGGAGCCATGGGGGCTTTTTCGAAAGCCCTGTGAGGGACGCGTTCAGGACAATCTGCGCAAGTGGCGCACTGGCGGCCTGCGGCGGCTCTCCGCAGACAAGCCGTTCAAGGATCTCATCTATTCGTCGCCAGCGCGCGGCGAGGAGAGGAAGATCGCCCCGCATCCCTCCCTCAAACCACAGAGCTTCATGCGGCAACTTGCGCGCGCCTCACTCCCGCTTGGCGAGGGCGTCATCCTTGATCCGTTCATGGGCTCGGGCTCGACGCTGGCGGCGGCCACCGCGTGCGGTCTTCGGAGTATTGGCATCGAACGCGCTCCGGAGTTCTTTGAACTCGCAAAGCGCGCAATTCCCAAGCTGGCCGCGCTTCAAGTCGCTGCCCAGGGGAGCAGCTAGGCCTTCTTGCGGCGAGGCTTGCTCCTGCTCTTCGAGGGCGCTGCCGGACCAGCGGTGGGAACCTGTCGGTCTAGGTAGACCCATCCCGCGCGAAGCTTCTGAAGTCCGTGCTTGTCCAGGGTCGAGGTTCTTGTTCCGAGTTCGCCTCGCGGGTTGTTGCGGAAGTCGGCGACCTTGACCTGGGCGATGTAGACCTCCGTGAAGGTCAGTGGCTCCGGTCCGCGACGGGCTTCTGAACGTCCTTATCCACCTGATAGACGAATACGCACAGATACTGGTCGCGAGCGCCATGCGCGTCGACCGCACCACCCGCCTTCTGCGTCGCCTTGATTTCTACGCCGTCCTGGCTCGACTTGATCAAGGTTCGATTCGCCGCCGGTTTCGCCCCCCCAAGGCTTACGCGCCGAGTGGGTCGACCGGGCAAAAGGGCAAAAGCTCGAGGAGCTGGCCCGAGCGGCCTGCTCGCGGCGAAGCGGGTCTTGGGCTCGGGCCGGCCCGCACGGCCTTCCGACTCCGGTCCAAGAGAGAGGTGGGAGGGCTGGCCACGTAGGCGCTCGCGACGTGCCGTGGTGTGCGCGAGGGGAGAAGCGACCCTTTTTCAACTTCATGAGGACCGGGAGAGCGCCCATCTCGACCCCTGAGATGGGTTGCGAGTAGAGTTCGCCGCGCCAATCGTCGGGGGGGCCAGCAGCGCGTGGAGCCATCCGGCGATGGTCAACTCCAACCATCCGAGGAGCTTCATGAACGAAGAGCTGATGGCACAGCAGGGCGCGGGACTGGCGGTCTTCCCTCTCATCATCGGGCTGGCGGTCGCCGTCTTGGTCATCGCCGCGATGTGGAAGGTCTTCACCAAGGCGGGCAAGCCGGGTTGGGCGGCCATCGTCCCCATCTACAACATCGTCGTCATGCTCGAGATCGCCGGTAAGCCAGTCTGGTGGCTCGTGCTCTACTTCATCCCCGTCGCCAACCTGGTCGCCACGATTGTCGTCAACGTCGGAATCGCGCGAAGCTTCGGGAAGAGCGTCGGTTTCGGGCTCGGGCTCGCGTTCGTGTCGGTCATCTTCGTCCCCATCCTCGGCTTCGGCAGCGCCACCTACGGCGGCAGCCCAGGTCAGGCGCCCGGCGAGATAGCTCCCGCGATGTAGCGCAAGGGAACGACCCGCTTCTCTCGAGGGAGAGCGCCCTTTGCGGCGCTCTCCTTTTCTTTTGTCCTGCGACGGCCCGCACCCAATCGTCGCCGGGCGGCCTAAGATGCTTGGTACACAAAGGGTTGGGGCAGAGGGTGCTCGCTCATCGAGCTTGCATCACTCTCCTTACTACTGCCCGCCCCCGGCGCCCGCGGTGGCGCCGCGACACGCACGACCTGCCGACGCCCGATGCGCCGCCTGCTCGCGGGCAAGGTGCGCACGCGTGGGCAGAGGAGGACAGCCGGCGGCCCATCGAGAGGCTCCACCGACACGAACCGCCCCGACGCCGAGCGCGCCGGGCCACAGCGAAGAGGGGATGAACGATGACCAGCAAGAGCGCTTCGGCCTCCGTCGGCCTCGCCGCTGCCCAAGAGGCAGACCAGGCCCTCGCGACCCGCCCCCCGCTGCAGCTCGAACGGCCGTTGGCCTCCCTGCTTTCACTCGCCGGACAGCCTGCGGCCCCGCGGCGCGTCCTGCTGGTCTCCAACCGGCTGCCGGTCACCGTAAAGGTCGACAAGCAGAAGGTCACCGTTGCCCGCAGCAGCGGAGGGCTCGCCACCGGCTTGAGCGGCCCCCACCGGCGCTCGGGCGGCCTGTGGATAGGCTGGCCCGGCGAGACCTCGCGGCTCGACGAGGCGCAGCGCGAGCAGCTCGACGCCGACCTCACCGCGCTCAACACCGTGCCCCTCTACCTGAGCGCCTCCGAGGTCAACCGCTTCTACGAGAGCTTCTCGAACGGCGTGCTCTGGCCGCTCTTCCACTACCTGGTCGACCGCATCCCGCTGCACCCGCGCGACTGGAACACCTACGAGCAGGTCAACCAGCGCTTCGCCGACCTGGTGGCCGAGCGCTACCGGCCCGGCGACCTGATCTGGGTCCACGACTACCAGCTCTGCCTCGTCCCCGGGATGCTGCGCCAGAGGCTGCCCGAGGCGCGCATCGGCTTTTTCCTCCACATCCCGTTTCCCGCCAACGAGGTCTTCCGCGTCCTGCCCTGGCGCGAGCAGCTCCTGCAGGGAATGCTCGGCGCGGACCTGATCGGCTTCCACACCCTCTCCTACGTGCGCCACTTCACCAACGCGCTGCTCTATACGCTGGGGCTCGCGCCCGGGCCCGAGCACGTCTGGCATCAAGGCCGCAAGGTGCGCATCGGCGCCTTCCCGATGGGCATCGACGCCGACAGCTTCGCGGTGCTCGCCGACACCGACGAGGTCCAGCGCGAGGTCGAGCGGCTGCGCCAGGAGTCCTACGGGCACCAGCTCATCCTGGGCATCGACCGGCTCGACTACACCAAGGGCATCCCGCGACGGCTGCTGGCCGTCGAGCGGCTGCTCGAGCGCGAGCCGGCGCTGCGCGGCAAGCTGCGCTTCATCCAGGTCGCCGTCCCCTCGCGCACCAAGATCAGCGAGTACAAGGCCTACCGCGAGAGCGTCGATCTGCTGGTCGGGCGCATCAACGGCGCCTACGGCTCGCCGGTCTCGATGCCCATCCACTACCTGTTTCGCTCCTTCTCGCAGAAGCAGATCACCGCGATGTACCGCGCCGCCGACGTGATGGCGGTGACCCCGCTGCGCGACGGGATGAACCTGGTCGCCAAGGAGTTCGTCGCCTCGCGCACCGACGAGGACGGCGTGCTCGTGCTCAGCGAATTGGCGGGCGCGGCCTCCGAGCTGGGCGAGGCGCTCATCGTCAACCCCTACGACATCGCCGGCTCGGCCGAGACCCTCGCCAAGGCGCTGGCGATGCCCGCCGGAGAGCGGCGCACGCGCATGCGGGCGCTGCGCCGCCGGGTCTTCCAGTACGACGTGCACACCTGGGCCCAGAGCTTCGTCGACGGGCTGTCGCAGGAGAGCGACGGGCCCGCGGCCGAACAAGGCTTCCAGTCCAAGGCCGAGCTCGACGCGCTCGTCGAGCGGCTGCGCGGCGCGGCCCGGCTGCTGCTGCTGCTCGACTACGACGGGACCCTGGTCCCCTTCGTCGGCCGGCCCGAGCTGGCCGCCCCGGACCCGGCGCTGCGCGGGCTGCTCCTGGCGCTCGCCCGCAGGCCGCAGACCGAGGTGCACGTGGTGAGCGGCCGCACCCATGACGTGCTCGAGCGCTGGCTGGGCGATCTGCCCATCGGCCTGCACGCCGAGCACGGCCTCTGGTCGCGCCGCGACCCGGACGACGCCTGGAGCCTGGACCACGAGGTGCCCACCGACTGGCAGCACCTGGTGCGCGGGGTCTTCGAGCAGTTCGTCATCCGCGTCCCGGGCAGCTTCATCGAGGAGAAGACCGCCTCGATGGCCTGGCACTACCGGATGGCCGACTCCGAATTCGGCGCCCGGCAGGCCAAGGAGCTGCACATCCACCTGACGCACACCCTGGCCAACTTCCCGATCGAGGTGCTGCCGGGCAACCGCGTCATCGAAGTGCGCCCGCACGGCATCCACAAGGGCCTCATCGTCGAGCGGCTCAAACAGGAGGCGCCGCAGGCGACCTTCGTCGCGGTCGGCGACGACCGGACCGACGAGGACCTGTTCGCCGCGCTTCCCGGCGGCGGGACCGCCATCCACGTCGGCCCCGACCCGAGCCGGGCGGCCGTGCGCATCGCCGACGTCGCCGCCGCCCGCGCGCTGCTGCGGGCGCTCACCGAGAAGTAGCCAGCCGGTCCGAGCCGCTCGGCAGGCTCTCGGCGAGGAAGTCGAACGTCTCGCGCCAGCTCTGCCGCGCCTGCCTGCGCCAGACGAGCGCGTGGAAGGCGTGCAGCTCGCCCGGGTAGATGCGCACCCGGTGCGCCACGCCGAGCCGCGCGAGCGCGGCGCCCAACCGGCGCGTGTCGTCGAGGACAGGATCCCGGGTCCCGGCGAAGGCGAAGACGGGCGGCAGCCTCCGCGCGGGCGGCTCGGCGCGCTCGAGGACGAGCAGCGGATCGGCCAGCTCGAGTCCGCCGGGGCCCGCCGCGTGCGCGCCCCGCAGGTAGCCGTCGCTGACGCTCTGCATCCGCTCGAAGAGCCAGCGCGGCAGCCGGCGCCGGCGCACGAAGCGCTCGATGTCACTCACCTGCAACAGGCCGCAGGCGGCGACGAGCGCCGCCGGCGCGAGCCCGGCGTCGAAGGCGGCCTTCGCGAAAGGCTCGGGGCGCGGGCAAGAGCTGGCGAGCGCGAGCGAGGTGACCAGGTTGGCCCCGGCCGACTCGCCGGCGAGGACGACCCGCTCCGGGTCGCCGCCGAAAGACTCGAGGTTGCGGGCGAGCCAGCCCCAGGCCGCGCAGACGTCCTCAAGCGCGGCGGGATAGGGGTTTGCCGGCGCGAGCCGGTACTCGACGTTGAAGACGAGGAAGCCCCGGCGCGCGAAGGCGAGCGCCATCAGCCAGTGCGTCTCCTTGGAGAGGATGGAGAAGCCGCCCCCGTGGACGTAGAAGACGACCGGATAAGGAGCCGTGCCGCGCGGCTTGTGCACGTCGAGCCGGTGCGCCGCCTGCCCACCTTCCCGGTAGGCCAGGTCGCGCAGCACGCGGATGCCGTAGAGCTCGGGCCGGGCAAGCGGGACCGCCCGCCCAATGCCCGACAGGCCCTCGAAGAACCCCTCGACCGCCCAGCCGCCGAGACGCCGGCTCAAGGTGGCCGCCCTGCCCTGCAATCGCTCTGGCTTCATGCCGCCCACCATAGTCCGCGGCAGGTTTGGCGCTCCAGCGGGCAGGCGGCCATGACTCGTCCGTCTCAAGATGTGGCGGGAAATCGGCGCGAGGCGGGACCGCCGCCATCTCGGCGGCCTGCTTGCACGCGTGAAGTAGAGGCGCTGAAGCGTGGCTGAGGAAGGAGCCCTCGACGGCCCTTCAGACCTCCGCGACCGGAAGGGCCCCCGACCCGACTTCTGCAGGGCGAACGAGCCGCCGGGCGCGCACCCGCGCTCCAACGGCGCTTCGTTTGAGGTCCAAGTTTACAGGACGCGCTCAGGGGCTAGACTCGGAGCCATGCTCCAGATCATCGACCCTCTCCCTGGCAAGCCCCTCAAGCTCTCCCACTACGCCGCCGAGGCGCGCTTCTCCTCGACTATCCGGGACCTGCGCGCCGAGGCTGGGCTCATCGCGCCCAAGCTGCGCGGCACCGTCTGGATGGTCAACTCGACCGCGCAGGGCGGCGGGGTCGCCGAGATGCTCCCCGGGGTGGTCGGCCTGCTGCGCGAGCTGGGGATCCCCACGAAGTGGGCGGTGATCGGCGCCGACAAGCCGGAGTTCTTCGCGCTGACCAAGCGGCTGCACAACATGCTGCACGGCGACGCCTCCGGCGGCATCGACCTCGGCCCGGCCGAGGCGCAGCTCCTCGAGGAGGTCGGCCGGCGCAACGCCGACGAGCTCGCCGGGCAGCTCGGCCCCAACGACGTGCTGCTCGTGCACGACCCGCAGCCGGTCGCGCTCGGCGCGCTGCTCGCGCGCGAGCGGGGGCTCAAGGCGCTCTGGCGCTGCCACATCGGGCTTGACGAGCGCACCGACTCGACGCGGGCGGCCTGGCGCTTCTTGCGCCCGTTCCTGCAGGGCTACCACCACGCGGCCTTCTCGGCGCCCGAGTACATCCCGAGCTACCTCGCCGGCAAGTCGACGATCATCTACCCGGCGCTCGACCCCTACTCGCACAAGAACCGCGAGCTGTCGGTGCCCAAGATCGTCGGCATCCTCTGCAACGCCGGCCTGCAGACCGCGCACGAGCCGGTGCCGACGCGCGCCTTCGCGCAGCCGGCCAAGCGCCTGTGCGCCGACGGCAAGTTCCGCGCGCCGGGCGAGCTGGGCCTGCTGTTCCGGCCGATCGTTTTGCAGGTGTCGCGCTGGGACAAGCTCAAGGGCTGGAAGCCGCTGGTCGACGCCTTCGTGCGCCTGAAGGCCAAGGCGGGCAACGGCGAGGCGAGCAAGCTCGCCCCGCGCAACCGCCGCCGGCTCGAGCTGTGCCGCCTGGTGCTCGCCGGCCCCGACCCCTCGGGCGTCACCGACGATCCGGAAGGCAAGGAGGTCTTCAACGAGCTGTGCCGCACCTGGCTCGAGCTGCCGCCCGAGATCCAGCAGGACATCGCGCTGCTGTCGCTGCCGATGGCCTCGCGCAAGGAGAACGCGCTGGTCGTCAACGCGCTGCAGCGCTGCGCCTCGATAGTGGTGCAGAACTCGCTGCGCGAGGGCTTCGGCCTCACGGTCACCGAGGCGATGTGGAAGGGCAAGGCGGTCCTCGGCAGCAGCGCGGTCGGCATCCGCCAGCAGATTCGCGACCGCATCGACGGGCGCCTGGTCGCCGACCCGAGTGATCCCGAGGAGATCGCCTCGCGGCTCTTCGAGATGATCGTCTCGCCGCACCAGCGCCACCGGCTCGGGCGCAACGCGCAGCGGCGCGTGCACGACGAGTTCCTCGTCTTCTCGCAGCTCTCGCGTTACCTGCGGTTCATCGCGAGGGCGACCGAGGAGAAGCGGTAGGGGCGAGTGGGAGTCGACAGCCCGGCATCGATCGCAGGTGGGTAGGGGCGCATGGCAATGCGCCCGTCGAGGAATCGAGCACAGGCGCGGCCGGCTCGAAGGTTTCCGCCGGGAACGGGGCCCGGGACAGCCCCGGGCTCCGCCACCGACTCCCAACTCAAAACTCACAACTCAGTACTTCCTCTCCTTCTTGCCTGCGCGCCGGCGCGCCTCGCAGTCCTGCACGACCTCCTGTGGCAGCGCCTCGAGCGACTGCTGTGGACTGAGGCTCGTCGTGCGGATGCGCTGGATGAGCGCGCACTGCTCGCCGCGCGTCGCGCTCAGACCGAAGGCCCGCGTCCAGGCGTCGACCGCGCCCAGCGCGTCGTTCGCCTGACGGCGCCAGTCGCCGCACGCCTGCCAGGCGACCGGGGACGGAGCGCCCTGCTGCGCGCCGCGGCAGACCGCGTCGGCGATGCGCTCGGGCGGCGCCTGCGTCTTCTGCAACCAGGCGGCGAGCACCAACCAGGACGACGGGTTGTTGGGAAGCTGCTCGCTCGCGCGCAGCGCGTCCTGCATGGCCTGCAGCTTGAGCTGCTCGCGGTTGACGCAGGTGGCGACGTCGACGACGCCCGGCGGCACCTGCAGCGCGAGCTCGGCCCGCAGCAGCGCCACCTCCGGCGAGTCGCGTCCCTGCAGCGCCATCCACCTGTCGCAGAAGTCCTTGGCCTCGGCCTCGTCGAGCGGCTCGTCGATGCCGAACTGCGTCTGTCCGACCGGCGGCGCACAGGCCGCGAGAGCCACCGCGAGCGCCAGCCATGGGTTTGACCGCATCTGGAACCTCCGGGCCGTCGAGCCGACGGGCCCCTGGAGTTTGAGGTATGAAGCAAGCCCCATGATGTGAACCGCCCGCCTCCCGGCCGACACAGGCGACGGCGCCATTTACCGGACCGGCCGGGCGTTCTTCTCGATCGATGGCCTTCGGCGTCTACATCCACTTTCCCTATTGCTTGTCGAAGTGCCCGTATTGCGATTTCGCCTCGCAGGCGACCGCGGCGCCGCACGATCGATACGCGCAGGCGATAGCCCGCGAGCTCGCTTCGCGTGAGCCCGAGTGGCGGGGCAGGCGTGCTGCGTCGCTCTACCTGGGCGGCGGGACGCCTTCGCTCTGGGAGCCCGCGGCGCTCGCCGCGGCGCTCGAGGCGGTCCGAGAAGTCGTGCCTTTCGACGGCGACGCCGAGCTTACGCTCGAGGCGAACCCGGGCGCCTGCGACGCCGCGAGGTTCGGCGCCTACCGCGCGCTCGGCTTCAATCGCCTCTCCATCGGCGTCCAATCCTTCAACGAAGCGAGCTTGAAGGCGCTCGGTCGCAAGCACTCCGGCCCCGACGCCGAACGCGCCTTCGCTCTCGCGCGGGAGGCGGGCTTCGCCAACCTCAGCCTCGACCTCATCTACGGCGCCCCCGGCCAGAGCGTGGAGGGCGCCCGCGGCGACGCGGCCCGCGCGGCGCGCCTTGCCCCCGAGCACCTCTCGGTCTACGGCCTGATGATCGAGGGCTTGGAGATCGAGACGCCGATGGCCCGCGAGGTGCGCCGCGGCCGCCTCGAGGTGCCCGACGACGAGGCCCAGTGGCTGATGGGCGAAGAGATCCGCGCCGAGCTCGAGGGCGCCGGCTACCGCCGCTACGAGATCTCGAGCTGGGCCAAGCCCGGGTTCGAGTCGCGGCACAACTCGATGTACTGGCTCGGCGGCGAATACCTGGGCCTCGGCTGCGGCGCGGTCGGCTTCGCGCTCGAGGATCCGCGCGATCCCTCGAAGGGCGGACGTCGCTGGGGCAACCACCGCTCGGCCACCCGCTACCTCGAGGCCGTCGAGTCCGGCGCCTCGCCCGAGAGCTGGAGCGAGCGGCTCGAAGCCCGCGATCTGCTCCGCGAGCGGCTCGCCATCGGCCTGCGGCGGGTCGCGGGCGTCGACATCGAGGCGGTCTGCGCCGAGCTTGGCCAGGACCCCGAGCCCTCTCTTCGCGCGGCCCGCGGCCTGGTCGAACGTGGCCTGGCGACTCTCGACGGGAGCCTGCTGCGCCTGAACGACAGGGGCTTGGACTTCCACACCGAGGCCGCGGTGAGCTTCGTTTAGTCTCCGAGGGCGCGCGCGAGGCGGAGCGCGCCGGTGACCGAAACCGAGGTTTTCTTTCCCTTGCTCGCCTTGGAGATCAAGAGCCCGGTCCCCGTTCACCCCGAGCGAAGTCAAAGGGCCCTTCGACTCCGCTCCCGCCGCTGGCGCGTCGGGAGCTACGCTCGGGGTGAGCGGAACCGGGCGAAGTCCGAAGAAGGTTTCTTGGCGGTTGCTCAGGGGTCCGGAACTGGAAGAGACGAGGCCGGAGGAGGTGCGCCAGGCTAGCTAGGGAGGCGACATGACCGCTCATGCTGTTGCGCTGGCCGCGCTTCAGGCGGTGCCCGAGGCAGGTTGGTGGTTGTGGGCGGTGTTCGCTTCTCTCGTGACCTTCTTCGTCGTCTGGGCCGCCTGGCTGCCTCGACGCCGCGACCGCGAGCGCAGGCGCGCCGCCGTCAACACGGAGGTGGCTCGCGGTCGGCCGACCACGGTTGCCTACATCCGGAACGCGACGCGCCGGGTCGCCCGCTATTAATGATGGCGGCGTCGGGCTTTTGCCCCTTCCCGGGGGGCGCCTGCAGGGCTGGGTCGACCTTCCCGACGCTCTCGAGCGGCCGAGGCAACGCTCAATCGTCCTTCCCGACGCTCCCGACCGGCCGAGGCAACGATCCATCGTCCTTCCCGACGCTCCCGAGCGGATGAGGCAACGACCGATCGTCCTTCCCGACGCTCCCGAGCGGCCGAGGCAACGATCCATCGTCCTTCCCGACGCTCCCGAGCGGATGAGGCAACGATCAATCGTCCTTCCCGACGCTCCCGAGCGGATGAGGCGTCCTTCCCGACGCTCCCGAGCGGCCGAGGCAACGATCAATCGTCCTTCCCGACGCTCCCGAGCGGCCGAGGCAACGCTCCATCGTCCTTCCCGACGCTCTCGAGCGGATGAGGCAACGATCCATCGTCCTTCCCGACGCTCCCGAGCGGCCGAGGCAACGCTCAATCGTCCTTCCCGACGCTCTCGAGCGGATGAGGCAACGATCGATCGTCCTTCCCAACGCTCCCGAGCGGCCGAGGCAACGATCGATCGACCTTCGTCGCGGTCCGGACCTGGGGGAGGTTTCAGTTCAATCCACCATCCGGGGTGTCGTGACGCGCGACGCCGGGGGGAGCGGGCCTTCGGTCGTGCGAGGGTTGCCGTTCTCACCCCGTTCAGGCAAGCGAGCGGTGCCGCCCGGTGTGCGCCCCCTCAGTTGTGTTGCGCCCCGGGGCGGCGGTACCCTCGCGACGCATTGGCGCAGAGCGGCTTTCGGGGCCCAGCTCGCGTCGGGCGCGGCGGCTGTCGGATGAGCACTCAGCTACACATTGGGAAGAGCGTGCAGCCTGCCGCTCGGGCTGCGGCAGCCGAGGCGGCGGGCGCCGCGCTGCGCGGTGTCGCCGAGCCGGCGCTCGCCATCGCCCTGTCGGCGCCCGGCTACGAGGGCCCCGAGCTCGCCTTGGCCCTGTCGCACGAGCTGGGAAGTATCCCTTGGGTCGGCTGCAGCGCTCCGGCCGTCTTCGCGGGCTCGGCCCTGATGCGCGAGGGGCTGGTCCTCGGCGTGATCAGCTCGGGCGAAGCCTACGTCGGGGTGGGGGTCGCCGGCCCGGTCTCCCGCGACCCGATCCACGCCGGTGCGGCCGCGGTCGCCCGTGCGCTCGACCAGATGCCGGCCCGGCGCCCGGGGCGCAGCCGCACGCTGCTGCTCTTCGTCAACGCGGCAAGCGGCAAGGGCGCCGAGGTGGTGCGCGGCGCGGTGCGCGAAGGCGGCGCCGGGGTCACCTGGGCCGGCGGGGGCGCGGGCGGCGACAACCTCGGCCCGGCCCACAGCGCCCTCTACGCGCGCGGCGCGGCCTTCACCGACAACGCCGTCGCCGCCGCGCTCGATCTGCCCGGCGCGGTCGGCGTCGGGATGAGGCACGGCTGGCGCCCCTACGGCCCGCCGCTGATGGTGACCCGCTCGTGCGGCGCGGTCACCGCCGAGCTCGAATACGAGCCCGCCTTCGAGCTCTACCGGCGCATCGCAGACCGGCAGGGCGACACCGTCAGCCTCGAGAGCTTCGCCAGCTTCGCGATGACGCACCCGCTCGGCATCCCGCAGGCCGACGGCGATCACGTCATCCGCGACCCGCTCAGCGTCGAGCCCGACGGTGCGCTGCGCTTCGTGACCGAGGTGCCCGACGGCTCGCTCGTGCGGCTGATGCAGGGCACGCCCAAGGCGCTGCTGCTCGCCGCCCGCGAAGCGGCCGATTCGGCTCGCCAGCAGGCGGGCGCGAGCCCGGGAGGAGCGCTCGTCTTCGACTGCGTCTCGCGCTACCTGATGCTCGGCGAGGGGTTCGCCGAGGAGGTCGAGAGCTTCCGGGCCGCCCTCGGCCAGGCGCCGATGATGGGATGCCTCTCCTTCGGCGAGATCGGCGCGCTCGGCAGCGGGGTGCCCCAGTTCCACAACAAGACCGCGGTCGTCCTCGCCCTGCCTGGAGACGGGAGCTGAAGCCCATGTCCAGCCACGAAGAGGGAGATCTCAAGCTCACCGAGGAGCGCCTGGCCCGCATCAGCGTCCTCCAGGAGCTGACCGTCTCGGCGCTCGACCTCTTCGATCCGCGCCGCTCGATGGACGACCTGCTCGACCGGCTGGCGATGCGGCTCGGGTGCCGGGCAGTCGTCTGCCTGGGCCCCTCCGAGCGCGGCACGCCGCGCCTGCTGGGCGCCTCCGGCCTGTCGCGGGCCTCGCGCGCCTGCCCGCTGCCTGCCGCGAGCAGCCTCGAAGAGTTGTGCCTGCCCTACCTCGAGCTGGCCGGCGAGGGGCTGGTGCGCTGGGTCTTCCGCGTTACCCCGCCCGAGGGCCCGGCCGACGCGCTCGGCTGCGTGCTGCTGCTCTATTTCGACGGCGAGCCGCGCCTGCCCGCGCAGTATCACGGCGTCGTCGAGCGCCTGGCCGACATCCTGCGCACCGCCCTGCTGCACCGGCGCCTCTACGCGCGCACGCTGGAGAGCGAGCGCGGGCTGTTCGAGCAGAAGACCCTCCTCGAGTGCCAGAGCGAGGCCTCGCTCGACGGCATCCTGTTCGTCGCGACCGACGCCGCGGCGAGCTACAACGAGCGCTTCCGGGAGATCTTCGAGCTGCCCGAGGCGGTCGGCGGCTTCGGCGACCTGCTCGAGCCTGTCGCCGACAGGACCGCGGTCCCGGCCGACATGGCCGAGCGGATGAAGCGGATGGTGCTGTGCAGGGAGGAGCAGAACCGCACCGAGGTGGTGCTGCACGACGGGCGCTCCTTCGACGTGGCCTGTGCACCGGTCAAGAGCCGTGACGGGGTCTACTTCGGGCGAAGCTGGTATCTGCGCGACATCACCGAGCGCAAACGCGTCGAGCTCGAGCGCGCCCTGCTCTTCCAGCAGGAGCAGCTCGCGCGGGCCCAGGCCGAGGAGGCGCGCCAGCGCGCCTCCTTCCTCGCCGAAGCGAGCCGGCTGCTCGCAAGCTCGCTCGACTACTCGGCGACGCTCGAGCGGGTCGCGCAGCTCGCGCTACCCAGCTTCGCCGACTGGTCGATGGTCGATGTCGTCGAGGAGGACAACTCCTCGCACCGGGTCGTCGTCGCCCACTTCGACCCCGCCAAGGCCAAGCTCGCCGAGGCGCTGCGAACCCGCTTCCCGCCCAACGAAGAGGCGCCGGCCGGAGCGGGCCGGGTGCTCGTGGACGGCAAGTCCGAGCTGTTCGCCGAACTCGAGCCGGCGCTGCTGCGCCAGATAGCCGGCTGCGAGGAGCACTTCGAGGTGCTGCAGGCCCTGGGGGCGCGCTCGGCGGTCATCGTTCCGCTCACCGCGCGCGGCAAGAGGCTTGGCGCCTTCAGCCTGGTCTACGGCGACTCGGGCCGTCGCTATGGGGAAGCCGAGCTGGCGCTCGCCGAGGATCTCGCCTGCCGGGCGGCCCTCGCGGTGGACAACGCCCGGCTCTACCTGCGCACGCGCGAGGCGGTGCAGGCGCGGGACGAGTTCCTCTCCATCGCCTCGCACGAGCTGCGCACGCCGGTCACCTCGCTGCAGCTCGCGGCGCAGGGGCTCTTGCGGGTGGCGGGAAACGGCGGCTTCGACGCGGTGCCGCCGGCCTTCCTGCGCACCTCGCTCGAGACCAGCGTGCGCCAGAGCGCGCGGATGGCGCAGCTCATCGACCGGCTGCTCGACGTCTCGCGCATCCAGGCCGGGAAGGTCGAGCTGCAGCTCGAGCCGGTCGATCTCGCCGCGGTCGCCCGGGAGATCGTCGCCGTCTCGCGCGAGGAGATCGCCTCGGCCGGCTGCGAGCTGACCCTGCAGGCCGACGGGCCGGTGGTCGGCCGCTGGGACCGGCAGCGCCTCGAGCAGGTGACGGCGAACCTGCTGTCGAACGCGCTCAAGTACGGCGCGGGCAAGCCGGTCGAGCTCCGGGTCGAGGCGGCCGGCGACCTCGGCCGGCTGGTCGTGCGCGACCAGGGCATCGGGGTCCCCGCCGACCGGCGCGAGCGGATCTTCGAGCGCTTCGAGCGGGCGGTCTCGGCCCGCCACTACAGCGGCCTGGGGTTGGGGCTCTACATCGTCCAGCGGGTGCTCAAGGCGCTGGGCGGCAGCGTCAAGGTCGAGAGCGAAGAGGGCGCGGGGGCAACCTTCGTCGTCGAGCTGCCGCTCGACGGCCCCCCGAGCCGCGAGGCCCGGGGCGAGGAAGATCACCGAGGAGCCGCGCAAGGATGAGCACCGAGATCACGCCCTGCGGACGGGTGATGCTCGTCGAGGACGACGCGGACATCCGCGCCATGGTCGGCATGCTGCTCGAGCTGGAGGGCTACCAGGTCGTCTCCACCTCCAACGGCGGCGACGCCTTGAAGATCCTGCGAGACGGCGAGCGCCCCTGCGTCATCCTGCTCGACCTGATGATGCCGGTGATGAACGGCTGGCAGTTTCTCGCCGAGCAGGCGCAGGACCCGGCGATCGCCCCGATTCCGGTGGTGGTGATGTCCGGGGACGGCCGCGGGCGCGAGAAGCCGGCGGTCGCGCGTGCGGCCGGCTTCCTCAAGAAGCCCATCGATCTTCAGACGCTCCTGAACACCGTGCAGCGCTTCGCCCGCGCCTGAGCCTGCCCCCCGCGCTTGCTCGCGCTCGCGCCGTCGGCGGGGGCAGCGACCGCGCCTCGCCGTTGTATAAGTCGCCTCTCCACCCACTCTCCGCCGGAGGTAACCGAAGCGTGCGCGCGCCCGCCCTGTGCCTGACCTGTCTCGCAGGCTTTGCAGCGACCATTCTGCCGGCCCTGCCATCGGCGGCCAGCGAGGGGGACGAGCAGCTCTCGACGCCCCGAAGAGCGCTCGAGCTGTTCATCAACTCGGGCCGCGAGGGCGACTATCAGCGCGCAGCGCGCGCGCTCGACCTCTCGGCCCTTCCCCAGCAGCAGCGGGCGGCCGAGGGCGCCCGGCTCGCGCGGCGTCTCAAGCTCGTGCTCGACCAGAAGCTGTGGATCGACTGGGAGGGGATCTCGGACGAGCCGGCCGGCGATCCCGCGGACGGCCCCGACATCGAGGTCATCGGCGCCATCCCGCTCGGCGGCACGACCATTCCGGTGAGCCTGGCGAGGATCGACGGCGAGGCTGGCGGCCAGGTCTGGAAGCTGTCGGCGGCGAGCGTCGCGCGCATCCCGGCGCTCTACGAAGCCTACGGGGCGGGCTGGGTGGGCGATCACCTGCCCGAGCTGCTCATTCGCGTCCGCGTGCTGGAGGTCGAGGCCTGGCAGTGGATAGGCCTGCTGCTTGCGCTGGGCTTGGCGTGGCTCCTCGGCATGGGGCTCGCCTGGGCGGGGCTTGGGCTCGCTGATCGGCTCGCGCGCAGGACGGCGCCGACCTGGGACGAGCGGCTGGTAGACGTCGCGCGGGGGCCGGCGCGCCTGTTCTTGGGCGTGCTCGCCTTTGGCTTGCTCGCCGGGCTGTTGCACCTGGCCGCCCCGGCGCAACGGGTCGTCGACAAGGGATGCCGCACGCTGCTCGTGGTCGCGGCGGCCTGGGCCTGCCTGCGGCTGGTGACGTTCCTGGCCGAGACCCTTCAGGAAGCTCTCACGCAGGGCGAGAGCGAGGGGCGGGCGCGCGGGGTGCGCACGATGATCGTGGTGGCGCGCCGGATTGCCTCGGTCACCGTCTACGTCGTCGCCGCGGCGCTCGTGCTCACGCAGTTCGAGGCGGTGCGCAATCTCGGCATGTCGCTGCTCGCCTCGGCCGGCATCGCGGGCATCGTGGTTGGCCTCGCGGCCCAGAAGACGATCTCGTCGCTGCTGGCCGGCATCCAGCTCTCCGTCACCCAACCGATCCGCATCGGCGACTCGATAGTCGTCGAGGGCGAGTTTGGGACCGTCGAGGAGATCCACCTCACCTACGTCGTGGTGAGGGTCTGGGACCTGCGCAGGCTCATCGTGCCGATCACCCGGTTTCTCGACGCACCGTTCCAGAACTGGACCAAGGTCTCGCCGGAGATCATGGGCACCGTGGAGCTGTTCGCCGACTACTCGGTGCCCATCGACCAGGTGCGCGCCGAGCTGGGGCGCTTCTGCGAAGCCCATCCGGCTTGGGACAAGAAGGTCTGCAACCTGCAGGTCACCGCGGTCAGCGAGCGGACCGTGACGCTGCGCGCGCTGGTCTCGAGCGAGAACGCCGGAAAGAGCTCCGAGCTGCGCAACGCGGTGCGCGAACAGCTCGTCAAGTTCCTCCAGCAGCTCGACGGCGGCCGCTACCTGCCGCAAGTGCGCCTCGCCCCCACCCCCGAAGGCAGCGGCGAGTCCAAGTCGGACTCGGTCCGCAACGTCGCCACCGCCGGCTGAGGGCGGGCGCGGGGCCGGGGCGGCTCGGCCGGCTTGGGGAGCTCTCCGGGGCGCGGGGCCCAGCGCGAGCCGATGCGACCGACCGGCCTCGCGAAACCAGCCCCCTGCCGCCGGCGAGCGCTGCTCACGAGTACCCCGAGGCCCGTTCTCCGCTGCCGTGCCACGCGTCCAACCGACCGATACCTCTAGATGATCCGCCGAAGGATACTGCAGGCATCCAATGGGAGGCGTGTCATGGCGCATCAGGCCTGCGAGTCCGGTCAATCGGCAGTCGAGACTGCCCTGACCGTCCCGATGATGGTCTTCTTTGTCCTCGGCGTCATTCAGCTCGGCATGATGCACCAGGCCCAGTTGATGACCGAGTACGCGGCCTACCGGGCGGCGCGTGCCGGCGTCGTCAACCACGCGGACTGCGAGTTGATGGAGAACGCGGCGTTCATCTCGCTTCTGCCAACGCTTCCTCCGCCGGCCATCGGAGTGGGCGGCTCGCGCGCAGACACGCTCTTCAACGCGGGAGCCCTTTATCTGCAATACCGCTGGATTCCGCTCAATCGGCGCTTCCTTACCGGCTTGGAGCGGGTCGAGGTCGACATCGTCAATCCCACCCGCAACCAACTCAACGGGCTCTTCAACACCTACGGCTCGCATCTGCAGCGCAAGGAGATCGACTGGGACGACGTGCGCGACGAACAGGTGATCCGCGCAAACCTCCTGACCGTCCGGGTGACCTACAACTACCAGATGCGCATCCCCTTCGCCGACCGGCTCATTCATAGCTGGTTCATGGGGATCAACCGTTTGCAGGACCTCAAGGGCATCCAGTTCGAGAACCAGAAGGCGTTCGGCGTCATGGGCTCCCAAACCTACCTGGAAGGCGTAGGGGCGACCCGCGGCGGGGTCTTCCCCCAGCTCGCCGCGCTCGCCGCAACCGGCACCTACGTGATTCCCCTCACCGCGACCTACTCGATGCGCATGCAGTCAAATCCCTTCAGGCAGGGCATGCAGAGCTGCGTCGTGAATTAGGCTTCGACACATTCCTCACCCGCGATTTGCTGAAGGCGAGGTCGACAATGCTTCACCACCGCTACCGCAGGCTGATTCGAGACGAGAGAGGGCAGGCCCTGGTCATCGGAGCGATCAGCCTTCTCGTGATGGCGATCGTGGTCCTTGCCTCCGCGAGCATCGGCAACGCCGTCTACGAGAAGATCAAGCTGCAGGACGCGGTCGACGCCCAAGCCTACACGTTGGCCGTCAAGCACGCGCGCGCCTACAACTTCTTCGCGTACACCAACCGCGCGATGGTCGTGCATTACTGCGCGATGCTGACCTTCATGTCGTACCTGAGCCACGCGTACTACCTGAAGCAAACGGTCGGGCGCATCGCCGGGTACCTGAGCTACATCCCCTATATCGGGCCCATATTCAATGCGATAAAACAGGTAATCGACTGGTGGCAAACAGCCGTCGACGCCGTCGTCAAAATCCTGGTGCCCATCCTCACGGTCCTGAATATCGCGCTATGGCTGGCGCAGGAGGGAGTACTCATGGCGACCCTCGCCGACTCGCTGGTCGCCTCTGGGGCCGGTCCGCTCTCGACGACCGATCCCAAAGCGAGAGTCGGCTTCGATGCCATGGGAGGAGGTGTTCTCAGCCTCCTTTCCACCGCCAACAACTGGGCCCTCAACTACAAGAACGCCAAGAATTTCCTGCATCCTATCGACGACGGGGTGCGCAGCAGCAGCAGCGGCCTGGGCACCGGAATCAGCCATCGCGCCAAGCTGGCCAAGGCGAACAACCTCTCCGACGAGGACTTCGCCAAGTACCGGCTGCTGATGGGCAACATCGCCAACGGGTCGCGCCGGGAATGGACCGCACAGGGCAAGGGCCCGATCCTCATCGGCCGCAGGTGGTCGCTGACCATCTGGCCCATCATCAAGCTCAAGAAGGTCGCCGAGAGCCAAATCAAGAGCTTCGACGAGAGATTCGAGAACAACCGCAAAGACCAGCTCTCCGCCGAGGATAATATCGAGCTCCAGACGTGGAGTTGGAAGAAGATGAAGTGGAAGACCCAATGGACTTACAGGATCCGGGTCGCCGCCGACAACCGTGACGGCTATCACCTCGAGGTTCGCCGGAAGACTTGCAAACAGCATCCCTGGCTCGGCATCACTCCTTACATCCTTAGCGATCCCTCGTTCTTCAAGCCCTGGAACTATCACTTCGGCTACCCGTGCAGCATGGTGGTCGCGACCAAGGACATGATCGGTGGCACTCGGCCCTTCGAGCTTGAGACGACCGTCGATTCAAGTGCTGGCACTGTCGAGGACAGCGGAGTCCTCGGCATGAGCTGGAACCGTGTTGGGGGCAAGAGCCAGATGGCCAATATCTTCCGCCAGCGCACCGGCGGGATGATGGCCGTCGCAGTCGGAAGAGCGGTCTACCACCGTCCCGGTGATTGGAAGGAGCAACCGAACTTCTTCAACCCGCTGTGGAACGCGCGCCTTGCGCCCCTCGTCACTCACTGGGAATCCGATGCCCTCACAGTGATGATGCCCGAAGTGATGTTTATCAAGACCTGGTTCGGATCGTCGGCAATCAACTACTGAGTCGGAGGCGCCCATGCCGTCACAAAGCATTTACGCGGATGGCCCCACACTCCTCGAGACTCTGCGAAGCGCGGCGCGCCGGCTCCTGCGCGTGGAGACCGGCAGCTCGATGACCGAGTTCGCCTTGATGGCCCCGATCCTGTCGGCGATCGTCTTGTGGCTCATCTACTTCTGGGAAGTCCAGAAGGTTCGCATCAAGGCGGCCGAGGCGGCCCGGTACTTGGCCTTCGAGCGCACGGTGCGTCCCAACCTTCAGGCGATAGGCCAGGAGGCGCGGGAGCGTTTCCAGAACCTCGACAGCTCGGACCGCGGCGTGGCGATGCCCGCGGGCTACCTCAACCGCGTCACCATCACCAAGGTGACCGCCCGCGAGGTTCAGGCCCCGATGTCCAGCGCCTCGCTTTCGCAGGCGGGCTCTGGCCAAGGCCTCGGAGGGCTGCTGTCGCAGGCCACCTCGCTGATGGGCAACGCGGTCGGGGCCATCATCGGCACGCTCGGTTTCAATTTCGATCGCGGCGGCGCCCAAGGAGAGGTGGAATTCAGCGTCGAGAACCGCATCGTCCCCCAGCGGATCGCCTACTACCTGCCGCAGACCTCGGCGCTCTCGCTCGATTTGACGTTCAAGGACACCTATTTCACCTACTTCGACACCTGGCGCGCCTGGAACTACGGTGATTCCCCGGCGAACTACAACAACGCCTACGCCACGGTCCAGAGCAACACCACCAATCGGGTGAAGAAGATCGCCTACTGGGGCCTTGCCAACGGCGCTGGGGTCAGCGGCGTCCTCAACGACATCGGCACGGTTCTCGACACACTGGGACTCGATTTCCCGCTGTCCACCAACTACATCAGGGACTCGGTCCTCATGTTACCCGCCACGACCAACTCGCCTCGAAGCTATGGCCTGCGAGGCGGGGCGCGAACGGTCCCCGGAGACCGGATGCTCGGGGCCTATTGGAAGAACGACAGCAACGGATGCGTGGGCGGCTACTGCGAGCCGTCCGCGATCAGGCAGAAGCGAGGCTTCATTTCGAGGGGCGACTACGGCGACAACTGGGCGATGCGCGCGCGCAATTGTCGAGGCCAGTTCTTCCAGGGCGCCGCAAAATCCGACAAACCCGAGTCCTATTACGCCAAGAGCGCCTCGAACGGGCAGAGCTACTTCAATTACGGCACACACGCCTGTCAGTAGGTCTACCGGCTTCTCGGTGAGGAGTTCCAGCCATGACAGCGAAACTTGCAGAACGCACTGGAGCCGGGCGACGCCTGCTGGGGTTCGGAGCCCTGATGGCGGTCGTGGCCGCAGCCGCCCTGGATGCCTCCGCGCCCCCGGCCCGCGCCGCCGGAGAGGCCCAGCTCGACAGTCTGCGCCGCTCGCGACTGGGCGAGGTCTTCCCCGCCTATCCAGGAACGACCCAGATCCCGATGGGAATGCTCGACGCCAACGAAAACGCCATGGAGATGGCCTTCTTCGAGACGCGCGACCCGCCGGGCGAGGTTCTGGCCTTCTTCGGGCGCGCCTTCGAGGCACGCGGACAGCACGTCGAGTACGTCGGCGAGGACGAGGGCGGGACCGTCAGCTACTACGACAGCAGCCTGGGCCAGCTCGTCTCGCTCCACGTGATGCTCAGCGGCGATCCCAACAGCCGCCGGACGCTGGTCTTCCCCTCCATCGTCGATGCCCCCGACGGCGTTTCCCTCTCCGCGGCCCCTATCGAAGCGCTGCCCACTCCCGAAGGCGCCAGCGCCGTGTTGCGCCTGGACGACCGCAGCATGGGGCGCACCGGTGGCGCTCGGACGATGACGCAAATCGCTCCAGGGAGCCCCGCGGAGCTTGCCGCCTTCTATCGAGAGACGCTCCCGGAGCGGGGCTTCGCCCTGTCTTCGACCCGGACCGAGGCGGAGACCCAGGTGCTCGAATTCGGGGGAGAGCTTGGAAACCTGAGCCTCACCATTTCGCCGCTGGCCACGGAAGGCAAACCCGAATCGGTCATCGCGATCATCATGGAGGGACAGCGATGAGCTCGCTCAGCCGCATGAGAAGCCTGATGGCCGCCTCGCGAGGCGAGAGCGGGCAGGCGACGGTCGAGACCGCTGTCTTGGTGAGCGCGCTGTTGGTTGGCGCGGGCTCGATCATGTTCTTCCTGCCCGACATGCTCGCGGCCTTCACCATTTACATCCAAGGCTTCTATCTGGTGCTCGGCTACCCTATCGGGTGAAGCGGTCGCGCTTGGGCCGGCTCGGCTTCGTGGCGCGGTCAACGACGAGAGTGCAAACGCGTGCGTGCTCAACGCACGCGTTTTCTTTTCCGCGAAAGGTCGAGACGAGGGTCTGGCCTCTGAATCGTCTTGCGCGGGTGCGCGTAGTTGGGGGCTAAAGCTCCTGGGCGCGCGGCATCGCAAGTGGCACGCGGGTCAGCGCGCGCTTTGCCCCGGTACCCGAAGCGACGGCAGTCCAGCGTTCGTCACCCCTTTGAACCGACAGCACGCCAAACAGCGGCACCTGCTCACTCAGCGTCGCCTCGACGCGCTCCTTGGACTCGAGACTGAAGACCACCCGGCGCGCCTGGCCGGCAAATGCGCCGGTCACCTTCACCGCTTCGGAGCTTGCCTGCACGCCGCGAAGCTGCGGATCGTCGACAGGCAGATCGATTGGGACGGACACGGGGGTATGTGGCGGCGCCCAGGCGGCTACCCGGTCGAGCAAGACCGGCTGGGATTCGGTTATCCACAACACCACCAACGCGCGCCGACCAAGGTCGAAGAATTCGAATTCGACCTGCTGGACGGGGACGTTGTCGCGCAGCGCCCGGCCTACGGCGGCTGCTCGCACCCGCGTCTTGCCCCGAGGCCCCTTCACCTCATAATCGACGTACTGGCCTTCTTTGAGGCTCATAGTCCCGTACAGCAGCGGCAGCGGCAGACTGCTGCGCGCTTCCTCGAGCCTCGAGGGGGCGATCTCCTTCCCTGCCGGTCGCCCGAGCGCCTGGGATGTAGGAGAGACGCTTCCTGCTGCGTCATCCGTCTTCCTATGACCGGTACCCGGGCCATCACCAGAGCCTGCGGCGGGAGCGCCGGTGAGCAGCACCGCGAGCGCGACGTGAGGCAGCGAAAACATGGTGATATCTTGCATTTGAATAACCCCTGATGACAAGGGCGCTTGGCTCGCGGGACCAAGCGTGTCGGAGGCGAGAACCGCTTGCCCAAGAGGATCCCGAATTCTGGAGGCTGCAAATGAGAGCCACGCCCCTGCTGGCCGCCTGTGCAATCCTGCTCGGCGCCTCGAGCCTTTGGGCGGGAACCGAAGGTCTTGATTTCGGCCTCCCGCTCGTCGTCGTCGAGGGCGGTTGGGCACGCTATGAGGCCTACTCGACCGATGGACCGGTGCCGACTGTGATCCGCGTCGGTCCCGCCGGAGCCCACCAAGGCAAGACCGGACGGTGGCTCATCGTCGAGGTCGAGGTCCCCGATATCGGGCGCGTGAAGGTCGAGTACCTGGTTGCCGGCAAGGTGTTCACGGCAAACTCGGTGCTCGTTACTCGAACCGACATTCAAGGCGTCTCGAGCGCCGATTCCAGCGAGACCGCCGAAGCCAAGATCGGGCCCGCACCGTCGGCGGCGCGGCTCACCAAGAAGGGAGTCCAGACGATCGCGGGCCGCAAACTCGAGGTGAGCGAATACGCTTTCACCGGAGGGAGGACCGTGCGGTGGTCCGCAAAGGTTCCCGGGTTCGGAATCGCCGGAGTCGAAGGCCCGGACAGGCTCAAGCTGCTCGACTTCGGCGTCGGCGGCGATCCCTGGCGCTTCGACCCACCGCGCAGCCCTCGCGCCGCCAAGCCACCCGCTGCCCAACCGGTGGACTGAGCGGCAAGGCACTCGACGTCAGCGCCGAGCCTCGGCAGGCCCGGCGCCTGTCGCCCGGATTTCGAGCCGAAACCGGCTTTGCCGGCCGATGGCCTCGGCAGTCGCCTGGCGCTGGGCCCGATGCCAGGGCAGGCTCTGCCTCGGTCGGGAGCCGAGCGCACTGCAGCAGGACACCTCGGATATGATGCCGCTTCCGAATGCGACCGCGACTCCTGACCGACCTCTCCTTGCAGCTTGCGCAGACACTGGCCTTCGCCGGGATCGCAGCATGGATGTTCGAGGAGTCGCGCGGCTTGAGCGGTCGCTGGGAAGCGTTGCAGCTCGCTTCGGCCGTCGCCTCCTGCCTGCTGGCAGCGCTCGCTCTCCGCACGCTCGTGCTGCTCGTGCTCGACCGCCCCCTGCTCGTACTGCCGACAAGGGCCCTAGCATCCGGCTGCGTCCAGGCGATGATCGGCGCTGCGGTGCTCGGAGTAGCCGCCGCGCGCATCCATTCCTCGGGGCGCCCCGCTCTGGCCGCGTTTTCGACGGCGCTGGCTGTCTGGATTCTGGCGCTCGGCTTCGACCTCCTCCCGCGCGCGTGGTTGTCGCGCCGAAACCTCATCGAGCATTGGGGGCGGCGCGTCGCGCTTTCAAGACTCGAGTGGTTCGAGCTGCGCAGAGCTCAGGCTGACCCACCGCGCTTGTCGTTCATCGCCGGCGACTCGCATGCGGTTCGAGTACGGTATCGGCTCGCGGTCAACCGGGAGACCGAGGGGCTCGCGGCTCACCTGAAAGACGCGGGGCTGCGTGATCGCCCGCCTGCTTGAGTTCCGAGGCTCGTCGGCGCGCCCCGGTCCGGTCCCACCCTGCCCAAGCAACTCGGGCCGCTGCCCCGGTCATTCCGCGACCAGCGGGACCCTCGGAGTCGAGAGAGCTCGCGCTCATGCTTCCCAACTCCGACCTGGACGCGAGCTCTGATGGCACCAACAGGGGATTCGCGTGCCTGCCGATACTCCCCCAGATCCCGAAGAGACTCAGGCGCGCGCCGGGCGGCTCGTCGCTCGCGGCGGCCACGACGAGCACCTCGCGAAGCGGCCCAAGGGCTCGACGGCGACTGCGCCACACGCGCTCGGTGGAAGTGCGGCTGGTACCGTCGCGACTTGTCGAGCGCGGGCGCAAGGCGCTCTGGACAATGAGCCGGCCGCCCAGTTGCGGCCTCGATTCCGCCGACTCGCGGCGGGCGCCGCGCGCACCGTTCATAGCCGTTGCCAAGCCTCAAGAGGTATCGCGAAATCTCCTTGATCTCGGTCCGCCTCCCCCCGTTCGCCCCGAGCATCACACCAGGCCCTTGGCCGGCAACGAGCTCGGGGTGAGCCAAGCCGAACCGAGGCAAGGAGGGTCTTCGCAGCGCCTCGATCAGTGCCAGACAATCTCGAGGCCGAGCAGCCATGCCGACCGCCCGGTCGCCGGGATGCGTGCGCTCAGGCCGAAGAGCCCGTCGAACGTGCCGACGCCGACGACCACGAAGGGACCGGCGCCGAAGGCGTATCAGCCAGCGCCGACGGTCGCCGAGAGATCCTCGCCGCCGCCGACCGCGCGCAGCTCGGCGGCGCCCCAGAGACTGCGGCCGACCACCGGCGACGCGCCCACCCCGCCGGCGAAGTGCAGGCCTATCGAGCCTGCGGCGCGGGTGGCGAGTGGAGCGCCGAGCAGGTGCAACTGAGGCCCGGCCAGGGTGCGCAGGGTCAGGGTGAGCGGTTCGAGCTCCCAGGCGACGCCAGCCGAGAGCTCGCCCCCATCCTCGAGGCGCAGCATCAGGCTGGGGAGCGCGCGGCTCAGCAGAAGACCGGCAGGCCCTGCCGCTCCGAAGAGCGACCGCGCGCCCTCACCGGCCCTCTGGTCCTCGGCGCCCGCGGGAGTCGAGACCTGCAGCGAGGCCTGCTGCGCCCCTCTTTCGACCGCGCGCGCGGCCTCGGACGAGAGCCGTCGGACGCGATCGGCCCAGACGGCAAGGCTCTCGCCGACCTCGAGGTCCCAGACCACCTCCGCCAGGCCTCGCTGCGCGGCGCGCGCCCGCAGGCGGCGCCGCGGTGCCCCGGGCTCCTCTCCGGTCGAGAACCCGAAGAACGACTCGAAGTGGATGGGGATCATCCGCTTGGCGCGCAGGTCCTGCAGAATCTGGAGCGCGCTCGAGGGCCCGACGTGGACCGGCGAGTCGACGCCGTCGCCGCGGTAGGGGCCGATGGGGATGAGCGCGAGGTCGGCGTTCGGGAAGCGCTCGCCGACCTGCGCTGCCCAGTCGGTCAGAAGGCCAGTGTCGCCGGTGAAGACCACGCGTTGGCCTTCCGCCTCGAGCACATAGCCGCGGAAGGTCCGGTCGAGCCAGGCGTCCGCGCCGGTGCGGCCGCCGAAGTGGTCGACCGGGAAGGCCACGACGTTCAGGCCGCCCACGCGCGCGCTCTCCCACGGCTCGAGCTCGACGACCCGGCCAAAGCCCAGAGGCGGCAGGCGGCGCGCCCCGCCCTTGGGCAGCACGAGCGTCGCCTCGGGCCGGGCCAGGGCGCGCAGCGAGGCGAGGTCGCAGTGGTCGTAGTGCAGGTGCGAGACGAGGACGACCTCGGGCCTGGGCAGCTCGCCCTCGCGCAGCCCAGCCGGCCGCTGCCGGCGCATCCCGACGAGGTGGCCGCGCAGGAAGGGATCGGTGACGACCTCGACTCCGCCCAGCCGCAACACCACGGTCGAGTGCCCGATCCACCGGGCCGTCAGAGGCGCGCCCGCCTCGATGTCCGCCGCGAGCGGCAGAGACTCGGGGGCCGGCGCCAGCGTCGGCGGCAGGAACACGGCGCAGCCGCCCGACGACGCCGCGAGCAGCACGCAGAGCAAAGACCAGTATCCGCGCAGGGAGGCTCGAGAGCGCATGGCGTTGCCCACGTCCAACGAGACGCTGTCTCACCGACTGGCGTGCACCAGTCGGCCACAATGAGGTGTCGGGAAATCTCCTTGAGCTCGGCCCGCCCCTCGGTCACCTCGTGCGAAGTCGAGAGGCCCGAGCGTAGACCGAACCTGCGAGGCCGAAGAGGCCCTTCTTCTCCGCTCTCGCGCGTCGGGAGCTACGCTCAGGGTGAGCGGAACCGGACGGAGTCGAAGAACGATTTCTCGACGGAGCTTCAATTGACGAAAAGAACCGCGACGTTGCCAAAACCGACGACCGAAGGCACCGGAATCAAGGAGGCGCTCGAGGCTCGCAGCACCTTATTTGAACGAGTAGAAGACGCCAATGCTCGGCATCCAGGTTCCGAAGAACCGTCCGTAAGTCGAGTAGGCGCCCTCGGCGCGAAAGCCCAGGCCCGACTCGGTCGTGTAGCGGGCGCCGGCGACCGCGTGCAGCTCGAGCAGCACCCCGGAGCGCAACGCGTCGACCGCCAGGCCACCCGCGCGCGCCTCTGCTGCCTCGGCGCTTGCCAGCCCTACGTTCAAGCCCGCCCCGAAGAAGGGCGTGAAGCCGCGCTTGCGGAAGAGATCGAGCGTCAGCCGGTACCCGACCGCGTAGGTGTCGAGGCTGATGTCGGCGACGGCGCCGCCGTCCCGCGCGGTGCCGAAGGCGTGCGTGTACTGGAAGCTGAACTCGCTGTTCAGGAAGTCGCCGATCTCCCAGCCGATGCGCGTAGTCGGACCGAACAAGGCGTCGAAGGTGATGCCGTCTTCGGTCTTCTCAGGCGTAAGCAGGATTCCGCCGACGACCGAGGGGCCTTTCGCGCGGGCGAAGGCAGCGCCGGGAACGAACAGTGAGGCAGCGCCGAAAGCGGCGAGCGTGATGGCGAACAGGGTCTTCATCGGATCTCCCTTGGGAACCAGCGCGAAATCGTAGCTTCCGGCGCCGCGACCACAAAAGAGCAAGGCTGGCGCACAGCCCGCCGGCTGCCCGGCTGGCCGGAGGAAACCCGCGATCCGAGAACCGCGGCGCTGACCATGACGCTGGCGCTTCCGGCCGACGACTTGATAGGTTGCCGGGCTATGAGCGACTTCAAAACCATCATCGAGCCCTTCCGAATCAAGTCCGTCGAGCCCATCCGCATGACCACGCGCGAGGAGCGCGAAGGCTTCTTGCGTGAGGCGGGCTACAACCTCTTCTCGCTACACGCGGACACGGTCATCATCGATCTACTGACCGACTCGGGGACTGGCGCAATGTCCTCGGAGCAGTGGGCGGCCATGCAGCGCGGCGACGAGAGCTACGCCGGCTCGCCCTCGTGGTTCCGCTTCGAGGCGGCGGTCAAGAAGCTCTTCGCGTTCAAGCACATCATCCCGACGCACCAGGGCCGCGCGGCCGAGAAGATCCTGTTCTCGGTGATCGGCGGCAAGGGCAAGGTCGTCCCCAGCAACACGCACTTCGACACCACGCGCGCCAACGTCGAGGCGACCGGCGCCGAGGGCGTCGACCTGGTCATCGCCGAGGGCAAGGTCCCCTCGAGCCGCCATCCGTTCAAGGGCAATGTCGACCTCGGCCGCCTCGAGTCGCTGCTCGTCGAGCGCGGCGCCGACGTGCCGGCGGTCTTCGTCACCGTCACCAACAACTCGGGCGGCGGCCAGCCCGTGAGCCTGGAGAACCTGCGCGGCGTGCGCGCGGTCTGCGACAGGTTCAAGAAGCCCTTGTTCCTCGACGGCTGCCGCTTCGCGGAGAACGCCTGGTTCATCCGCGAGCGCGAGCCCGGCCAGGGTGAGCGCGAAGTCGCCGACATCGTGCGCGAGATAGGCTCGCTGGCCGACGGCATGACGATGTCGGCCAAGAAGGACGCCATCGCCAACATCGGCGGCTGGCTGGCGATGAACGACGACCAGCTCGCGCAGAAGTGCCGCACGGTGCTCATCCTGACCGAGGGCTTCCCGACCTATGGAGGTCTGGCCGGCCGCGACCTCGAGGCCATCGCCCAGGGGCTCGAGGAGGTCGTGCAGCACGACTACCTGCGCTACCGCGTCGGCTCGACCGCCTATCTTGGCGAGAGGCTCTCCGCGGCCGGCGTCCCGGTGGTGTTGCCCATCGGCGGCCATGCGGTCTTCCTCGACGCGCGCGCAATGCTGCCCCACATCGATCCGCTCCAGTACCCGGGCCAGGCGCTCGCGGTCGAGCTCTACAGGGTCGGCGGCGTGCGCGGCTGCGAGATAGGCACGGTGATGTTCGGCCGTCACCCCGACGGCAGCGAGACGCCCGCGGCGATGGATCTCGTGCGGCTGGCCATCCCGCGGCGCATGTACACGCAGAGCCACATCGACTACGTGCTCGAGGTGGTCTTCAAGGTCGCCGAGAACGCCAAGAAGCTCCCGGGGTATCGCATCTCCTGGGAGCCGCCGGCGCTTCGGCACTTCACCGCGCGCTTCGAGCCGGTGGCGTAGCGACGGTCGAGAGTCGAGAGTCGACAGCCCGGGCATGAGCGATCGGTTGAAGGTTGGTAGGGGCGCAGAGCACTGCGCCCATCCAGGAATCGGGCCGATGCGCGGACCTGTTCGTTGCGCCGCCGGCGAGAGCCCTCGTCCGAGTCGAAGGTCTGGGCGCTTTTCACTCCCGACTCAAAACTCGAAACTCCCGACTCGCCGTTCGGCGTGCGCCTCTACCACGAGGTGACGAACCCGAGGCTGCCGCCATCGGGCCCGACCGTCGCCAGCGGCTTCCAGCCCGAGGGGCCGCTCGCGACGCCGCCCGCGAGCAGCGACTGGCCGCCGCGCGCATCGCGAGCCTCTCCACGGCGCAGGCGATCGTCAGCCGCTCGAACTCGCTTTCGCACCGAGCCGGCCGACCGCGTCCGCTTCGCGCCACGGTGAGCCGGGGGCCAGCTCCCCACCGCCCGCTATGCGGCCCGCACCTCGCCGAGCGTGCGGCAAAGCTCTTCGATGGCCTCGGTCGCCTCGCGCGCCGAGCGCGAGGTCATCCCAAGCCGCCTCGAGTCTTCGTAGCGCACCAGGGTGAGCCGGGTCGCGAGCTCGTCGGCGCGCGCGAGGGCACGCTCCAGATCGGCCCGCGCCTGGTCACGCAGCGCCCGCAGCCGCCTGAAGTGCGCGAGGCGCTGCTCGATGATTCCGGCAACCTCGGCGCCATTCTCTGACTCGCGTTGGCGCTCGAGCTGCGCCTCGAGCTCGCGCTCATCGTGGCCGGGGACCGTCAAGGCGCCCTCGATCTCGACGAGCCGCGCCGCGGCCTGGCGCATCGCCGTGCCCAGCGAACGCACGCGGGCGTTCTCTATCGCCAGCGGGTCGTCGAGCTCGCGGCCGAGCGCCTGGACCGCCGCGTCGAGACCCTTCTCCGCGCGCTCTATCCGCGCGTCCCATTCCCGGGCCCCAGCGGCGCTCCTCGTCGCCGCAGGCACCATCAACGGCACGAACAGCGGCCAGAGCGCCATCTGCAGGAGGAATGCGCCCACGCCGGCCCGATCGACTCGCGCCGCCCCGGTCCGCGCCTGCAGCAGCGTCGCGAAGAGGGTCCCCGCGACGAGGTATGCGATGAGGGTCGCGAGCGCCATGGCTACTCTCCGAAGTTCGCGAGGCGAGGGTCGCTCACCCGGTGCCCGGGCAACGGTTGCAGGTCGTAGCTCAGCGAGCGCGCCTCGGGCTCGAACAGCGAGCGCGCGTTGGTCGCCATCAGCCGCGAGACCGCGTCGAACGCGGTTCGCTCGAGGGGGCGAAGCAGGACGAAGTCGTCGCGGCTGTCCGGCGCGCCGACGAAGGGCCGCGCTATCCAGGCGAGCTGCAGGCCCACGAGCCCGTAGATGGCCGTCCAGACCGCCAGGTGCGCGACGCGCCGGCCCTGGGCTTTGGCAGCCCGCATCAGCACCACCATGCCGCGCACGCCCGCCAGGCCGAGGGCGACGATCGAGCCGAGCATCGTCAGCGGATAGCTCGAGGTGAAATAGGTGAAGACGAGCCAGATGGGCGTCATGGCGACGAGCGTCATCCCCGTGGTCGCCAGGGCGACGAGCGCCTCGCAGACCGTCTGCTGCGGCGAGGCGTCGTTGCCGAGGACGCGCCCGTAGACGTGCAGCGCCGGGATGCACACCGCCAGCGCGCCCAGGCCGACGAATCCGAGCTTGACCGAGGAGACGACCCCGGGCAGCAGCGAACGGGTCATCCCCAGCACGAAGCCGAAGAGGCCCAAGCCCGAGAGCGCGATGAGTACGAGCTGGGCCGGCAGCTCCTCGACCCGATCGCCTTCTGCCACGCGGGTGAGCAAGCGCGCCGGGGCGCGAAGCAGGGTGTCGGTCGTTTCAAACAGACTCGCAACGGTCAGTATCATGGTCTTTCTCCTCAGCTCAGCGCGAAGGCGAACCAGTGGATTCCAGCGCCGGTGGCGAAGCGCACGAAGACGAGCCCGACCAGCCCGACGAAGACGAGCCGCGCCCGCGAAGAGAGCTCGATGCCGCCTGCCTTCAGCGTCGCGCCGAGAGCCCCGCTGCCGGCGGCCAGCGCGAAGAAGGTGAAGGCGATCCCGAGCGGCTGCAGGATGCGCGACTGGGGCGCGGTGACCGCGAAGAACCAGAGCATCGGCGCGGTGGAGGCGAGGCAGGAGCCGACGGTGCGCAGCGCCTCCTGCGTGCCTCGCGCGCAGAGCGCGAGGGTCGCCTCGCGGTCGCGACCGGCGAGGAAGACGAAGAACGCGGGCAGACAGACGAACCAGGCAAGCGCCATCGTCGCCGGCAGCCCCGCGGCCCAGCCGAGGTGCGCCAGCTCAGGTGCCGCTCCCTTGACCGAGGCGCGCAACGCGATTCCGAACAGCCCCATCCCCGCCACCGGCAGCGCGAGCGACCTGGGAAGGGCCGCGAGCGAACTGGAGACCGCCGCTGCTCGAGGCGGGCCGGCCGGCGGGTTGAGCGGTGTAGTAGCTTCCATGTGACCTCCGGCGCGACTTGCTGCGCGGCGAGCAGGGGGGTGAGCGCTCGTCTGGTCTGTCGTTCGAGGCGCGAATCTCGGGAAGGCTCTCGAGTGAGTGCACCGTCGCGCCCGGCCGTCGTCGTCGAGTCGGGACCGCCGTCTGCCGTGGCCGGCACGAAGACCTGCCCTCCGGCGGATTGCGCCTTCCCCAAATCGAGCGCCCAGGCGACTAACCGGACAAACGCCGATTCGCCGCGTTGACCGAGAGCCCGATGACCTTCGCCACCCGCGCACTTCCCCTCGATCCCCGCGCCCTCGCCGCGCGTGTTGACGCCGGACGGCCGGCTCTCCTAGCGTCGCGCGCGCAGATGGCCTCCCTCGACAATCAGGCGCTCGCCGACCTCTACCGACGCTTCGGTCCCGCACTGCACCGGCGCGCGCTGTCGTTGCTCGGCGACGAGCAGGAGGCGCTCGACGTGACCCAGGAGTCGTTCCTCGCCTTGATGACCGCCAGCGGCTCGCTGCGTGGCGGGGCCTCGCCGTTCACGGTCCTCTATCAGATAGCGACCTTCAAAGCGGTCGACCGGCTGCGGCGCCGCTCGCGCTGGGCCGGCGTGCTCAGCGAGGTCGCCTACGACGAAGACGCGAGCTGGCCCCAAGCGTCGGCGGGCGAGTCGGACGCGCGCCGGGTCGACGCGGCCCGCGACCTCGCCATCCTTACCCAGGGCGAGAAGCCCCAGGTGCTCACCGCGGCCCTGCTCTACTTCGTCGAGGGCTACACCACCGAGGAGATAGGCCAGACGCTCGACCTGTCGCGAAAGACGGTGGGCAAGCTGCTCGCCCGCTTCGCCCAGCGGGCGCGCGATCGCAGCAAGCGGCTGAAGGAGGGCCAGGCGGCATGAACGAGCGCAAGATCAAGGACGGGCTGCTCGAACGCTTGCTCGCCAACGACCTCGACCCCGCGGTCCGAGCCGAGCTCGCGCGCACGCTGGAGTCCTCCGAGGCCGACCGCGCCAGGCTCGCCGAGCTCGAGCGCGACTCGGCGGCATTCCTCGCGCTCCATCCGCCGGGGCCGCTGGTCGCACGGTTCGAGGAGACGACCCGCCGCCGCTCGCTCTTTCTGCGGCTCGCGCCCTTCGGCCTCGCCGCCGCGGCTACCGCGGCCATCCTGCTCGCGGTCCAGTGGTCGAACAGCCTCGGCGTCGATCGCCAAGGCATCCAGCTCGCCATCTATGCTGCCGACGACGCGGGCGAACGGATCGTGTCGAAGAGCGTGGTCTCCTCGGACGACGCCGTGCGCTTCCTGCTCGAATCGGCGCACGTCGGCTACGTCGCGGTGCTCGGGCGCGATGCGAGCGGCGAGATCCGCGTCTACTACCCGAAGGACGGCACCGCCGCGCCCGCCTACGATCCGAAGGGGCCGATGCTCCCCGGGGTCACCGAGCTCGCGCCGAACGCAGGGCGGGAAGACCTGCTCGGCTTCTTCTGCCCGATCCCTTTCGACGTCGCGCCTATCGTCGAGGCGCTGCGCGCGGGCGAGCCGCTCGAAAGCGTCTTGCCCGCGGGGACCCTCACCGCCAAGGTGCCGCTGCAGAAGCACTGACGCGGCGTCCGAGTGCGCGGCGGCAAGGTGGAGCTCGCCCCGGGCGCCGTCGCTACCCGCGCCGCGCGCGCG
>ENA-UOOR01000438-UOOR01000438.1-fermentation-metagenome-genome-assembly--contig:-NODE-438-length-59575-cov-56.306989_pt1 | contig 59575 bp, 57 predicted proteins | sample MGYA00245780_ERZ724029 | MGnify/ENA primary metagenome ERZ724029 (study PRJEB28704, sample SAMN03018315) | fermentation metagenome | biome: anthropogenic terrestrial biome; feature: soil; material...
AGCGGAATATTTATGCAAGCTAATGCATAATTATTACTTTTTGCAGTGGAATCAAGTTTGAAAAGGTGGGATAGCTGTTCAGTAATCTTTGCTGCGAAAGTTGAGTTAATTACTTAAGCACAGATGAATATAGCACCGGTATGGGGTGCGACTACTCCCCGGCCCTCACTGGAGCAAGAAGTTCTGTTTCCATCCCATCCAAAACTTCAACGGGGAAAGGCAGGTTGTCCAGTATTCCTCTTATTTCGGGGATACTGTCTTCAGTTCCTCTTATTATTACCAGGCCTGAGCTAGAGCCAATAGTCGAAACGACTCCCAGGTGATCATAGGCCTCAATAATCTTGGTTAGCAGGTCAATTCGTTGGGGGATTAAGCGTAGAAAAATCTTATCCTTGATTTATCTTCCCCCCTTTTCTCAATATGGAAAATTCGGGCAGAGCGTGGTCAAAGGGAATTAAGACCTTTTGTTGGGGATGACGGGCCCGGTCCAGGGGCGCTAAATCTTCATCATATAGTTTCTCCAACACAAACCCTAAAAGCTCTCCTCCGGGCAATAGAAATTCCAGGTAATCGCCACAGCCGAAATTGGCCCTTTGTTGGAGTTCAATCAGGCCTTGCTGCTCGCGGTAGCCGGTAACGATAGCGCAGAATTCCGCCCGCAGCGGCATTTCTTCCTTGTCGATATCCTGGGCCCGGTCTTCTTCTCCGCCGATGAAAGCGCTGGTAAAGGGCCGGGTAGCGGTCTTGTGCAGCTCTGCCATCCAGGCCGACAATTCCTCTCTCGTAAAAGGGGTCGCTCTTTCTCTATACCGGTCTATGGCCTGGCGGTAAACACTGGCCACACTGGCAAGATAAAGCGGGCTTTTCATGCGCCCTTCCACCTTGAAGGCATCCACTCCCGCTTCCAGCAGGCGGGGGATATATTCCAACAGGCAAAGATCGCGCGAATTCAGTATATAACTGCCTCTTTCATCTTCCTCTATACCAAAATACTCCCCGGGTCTTTTTTCCTCGACCAGGGCGTAACGGTAGCGGCAGGGGTGGGCACAGGCTCCCTGGTTGGCGCTGCGACCGGTCATGTAGCAGGAGAGTAAGCAGCGTCCCGAATAAGAGACACACATGGCGCCGTGAACAAATATTTCAATCTCCACGCTGCTTTTCTTTTTGATTTCTTCGATTTCACCAAGGTTCAATTCCCGCGCCAGGACAATCCGCCGGGCTCCCAGATCCTGAAAAAAGCAAACCGCTTCATAGTTGCTTACATTGGCCTGGGTGCTTATGGTTAGCGGAATTGAGGGAGCATATTTTTGCGCCAGGCGCAATACTCCCAGATCGGATATTATGAAGCCATCTGGTTGCAAACTGGCCATTTCTTCCAGGTAAGCGGGCAATTTATGCATATCCCGGTTATGGGCCAGTATATTTACGGCCAGGTAGGCCTTCTTCTTTCTACTGTGGGCAAAGGCAAGTCCTTCCTCTATCTCAGCCCGGCTGAGGTTTCCGGCATAAGCCCTCAGGCCAAATTCCTTGCCGGCAAAATAAACGGCATCCGCGCCGAATAATACTGCCGTTTTAAGTTTTTCCAGGGTTCCAGCAGGAAGGACCAGTTCCGGCTCTTTCATAAAACAACCTCCTAAACAGCCCCTCATGACCGCAACCTTAATAGTGACACCCGGCAGGGCGGAACATCAGGAGTACCCGCAACCTTAATAGTGACACCCGGCAGGGTGGAACACCAGGAGTACCCGAAGGGTGCAGGGTGCAGGGTGGGAGCCACAACCACCGTTCAAGCGTGAGGGAGCAGGCTCTTGAACAGTAAGAGGGAGCAGGAAATAATTTAACCCCCTCACCCCTTACCCCTCATTTTTCTTACCAGCCCGGCATAACTACAGCTGCTTATTGTCCGTATTTTTTCTGCGCCCGGAGATGTTCACTATAGGTCCGGGAAAAGAAATGGCTCCCGTCTCCTTTGGAAACATAATAATAATAAGAATGCTCCTTAGGATTTAGAGCGGCATTTATTGAAGCCTCGCCCGGGCAAGCAATCGGACCCGGAGGCAGACCGGCATATTTGTAGGTATTATAGGGAGAGTTTGCTTCCAGGTCGGCGTAGGTGACCAGCTCTTTATGCCTCTGCAGGGCATAGAGTACACTGGCGTCAATCTGCAACAGCATACCGGCATTCAAACGATTTAGTATCACACCCGCAATCATCGCTCTTTCTTCCGGCACCTGAGCTTCTTTTTCTATTAGGGAAGCCAGAGTGATGGTATGGTAAACACTCCAATTCTTAGCCTGAGCCTGCTCGGCAAACTTCTTTTGCCATACCTGCTCGAAATTGTTCAACATAAGCTCAATTGCCTGCCGGCAATTATAATCTTCGGGAACAAAATAAGTCTCCGGATATAAAAAACCTTCCAGCCGGTTCTCGTTCTCTAAAGGAAGCGCTTTTAAAAAAGCAAAATCATAATCCTGTTTTATGCTCATATTCCATTCTTCCTGACTGCAAAGCTGTTTCTTAATAAGCAGTTGCCCAATCTGTTCCAGGGTATAACCTTCGGGAATGGTAAAAGAAATATTGACTATCCGGCCCTGAACAATATCATCAACAATCTCTTTCAGCGACTGGCTGCGGCTAAAGCGATAGTGACCTGCCTTCAGGCTGCTATCATAACCATTCTTCTGGCAGTAGGCCAGAAAAACACTTTGCTTATGTATCAGCCGCTCATTATAAAGCAAGTCCGCCACCTGCCTGGCACCGGTTTTTTCCGGAATTACAATATCCACCATACTTTTATCAGCAGGATCCACCGGTTGGTACTGGCGAGCAATCATTTGTCCGGTAAAGAAAACTCCGGCCAGTATTATAAATAAAACCGCCAGTATTATTGCTACAACTTTAGGTTTCTCCAATCTCAACTTTATTTCACTCATTTCTCTCCACTTTCCTCAGCAATTATTTCTAATCATCGGCGTCTGGCGACCATTCCGTCTTCTGTCTTCCGTCCTCCGTCTTCCTATATTGTGATGGGCGGCGTACCCTCATCCCCATTCTCCGGCTGCGGGCTCGGGATTTCCGAGGGCCCGGGTTCCACCAGCGGCGCTGCCTCGCCGGTACTGTCGCCCAGCGGGTCAGGCTCAATTCCATTCGGGGGATTCTCAGGATTATCAACATTCTCAGGCGGTGATTCCACTTTAACACCCGGCCCTACATAGATCAGCCTATCCAGGGGCTTGTAATAATCTGATGCCAACTGCTCACTTTTAAGCAAGCGGCCCTCTTCATCCATATAATTACGAAATGACCTGACTACATAACCCTGAATACCGGCATGGTCAAGCTTTTCCTGACCTGGATTGAGGCTGGGATCGTTTTCCCGTATCTCTTTAAACGGAATGACCCGGTCTACAATAGTAGATAAATGGATATCTCTTTTTTCCGTCAGGTTGCCATATATGGTCATGGTAAGTTTGCCCGCCTGAGCCCAGGCTCTAATATAAATAGGATAGGGGCTGTTGTTCTTAAAACGGAAATCCTGCAATCCGTAGACTACAGTAGCATCCCGCCCCACCGGAACATAAGCCACTGCCAGGGCATGATTGTGTCTCTCCACTATCTCCAATCCAGCCAGCAAAACAGTATTATAAAGAGTCGATGAAACTTGGCATACGCCCCCTCCCAGACCGGGTTCAAATTTTCCATTGACAATCACCATGGCATCACGATAGCCAGCCTCTATAACCCTCTCCCCCACCCGGCGGTTAAAGGAAAAAATCTCGCCGGGAGGCAGCATAGAGGTGTTAATAGCCGATGAGGCCAGGTAGAGATTATGGGAACGGTTTATTTCATTAACATTAAACCAGGTGGAAAATGAGGATAGTTCCCCCATATTGCTTAAATCCTCATCCTTCACCTGCGGCCATTCCTCTTGCATGGCGATAGGGATTTTTATTTCTTCCATTTGTCCCCACTCTTGAGGAAGATCGGCAAAAGTCTGCTCAGGATCTACCTTTAAACCTTTCCTGGCGGGGATTAATACCAATCCCTTTTGCTTTTCTATCTCCAGGCGGGCATCTTCCGCCGCCGCCCCCAAAACCTTATTCCACTCATCAATCATCCGGGCTTTGATCTCAGGCTTGTATTCCAGTTTCAACGGATAGATAACTTCCCGGGAACCATCCAGATTAGTAAGCTTGGAGGGCCAATCTCGTTCCTGCTCCTGTTGCCAGACCTTATTAACTGTTTCCTCATAGTTTACAGGATAGCTTAAATCCTCCAGTTTGCTTTCAAAACTATATCCCTGGTAGTGAAAGATTACCGGGGTTTTTTTGTATTCCTCCAAATCCCGCTCCAGTCTTGATGCCGCCTGTTTACTAGTGTATCCCCCTACCGTTGTAGAAGCAATCTTGACCCCCGGCATAAAGTAGGGTGATTTATAAAAAACCTGAAAAAAATACATCGCTCCCGCTAAAGCTATTCCCAGCAGCAGTATCAAGCTAAAGAATATGCTTGTTTTTACTCTCTCATTGGCCAAAATCCTTCCCCCCACCATATCCCCAAAAGAAAAAAAGGAAGCCTCGCGGCTCCTTTTTTTCGAAACTAAAGGTCTTCACTATCCACGAGTTCCTGCCAGGCTTCAACTACCATTTCCCATTCTGTTTCATCATCGATATCACTCAACAGTTCATTGCCTTCCTCATCGATAATTACTTTCAGAATAACCACTTCTCCGTCTTCTTCATCATATTCCTCATCTTCTTCATCCAGGGGAACAAGAACCCGGTACTTATCATTCTCGATTTCCAATTCAGCCAGCAACTCAAACAGGTGCTCTATTCCATCCTCATCAACCAGTACCAAAATTGGAAAGTCTTCCTCCAAAAATTCTTCGGTCATAAAGTCACCTCTTTCATTAGATAAGTGTAATTCTATTGTTTTCCGGGGCTGTTGTCAAATCTTTCCTCAGCAAAGATTAATTTTAATAATCCTTCCCCGAACAACCCCCGTCCAGGTAAGCCTGCAGTATGTGAACCGCCGCTATTTTATCTATCAGTTCTTTTCTCCTTTTGCGTGAAAGATCAGCTTCCAAAAGGACTCTTTCCGCACTCTTGCTGCTCAAGCGTTCATCCCAGAGATCGACCGGAATCTTCAATACCTCCTGCAAGGCCCGGGCAAATTCCTGGCTTTCCAGAGCTTTAGGCCCCATAGTACCATTCATATTGAGGGGAAGACCCAATACTATCTTCTCGACCTGGAATTCCTGACACAGCTCTTGCAAGTAGCTTAAATCTTTCTTCAGCCCTTTTCGCTGCAAAATCGAATGCCCTTGAGCCGTCCATCCCATAGGATCACTGAAGGCTATACCGATTCTTTTTTCACCCAGGTCCAACCCCATTATACGCATTGCGCCCTTTTATTCCTCCTGTTTCCCTGGTCACGGGGGCCATTATTTTACATAGATAATCCAGGCTAAATAGCGCAGGCAAATACCCGTATGGGTTACTCGCCTTTCTCCCTGCTATTTTGCAGGTAGCTTTTTAATAAAACCTCCATTATTTCATCCCGATCTACTTTGCATATCAAGTTGCGTGCCTCACTATGACTGGTTATGTATGCCGGTTCCCCTGAAATCATATATCCCACCAGTTGATTGATCGGATTATATCCCTTCTCCTGCAAAGCCTGGTATACCGTATGCAATATGGCACGAACTTTATTCTCATCGTCCCTTTCCAGTTTGAAACTAACCGTTTCACCTGGTAATTGAGGCATAGTCAACACCTCCCTCAACCAGAATTTCTCCACTACTCCCTCAAATTCCTGCGCTTTAGGATAAGGTTTTTTTCACCATTTTTCTGACCTCAGCCAAAGCCTCAGAAATTTTGCTCTTGTCCCTGCCTCCAGCCTGGGCCATATCTGGACGCCCTCCGCCTCCGCCTCCAGCTACTTGAGCGGCGGCAGCAACTATCTTGCCGGCATGGAGTCCCTGCTCCAGCAAATCCTTGCTCACAAAACAAACAAAAGATACTTTTTCCCCTTTTATTGAAGCCAACATAACTATAGCCCGGCCCAGCTTATCCTTCAGCATCTCGGCGTTTTGGCGCAGGCTGCCCGGGTCTTCAATATCCGCCTCTTCAATCAAGATCCAGGCATCATTTAACTGGAAGGCCTTGTTCACCAGTTCATCACTGGAAGAACGCGATAAACGCTGCTGCAAGCTTTCGATCTCTTTCTCTTTTTCCTTCAGCGAGTTATGCAAATTTTCAATCCTTTTGGTCAGCTCCAGCGGTGAGCTGCGCAAAGCGGAAGCCGCCTTTTTTATCTCGCCTTCCAGCTGCTGGAGATATTCCAGGGCATAGCTGCCGGTTATGGCTTCAATTCTTCTCAATCCGGAGCCGATGCTTCCTTCTCCGGTAATTTTAAACAAACCAATTTGGCCGGTGTTTTGTACATGAGTACCACCGCAGAGTTCGCTGCTGTAAGTGTCAACCTGAACTACTCTTACTTCTTCCCCATATTTTTCTCCAAAAAGGGCCATAGCCCCCATTTCCCGGGCCTGGTTCAGAGCAGTTTCCGTGGTGGTCACGGGATAAAGCTTCCATATGGCCTCATTTACCATCTGCTCAATCCGGGAAAGTTCTTCATTACTTAGAGCCTTGAGGTGAGAAAAATCAAAGCGCAGGCGGGCGGGTTCAACCAGTGAACCTTTCTGCTGGGCATGTTCCCCCAGCACTTCACGCAGGGCCCGGTGCAAAAGATGGGTGGCCGTGTGGTTTCTGGCCGTATCCATCCGGGCCCGGTCATCCAGCTGCATACTAACCCCTTCGCCAGTTGTCAGGACCCCCTCTACTATTCCATAATGGAGAATCCAGGCGCTGAGCTTCTTAACATCCTGTACCCGTAGCAATCCTTCCTGTCCCTTTATAATACCACGGTCCGCCACCTGTCCCCCGCTCTCCGCATAAAAAGGGGTTCGGGACGTAATTAAAATCACTTCTTCGGCATTAAGCGCTTTATCCATCAGTTCGCTGCCTTTAATAATGGCCAGAAGCACGGACTCATCCCTGCTATTTTCGTAACCGGTAAAGCTGCTGGGGGCGATGCCCGCAAGTTTTTCCGACAACAGGCGCTCCTGCCCCAGTAAATCTTCCCCTTTGTTGGCCTGCCGCGCCCGTTGACGCTGCTCTTCCATACTCCGGTCAAAACCCGCTTTGTCCAGCGTGAATTGGTTTTCTTCCGCCATATCTTCAGTTAAATCTAAAGGAAAGCCATATGTATCATAAAGCATAAACGCTTCTTCTCCCGGAATTACATTATCACCCCGCTGCCGCGCCCGCTCCATTATTTCTTCAGCTTTTTTCAAACCATCATTCAAGGTAAGCAGAAATCGTTCTTCTTCCAAACGAATTACTTCTTTGATAAAATCCTGTTTTTCCAGCAGCTCGGGATAAGCTTCTTTCATTATGTCACAGACCACATCCACATTTTTATAGAGGAAAGAGCCCTCGATACCCAGGAGTCGTCCAAAACGCAGAGCACGGCGCAATATTCGGCGCAGAACATAACCCCGTCCATCATTGCTGGGAAGCACACCATCGGCAATCAAAAAACTGCAAGCCCGGCTGTGGTCAGCAATTACGCGGAAGGGAAAACCTCTTTCCCCCTGCTCATAGGCTTTTCCGGTCAGCTCTTCAATCCTTTTAATAATGGGGATAAACAAATCCGTATCAAAATTGCTATCCACTCCCTGTAATATTGAACTCAATCTTTCCAAGCCCATGCCGGTATCAATACTGGGGCGGGGCAACGGAGTCATTTCACCGCTTTCATCCCGGTTATACTGCATAAAAACCAGGTTCCAGATTTCCAGCCAGCGGTCACAATCGCAAACCCCGATGCCACAGTCGGGAGCGCCGCAGGAATACTCGATTCCCCGGTCATAGAGTATTTCGCTGCAGGGACCACAGGGACCGGTATCCCCCATGCTCCAAAAATTGTCCTTTTCCCCCAACCTGACAATACGCGCGGGGTCAATCCCGCTTATTTCCGGCCATAAATCAGCCGCCTCATCATCATCCCGGTATATAGTTACCCAGAGTTTTTCCTCAGGAAGTCCGACCACCTCGGTAAGAAATTCCCAGGCATAGCCAATAGCCTCGCGTTTAAAGTAATCGCCGAAAGAAAAATTGCCCAGCATTTCAAAAAAGGTGTGATGCCGCGGAGTTCGCCCCACGGTATCCAGATCATTATGTTTCCCTCCTGCCCGGACACACTTCTGGGAGCTGGTAGCCCGAACATACTTGCGTTTATCCAGTCCCAGGAAAACATCCTTGAACTGATTCATGCCGGCATTGGTAAACAAGAGAGTGGGGTCATTGACCGGCACTAGCGAGGAGCTTTCCACCACGCTATGCCCTCTTTCTTTAAAAAATTCCAGAAAGGTTTTCCGGATTTCTGCACTGCTCCACACAGTATTTCCTCCTCTTTTCAACAAATAAAGATTGTTAATCTATTTTCTTGTAGAAAACCTCCTTTGTCAACTTGCTGGGGCTGCCAGTCGAAGAATTATTCCAGCTAGAACCGTCAGGCGTCAGTCGTCAGTCGTCGGAGGTTAGAAGGGGAAGGGGATGTTCCCTGCTGCGACTTATATCCACTCCTACTAGCTTTCTACCATCTTTAAGAAAGCCCATTGGATGACAACCTTCAGAGCAGCAGCCAGGGGCACAGCCAGGAGCATACCCCAGATGCCCATCAGCTTGCCTCCGGCCAGCAGAGCAAAGACAATAAGAAGAGGATGCATGCCCAGTTTTCCTCCCATGATCCGGGGAGTTATAATATTACTCTCTACTTGTTGGATAAGAAGAACTGCCAGTCCCATGTATAGTGCGAGTTGTAAAGATTCGGAAAGGGCGATAAGCAGCGCAAAAAAGCCGCCCAAAAAAGCGCCAAAATAGGGAACCAAATCAGCTACACCGGCTACCAGGCCAATCAAGAGGGGGAATTTAACCCCCAGTAAAGCGGCGGCAATCCCGGTAAAGATACCTACAAAAGTGGCAATTATCAGGTGCCCTTTAAGAAATTCAATCAAAGCTTCATCTATCTTCTCCAGAACGGCTTTAATCTCCCGGCGGAAGGAAGGGGAAAAAAGGCCTAAGAATGCATCGCGTATTTTTTCCCAGTCATTAATTATATAAAAGGCCAGAATTGGGGAAAAAGCCAGGGCCAGAAATTTTCCCAAAAAACTATAAAAACCGCCCAAAAAATCCTTCAGGCCCTTAAAGAGCTTGTTTTCTATCTGGTTAAGGTTTTCTTTTAATACCGGCGTCAGCTTGCCTAATTCCATCCCGTCTATGCTTTTGGCCATGTCCCGCGCCTGATCGGCATAATCGGGCAGTATACCCGCCATCTGGTTTAATTCCACAACCATGGCTGGTACAGCCAGGGAAAAGAATAGGGAAAAGACCGCCAGCAGCAGCAGGTAGAGGAGCAAAATCGCCCAGACCCTTTTCAACCCCTTTCTTTCCAAAAAGGATATGGGGCGAAAGAGCAAATAAGCCAGAACGGCCCCCAAAAAGAAGGTGAGTAAGACTTCTCTGACCAGGAATAAAAAATAAATGGTGGCCAGGACCACCACAATAAAGAAGAAGTATCGATATATCTTACTATTGGCGGGCAGCATTTTTTGGCCTCCCTTTGCATTGCTAGAGAAGCTGGGAAGAGTTTTCCATAGCTACCAGGGTCCCATCTTCAGCCACTTCATAAAGGTTGAGCATACCTTTGCGGAAATTAAATTCCAAAAAGCAATTCCAGCAATAATATTGATCGCTGCCTACCCGGCCAACCTGCAAACCACCGCAGACCGGACACTTGATAATCATTCCTCTTGGCTCCCTTCACCAGCCAGAACTCCGCCCTTGACGCTCTTCCAGGAAACCTCCTGCAGGGACAATTCCATTCTCCCCTTTAAAATATCGTTAATGGTCCCGGAGGAAATCTCCAGGCCTTGAACCTGTTTTTCTGCCGGGGAGAGAATAAAATCGGAGACTATGCCCAGTTCTTTGCCCTGCCGGTCAAATACGGTATCTCCCAGCTTTTTTTCGTATATTGATAATTCTTCCCCATAGGCATAGGATTTAATACAGTGCAAATCCCAGATCTTTACTGCATCCGGAGTTAAGTCAAAATCATCTCGAAAGATAAGGCCGGCTTTACCATCTTCCCCTTTAACCACCAGGTACAGAAGTCCAAAATCATCCCCAATAACCGCCTTTTGCACCATCGCAACCACTTCTGCCCGGGTGGCTAAAAAAACAGGTAAGTGCTGAATGTTGCGCGTTTTCAATCATTTGCCCCCTTTGGCCTGAAGAACTTAAGCAATAGTTATTATTAGTTTGTCACAGATTAAGCTTTTGATACGAAAAGTTGGGTGATGTAAGGTGTGAGGGGCTGGTGTTGAACATGTGAAGCATCATATCGGGCACAACTGATGCTCCCTTTGGTCGCTATTATGGGAGCTGAGCGGTATATTTATACAAGCAAAATAAAAAAGAAGGGTTTCACCCTTCCTCCAATATTTCCCTGGCGATTTCTCCGAGTAAAACGAATAAAGGAGTCTGCGGAGCCGTTTTTCTCCGCCTGGATAATGAAAGTTATGCTAAAATTGGTATAGGAGTTGCCGTTTGGCGGTTGGTCACTTTCCCGCGAGGGGAGGTGATGCCTGTGGTTACCTGGACAGGACTTTTTGGTTTTTGCCTGGTGATCGTAGGGATTATTTCCTTGTGTAGCAAACACAAGCAATAATAAAACGACCGCCTGAGTAAGGCGGTCAATCCACATTTAGGACTAGCCGCCACACAAAAAGCGGCAACTCCTTTGTTAACCATTATGATAGCATGCCAAAAAGCGTTCGTCAATCAAAGCTCTATGCCATGATTGTCCCCCCGCCTAAAACATAATCTCCCTGGTAATAGACTACACTTTGTCCAGGTGTTGCGGCCCGCTGGGCCTCTTCAAAAACAAGTTCCCAGATATCATCCTCGATATAGTGCAAGATAGCTTCCGCCTCCCTGGCCGCATAGCGAATTTTGGCCTTAACCCTGATGGGCAACTCAAAATCTCGGGGGCAGATAAAATGATTCTGTTTAAAGCGAAGCAGCTTGCTGAATAGTTCTTCATTCTCCCCCAGCAGGATCTGGTTTTTTTCGGGATCAATTTTGAGCACATATAGCGGACGCCCGGCATTTACCGCCAATCCCCGCCGCTGGCCAATGGTGTAAAAGGGAATGCCGCGATGCCTTCCCAGTACCTTCCCCGTCCGGTCCAGGAAACTGCCTTCTTTATAGCTTACCTGCGGGCGGATGAATTCCCGGTAATCCCCAGGTATAAAGCATACTTCCTGGCTTTCTTTTTCCTCGGCCAGCTGAAGATTATAGCAGCGGGCTATCTCTCGCACTTCTTCTTTCCTATACCCACCCAGGGGAAAGATGAGCCTGGATAACTGCTGCTGCTTTAGGCGATAAAGAAAATAGCTCTGGTCTTTGCGCGGATCTAGGCCTTTCATAAGGCGGTAACATTGACTCTTGTCATCATAATCGATGCGGGCATAATGACCGCTGGCCACTTTATCGGCTCCTAAATCCAGTGCGGCCTTTAACAGCAAGCCAAATTTAATCTCTTCGTTGCATTTTACACATGGATTGGGGGTATGGCCCTGTTCATATTCCGTACAAAAATAATCCGCCACGGCTGACTGAAAAGCCTCCCGCAGATCCACCACCTTATGCTCTATCTTCAGTTCATTGGCAATCCGGGCGGCTTTTTCCCCGGCTTCCCGCTCCAGGTGAACCATGGTTAACCCGGTGACTTCATATCCCTGTTCCCGCAATAACAAAGCAGAAACCGTACTATCTATACCTCCGCTCATCAATATTGCAACCTTCACTCTACCGTCTCCCTGAATCATTTCTACTATTATACCCTTTTCCATACTCTTCAGACAGTTTAGCATTTAAGCATCGGAAGAAACTGCGAAGCAGTTTCAACGAGAGCGCTGCCAAGAGGACGCGGGATTAGAACCCGCCGCCTGTTTGGTTAATAGGAACCCGGCTGCTTAAAGAAGCGAGGGACATCATTCACCTCGTTGCAAATAACTTGCTGTCTTGGCAGGGGAGAACATTTATTCTATAATGAGCTTGAGGTTTACCTGAAACTATTGAGAATATGAGGAGAAAAAGTATGGATTTATTTTCGCTCGCCAATGAGGAAAAATTTAATGCCCATGCCCCTCTGGCCTGGCGTATGCGCCCTCGCAGCCTTGATGAAGTTGTAGGTCAAGAGCATATTATCGGGCCGGATTCTCCCTTGCGCCGGGCTATTGAAAATGACCGCCTGCAGTCTTTTGTCCTCTATGGTCCTCCCGGCAGCGGCAAGACCACCATTGCTCATATCATTGCCAGAACTACTTCTTCTCATTATGCCGCCATTAAAGCCGTAAGTTCTGGTGTTGGCGAAATACGCAAAATTGCTGCCGATGCCGCTGAGCGCCTTAGATACTATCAACAATCGAGCATCATTTTTGTCGATGAGATTCACCGTTTTAACAAATCCCAGCAGGATGTATTACTACCTTATGTAGAAGACGGCACCCTGATTTTAATCGGGGCTACAACGGAAAACCCCCTCTATGAAATGAATAATGCGCTATTGTCCCGCATGAAGCTTTATGTTATGGAAGCTCTAAACACCGACAGCCTCCGCCGCATTGTCGAAAAGGCCCTGGCTGACCCGGAACGGGGACTGGGAAAGCATAATATAAGTATTGATGAGCAGAGTATGGCCATGATTGTGCAGGCAGCGCAAGGGGATGCCCGTACCGCCCTTAATATCCTGGATACCCTGCATAATTCCTATAGCAGTAAAAACGGTAGTCTAAGGATTACCCCTGAACTGCTGGAGAAAGTCACCGGACGCCTGATCCTCAAGTATGACCGCAGTGGGGATTACCATTATGATACAATTTCCGCCTTTATTAAAAGCATACGGGGCTCCGATCCGGATGCCGCACTGTTCTGGCTGGCTGTAATGTTGGAAGGAGGGGAAGATCCCAAGTTTATTGCGCGCCGGCTTATCGTCCATGCCGCAGAAGATATCGGACTGGCCGACCCCTATGCCCTCACTCTGGCTGCTTCTGCCGCCAGGGCCCTGGAGTTCGTAGGGATGCCCGAAGCCCGTATTCCCCTGGCCGAGGCTACCATATACCTGGCTGCCGCCCCCAAAAGCAACAGCAGCAAAATGGCTATTGATAAGGCCATCAATACGGTGCAAAACACTCCCCGGATTATTGTTCCACCCCATATCGCCGATAGCTCTCACTCGCAGTCGGCATCATTGGGTAAAGGCAAAGGCTATAAGTACCCTCATGATTATGGAGGTTATGTAAAACAGGAATATCTCCCCCAGGAGATTAAGGGAATTACCTTATACGAACCGGGGAAAAATGGCTATGAGCAAAATATTCGGGATTTTCTGCAGAAAATAAAAAACAGCCACCCCCATAAGTAGGAGTGGCCTTTTTGCCTTTAGCTTCCGCTTACTTCATCGATGGCTTTTTGTAATTGTGCTTTATTCTGCGCGCCAACAATTCTTTTTACTTCTGAACCGCCCCGGAAAAAGGCCAGGGTGGGTATACCCCTGATACCGAAACGAGCCGCCAGGTCCTGATTCTCGTCAACATTAACTTTGCCGATATTTATCTTGCCTGCATTCTCAGCGGCCAGGCTTTCTACCACCGGTCCCACCATCTTGCAGGGCCCGCACCAGGGAGCCCAAAAGTCAACCAGAACCGGCAAATCAGACTGCATTACTTCTTTATCCCAGTTATCCTGGTTGAATACCTTGATATCTGCCATATTACCCCTCCTAGCATTGTCTTACTTGATAAGTCTTCCCATCATATTGACGATCTCTTTCAGGTTTTCTTCCTGTTTTTCTTCATCCATGGCTTTAACAATACATTCCTGAGCGTGTTTTTCAAAAACAATAATACCCACTTGATTGATGGCCGATTTAACCGCGGAAATCTGGGTGAGAATATCCATACAATCCGCTTCTTCTTCCATCATCCGTTGTATTCCCCGCACCTGCCCTTCAATGCGCCTTAAGCGAACCAGGATGTTTTTGCGGGTTTTTTCATTATTCTTGGTCATCCATTATACCCCCCATGGGTATCTTATATGATAAACAGCTTTTTGTTTTCTGTCAAGTAAAAATTTCCCTACAGGCTCTGCCCTCTAAAAAAGAGGATAGCCGTACGTATAAAGCTATCCTGGCAAATTTCTTTACTCTCTCCTATAATACAAAATAGAATATAGACATACCCACAGCCAAAGACAACAAAACCCAGATAAGGGTACGCAAAAGCTCCATTTTAACCTGCTGGCCCAGTTCTTCCATTCATTTCCCCTCCTTTTACTATTGATGCCCTTATTAGCAATTATACATACTACTTAATTCTATTTTCTTATGTTTCCAGGGCCTACTATTATTATGGTATCAGAAGCGGGAGTAAGCTCCTCGGATAGAAGACTTTTCTCCACCACTTTTCCTCCGCTGGTAACTACCCGGTAATTCCGCAGAATGAATCCTTTTTTCCCTTCCTGCTGAATTATTCTTTGCTGGGGTGAAAGACGATGATTAAGCTTAATCTGTACTTCCGGGTATACATCTTCCCGTTCGCTTAGCAGCGTAATCTCTTTGCCAAGTTCTGTCTGGCATCCATATATCTTTACCAGAAGAGTATGTTCACTCATACTGGTAGTTAAAAGCAACGGATACTGCAGCTTATTCTCCATTACTGATTGCTTATCTTTCTCCTGCATACCGGCCTGTAGGCAAGCCTGAACGATAGCCCCCTTAATCTGGGCTTTGGTTTCACTGCCAACATCCATTGCTGCTTCGCACCCGGAGTCCATAATAGCCGGTAAATCCAATTTTTCGCCATGCATTATTATTAGACCGTTCAGCTTCTCCAGCAAAGCAGATGTTTCCGGGCTCAGATGGTTAATTCTCCTGGCACTTACAGCAATGACATCTTTGACGGTTTCAATGTCTTCAATCTTTACGCGCGGATGCACCTCAGTTGCAATAATTTCCATAGGCCCCAGTATTCCTTTTTCCAGTGCATCTGATATATGATTCATACTTGCATTCACATTAATCAAATAGCCATTCTGATGGGCCCGGTACTCAAGAAAATCGTGGTTATAGACAATCCTGGCATCAACCGCCGGCTGGTCATAATCTCTTTTTATCTGCAATACTTTTTCTAATACGGCTTCTTTATTCCAGGATAACACCGGTTTAATCTCCTGCCTCTGTCCTCTTGCTACACTGTGCTTGACCAAGGTTGCCACCCCCTGGCCCGGGAAGAGTTCCTCTTCTATTTTATCAAGGCTGGCGGCAATATCATAGTTGATTCCTATTTCTTCCATAGGCAGGGAGATTTCCTGCTTCCCTACTACCAGGATTAGTTTATCACCCCGGCTGGATGCCAATTCTGATTGTAGCAGAGCATAAGCTTCCTCTTTACTCATATCCGCCAGGGATATTCCCCCCAGCCAGAGATTTGATGGATAATAGTCCTGGTCCCGTGCGGCGAGGGCAAAGGAAACAATAAGCAGTGATGCACTTATTGCTATCACTGCCATTGAAATGACCTTAAGCCAAAGTTTGCCAGCATCCGTCATAGCTATTCTCCCCAATATTCAGTCTACCTCGCACATTGTGTAAGCTCAATAAACCTGTTATTTCTTTCTGCCAAATCCAAAATTTCTTCAGTAATCACTGTCTCCTGAGCAATCAGAACATTGCCAATAGCGTCTTTTATGTCCTGGATGAGTCTTTTCCCCAGTAAAAACTGACGCTGCTTCTGCTTAAAAAAAGCCGCTCCATCACTGCTTCCTGCTGGAGGAGAAGAGGCGGGAGCAACCAGCGAAGTTGGTTCAGGGGAGGTCACTGAAGTAACGGCGACAGGAGAGACCAGTTTTTCAGCTTCAACAGCTTTCTGCTGCAATGAGACTTCAGGGCTCTCTTCTTGTTTTATAACAATAACATCAACCCCATAAGTCATTACTTGCTTAGCGTCAATAATCTCAATCTTGGACTCGTCTTCCGCGGTCCTAAATTCCAAACAGGCGATGGCTCCGGTATCTTCATCCACTATATACTCACTTATTACGCCAATTAAATTACCCCTGTTAGTTAATACCCGGTTTCCTTTTAGCTCAATATGGCGCTCCAGAAGCTTATTGGCATTGGCTGTTTCATTAATTGTAGTTAGCAGGTTTTCACTCTCTGTTGTAACTGCGTGTTCACCAATACCCATTACCGACTTGTAGCCCAGAACACGGGCACCATCATACCAGTTTCGATTGCTAACTAGAATAAAATCCACTTTTCCCTCCTCGGGGTTAATGACTAGATCCTTAACCTGCCCGATCTTTTTGCCGTCCAGTACCGAAAAAACAGGCAAGCCAATAATCTCCTGGGTCTTCTTCATAGTTCCTGCTCCCTTCATCTAATATCCCGAAATCCACTCCCGGTTAAGCCTGCATCATATCCGCAGTACCCGGAAGAACTTGCTGTATTCCGCCCTGAATCAATATTTTGCTATTCCCCTGCCTATTATTGTTGCATCTTATTATATCAGTCTACCCTCGAATTTTGTATTTTTAAATAAAAACAGCACTGAAACACTTATTTGCAATAAGCTTGTTCGCCTTCACCAGGTTGTATCCAAGCAAGAAGTTTAAGCATCGGAAGAAACTGCGGAGCAGTTTCAACGAGAGTGCTGCAACGAGGGCGAGGGATTAGAACTCGCCGCCTGTTTTGTTAATAGAAGCCCGGCCGCTTGGCGGAGGAGATATTTCACCTCGTTATAGTTGGTTTTCGTCAATAAACTGATAAATATTTAGCAACTCTATACTCAAATTCCTCTTCAATTCGTCATCCATAGTGATATCCCATGCTTCCTCAAAACAAGTCGCAGCTTCCGGTAAATTGGCCGCTTCTTTATGTAAGAACCCCTGTTCAATCAAGTCAAATATTCTGGTATTAATGTTGTCCAAAATAAAAGTATCTTCTTCCTTAAAAGTATCCGCTTGTTCAATTTTAATTGACTCTTTATCGTGGACGGCTGCCGGTAAATCCTGTTCTTCCAGCAGCTCTGCTTCCGCCGCTGCTTCAAGGACTCCCGCAACTTCCTCATCGAGGATAGCTTCTCCTTCTTCAGGCAACTCTTCTATGGTCTTCCCGGCCAGATTTTCTACATACTCTATGTTTATATCCTCGTCCAGTTTCTCTATTATCTTTTCTGCCCCATCATCAGACAAGTCATTATCATACTCTGCCGGCTCTAACTTTACCGCTATCCCTTCTGCTATTTCTTCTATCTCTTCTTCTGTCTTTTCTTCTTTTTCTTCTGCCCCTTCTTCCGCCTCTAAGCTTTCTTCGACCTCTTCATTCTTTTCTTCCAGCTCTTCCGCAGGCAAGTCTATTCCTTCTCTACCCGTATCCTCCAACTCAAGTTCTTCCATTATGTCTATTTCTTCCAGCGTTGCTTCTGTTGCCTCTTCTTCTATAGAACCCGCATCATCCAGGGCTTTTTCTTCAAGAGCAGTAGTCTCTACCTCGATTTCTGCATCCGGCGATCTTGATTCATCAATTGCGAGTTGCAAAGTTTCTGCTTCGCTCTCTTCCTCAGAAACTGCTGGCTTGACTGCAAGCTCCCCACTATCTTGTTCAAGCAGCTCTGCCGCAAATAATTCCTTCTCTCTCGTTTCTTCTGTCGTCACAGTTGATTCCAAGATTGGCACAGCTTCCGGTACTTCTTCAATCAAGCCGGCAGGTATTGAATCTCCTTCCAGATTATCAAAGGCTTCCACTCGTAAACCTGATAAATCGCTATCCAACCTGGTCTCGATAGTCTCCATAAACTTTTCCAGTTCAGGTCCGGTAACCAATCTGCCTTTCGACTGGGGAACAAAATCTCCTTCGTTACCTAACAAATAACGAGTAATAACAACAATAAGCAATATATAACTTAGAAAAGAACAAAATATACCCAATCGCACCACCGTAATGGGAAAGGTAATTATAATAAGCAAAGAAAGAGAGAGAATAATAGCCATGTTTCTTTTTCCCAATCCTTCTCTTCTTAAAAAATAAGCCATTATTGATCCTATTGGTAAAAAAATCAATAATACATAGATTATATATTCCCGCATACATTACCCCTTAATCCAAAGTATCCTAAAATAGCTTCGACAAGGATAAGTTATTTCCTTTAAAAAGATATTAAAATGCTGAAAAAGTGCCAGAAAGTAAGCAAAAAACTACTTGTTAATATCTTTGACATTATTTTATATTTTCCTTCTTATTTGCAGTGAGCAAAACCTAATTTTGATTCCACTGCAAAAAGTAATAATTATGCATTAGCTTGCATAAATATTCCGTTCGCAGTCTACGCATGGGCAACACCAACGGCTTGTCTCGCGGCTCAAGGGGTACCGCGCCAATCTCCCGTCCATGGGAGGCAACCTTAATAGTGACACCCGTAGGGTGGAACACTAGGCGTACCCGAAGGGTGAAGCATCCATGCTTCGCCAACGCTCGCTTTGCATATTTATGCAACCCCATGCAACAAAAAGGGTTTTTTGCAGTAGAGTCAATTTTAAAATCATGCTGTGATTTGTAGGAAAAGCAATTTCTATCCAAACGCATTTTCCCACGTATTAGAGAAGGCGGGCCCGCTTTGCGGACCCGCCTTCTCCTTCTTTTTCCCAACTACGCTTCCTTAAGTATTATCTGTCAATAAACCTGCTGGGGAAGCATTTAACATGATGGTATTTAGCTGACCAGAGCCAGGTTTTTTACCTTGATTCCCATAGCTGCAAAATGCGCCTGTATGGCGTTGCCATCTTCTACTATTCCCTTCCTAAGCTCTTCGTTGAACTCCTCCAGGCTCAAGCGATGGGTTTTGATTATCGGGAACTCCATAAGCTCCAGCTCTTCAAGGTAGATTGCCGCTAAATCATTTTTGCCTTTGGAAGCTATGAGGCCCTGGCGTATTTCCTCGTTAAAATCCTCCATTGACAGCAACTGCCTTTTCACTACGGGAAAGTCCAACTTTTCCAGTTCTTGAAGATAGCTATCATCCACTATAAGATTCATACCTGCAAAACCCTTATTGTCTATCATGTGAATCCCCCCTTTACTGTTTTCCCCCAATTATCCTTTTTCCTCTCTTCTCTCTTTTTACCCTTTCTCAACAATCCGGCTTGCTTCCCCAAACAGGACTTCTTAACATACAAAGCAAGCAAGAAGCATGCCAAATTGATTGCTGCTCTCCCCGGGTAAGAGAAAAGCCGCCAATCCTTTAGTTTAGACAATATTCCTCTTTTTCCCAAGATTAAGGTGTCGTTTTTATTCTTCGATAATAGGAAAGTCGTTACCGGCCATGTGCAAAAAAGTGCATACTATCCGTAACTTATCGGCCCTTTCCTAAAATAGGAGAATAATAGGAGAATAACGGAAAGATAATTTACATGAGTAGTGAGAGGTAACAAGCAAATAGGGTTTTGACGCTGAAGGACACTGACCCTGCGGGTGTCACTATTAAGGTTAGGAGCATGGGGATTAATTAGAAAAAAGTGGTAGGAGTATTATAGAGGTCAGGAAGAAGAGCAACCGAAGCTATTCCAGGCCGTATTTACCTAATTTGCGGTACAAAGCGGAACTGTGAATACCCAGCATCTTGGCGGTTTGCTGTTTGTTTCCCCCACTTTCCTGCAAATACTGGATTATCATTTGCTTTTCTATCTTCTCAATGATCTGGGGGAGACTGCTCTGCCCGTCATCCAGTATCTCGATTTTAGCGAATTTCTTATCCTTGTTTTTCTGATCCAGAGAGGGAAAATGCTCGGCTCGGATTACTTGCTCGCGGCGCATTACCGCCAAATTTATGGCTCTTTCCAACAGGTTCTCCAGTTCCCGCACATTGCCGGGCCAGGAATACTCCCGCAGTAAATCTATCGCTTCTGGCTCAATCCCGGAAATATCGGTCTTCAAACACTGGTTTATTCTATGGATCAAATCATTAACCAAAAGAGGAATATCATCCATTCGCCTTCTCAAAGGGGGTATATTCAATCCTACAACATTGAGGCGATAGTAAAGGTCTTCACGAAACTCCTGTTTTTCCACCATTTCTTCTAAATCGCGGTTGGTGGCGGCGATTACACGGACATTAATGGCTATAGGCGTGGTTCCTCCTACCCTTTCCACCACTTTTTCCTGTAAAACCGTTAAGAGCTTGGTCTGCATGGTCAAGGGCATATCACCGATTTCATCCAGGAAAATAGTACCCCCTTTGGCCAGTTCAAATTTTCCCGGTTTCCCGCCCTTTCTAGCCCCGGTAAAGGCGCCTTCTTCATAGCCAAAAAGCTCTGATTCCAGCAAGTTCTCGGGCAAAGCCGCACAATTTATTCTTACGAAAGGCCAGTTTTTCCTTTCACTGCCATTATGAATAGCCTGGGCAAAGAGTTCCTTGCCGGTACCGCTTTCTCCGGTAATGAGAATCGTAGATATGCTGTAAGAAAGTTGCCGGGCCATGGATTTTACCACCAGGAACTCCTGGCTGCAACCGACCAAATCATCAAAAGTCCACCTGGCACTATATATCTGGCTGACCTCATCCCGGTACAGGCTTAACTCCTTCTCCGTTTCCTGCAGTTTCTTGGCCAGGATTTTAGCCCCGGACATATCCAGGAAAAGGCTGTGCCCGATAGCTCCTATTATCTCGCCATGCTTTTTGATGGGGGTACGGGTAACAATGGTATCCCGGCCCCGGATAGGCCATATATCCGCATTATCCACCCTGCCGGTTTTCAGTATCTCTATCATCTTGGAATGAGGCAGGATTTCCAGTACGTATTTGCCTATTACCTCCTCTTTTTTCATCTCCAGAATATCCAAAAAGGTCTGGTTCATTACCGTAATATAACCTTCTTTATCAACAATTACATAGGCCATATGAGGACTTTCTATCAAACCCTCCAGAATAGCGCTGAATTCCTTCTCCGTTTCCTGCAGTTTTTTCATAAGAATCTTGGCTCCGGACATATCCAAAAAGAGGCTGCTGGCAATGGCCCCGATAATTTTCCCGTTCTTAAAAATCGGCACCCGGGTTACTATGGTATCCCTTCCCTTTATCGACCAGATGTCCGCCTTGTCCATGCGGCCGGTCCGCAAAACCTCGGGCAGCCCTGAGTTAGGGGTTATATCCAGAATATGCTGTCCTACGACATCTTCTTTTTTCATCTCTAGAATATCCAGATAGGTTTGGTTAATGGAGCTTATTAATCCATCACTGTCAACAATCACATAGAACATATAGGGGTTTTCAATCAAACCCTCAAGCAAACTGGTGATTTCATTTACGGTAAGATCTGACACAGCCATTCACCCCTTTACCGCTGCTACATAAACATGTAGCCTGTATGACTTACCAGGGTTCTAATGACAAGTGCTGCGAAAGTACTAAAAATCCTGTTGCATACTCCCGGTCTATTAAATGTATTCAATAGCCACCTCGATTTTCCCTTTTTCCAGGTAAAGCAAAGCATAACTTCCTTTTTTATCTAGACGGGGGCGGGAAGGGCTTCCGGGATTAATCAACCAGATACCTTCGATTTGCTCACAGAAAGGAATATGGGTGTGGCCAAACAAAACCACATCGGCACCCAGCTCCAAACCCCTATAATAGAGAGAATTTACGCTGCCTTTTACCCCGTATTGATGCCCATGAACCATATAAAATCGCTTTTCCTCTAAATCCAATATGCGCTCGGCCGGGCCGGATTCATAAAAATCACAATTGCCGGCCACAGCATGCAGCATTACTCCCCCCAGATGATGAGCTATTCTTTTGGCATCGCTTAAGAAATCCCCGGTAAAGAAGATTTGATCCGCTTTTACCACTTTTAATTCCCGGCAGATTTTTTCAATCCTGCCGTGGGTATCACCTATAACAGCGATTTTCAAAGGATTTCCCCCTTTGCTGCCAGGTAGTGAAGTTAAACTTTTAAGTACTCCCCTGAAATAATCTTTCTATCAGCGGGCGGGCTTGCTCCAAAGCCTTCCCCCGGTGACTTATAAGATTTTTAGTCGCTGATGGCAGCAGAGCAAAGCTCTGGGTATAGCCCCGGGGTATAAAAAGAGGGTCATAGCCGAATCCTCCTTTTCCCGCCGGCACCAGAGCTATTTTCCCTTCACATCTTCCTTCCACCGTTTGCACATTCCCCTGGGCATCACTCAGGGCAATAACGCAAACGAATCTCGCCGTCCTCTGGTCTTCCTCTATCATTTCCATCAGCTTAAGCAGCTTCTGGTTGTTCTCTTCATCACCGGCCGATTCACCGGCAAAGCGCGCCGAATAGATCCCCGGCTGCCCCCCCAGGGCATCAACTACCAATCCCGAATCATCCGCCAAGCATACTTTTCCGCTGGCCCTGGCTGTAAATACCGCTTTTTTTATAGCATTTTCCGCAAAAGAATTACCGTCTTCCTCCACCTCGGCCAGGGAGGGTAGTTCTTCCAGGGTAATAATACTCAGATTCAGCTCACGGAGAATCTCCTGCAGTTCCAGTTTCTTCTTGCGATTTCTGGTAGCCAGCAACAGTTCTCTGGGCATTTCTCTAGACTCCCAATATGCTCTTTTGTAAAGCAATAAGTTCCTGAATACCTTTTCCCGCCAATTCCAGCAGTTGGTCCAGTTCCGCCCGGCTGAAAACGGTCCCTTCAGCGGTTCCCTGAATTTCTATAAAATCGCCGTTCCCGGTCATTACTACATTCATATCAACATCGGCCTGGGAGTCTTCAATATACTCCAGGTCCAGAACCGGCATCGCATCGACAATACCAACACTTATAGCCGCTACAAAGTCTTTTACCGGGATAGTCTCAATAATTCCCTGTTCCTTGAACTTTTTAAATGCCAGGTAAAGAGCTACAAAGCTTCCGGTAATGGCTGCGGTTCTAGTTCCCCCATCTGCCTGCAAGACATCACAATCTATCCACAGGGTGCGTTCACCCATTGCCTGCATATCCACTACTGCCCGCAGCGACCTGCCGATCAACCTCTGAATTTCCGAAGTCCGCCCGCTAATCTTTCCTTTACTGGCCTCCCGTTGGGTCCGGGTTTCGGTAGAAGAGGGCAACAAGGAATACTCAGCGGTAACCCAGCCACTACCTTTGCCACGAAGAAAGGGAGGGACCTTTTCCTCCATCATGGCCGAGCACATTACCCGGGTATCGCCAGCTTCAATAAGTACTGAACCGTCCGGGTATTTCTGAAAACCAGGAATAATTCTTACTTTACGCATTTGATCATTGGCTCTGTTTTGGGGTCTTTCCATAAGTTAACCTCCACCTATTTAAAATTTAATTTTAAGAGCAGGAATCTGCTACTCTTGTTGATATCTTCCCCATAAGCATCAATCAAGCTGTTTCATGCCGCCAGGCCCAGGCACAACAACCAATGGCTCCATTGTACTGAGGCCGGGGCAGTTGGTAGATTGCAGACCCGGTCTCCCGGGCTATGATTTTGGCCAGGGCAGAATTCAAGGCTCCGCCCCCGGCCAGAATTATTTTCTTGCTGCGCAGGCGATTGAGCATGGCGGAAACCCGGCGATAAAGGCTGTAGTTTACACCGGCAGCCAGGTGGGAGACGGGGTGCCCTTCAACAATCCGAGCTATTAACTCGGTTTCTCCAAAGATTGCACAGGTAGCATTCAATTCCACCGCTTCCTCACTAAAAGAAGACAGTTCTTCCAGGCTCATACCCAGCACCGCAGCCATATTCTCCAGATAGCGCCCCGAGCTGGCGGCACAGCGGTCATTGGTTAAAAAGTCAAGCATCTGCCCTTGCCTCACTTGTACTACCTTGGTATCCTGTCCTCCGATATCCAGGAGGGTAAAATCCTGGAGGCCGCTCTGCCACAGGGCCCCATAAACATGGGCCTGAATCTCGGGAATTTGTTCCGCTCCCGCTATTCTCACACTGATCTTGCCATAACCGGTAGCGATTATCCGCTCCCGGCTAAAGCCCAGTCCGGCTAAATCAACCGTCATTTCTCCGTCTGCTATTCTCCCGCAATTCCGGTAAAAGGATACGGTATCATAAAGGCTATGATTAATAATCTCTTGACCATCCATTTCAATTATTTTTATCGTTCTGGAACCCAAATCTATTCCTGTAACTGACATTTCCTGCTCCTAAATCGAAGATAAAATATTTACCCTTTATTTCTTTAACATACTTACAAAGGACTCCAGGCGCATCCTGCTTCGAGCATCAACTTTTCCCGGGCGATCCCCTTCCAGGGTTAAGAATGGAATTTTCAGCCTTTCCCGAAATATAAGATCTTCTATCTGGCGAAAGCAAAAAGTCTGGGTATAATGAATTACGCCCTGTACATCTCTAATAGCCAGCTGTTCTTCAATATCCTCCAGGCGGGCAAAGGCCCCATAGGGATAAGTATAGTGCAAATACTGCTCAATAATATCTTGGCTTTCCATAGGCATGGAAAATTGCCTCTGGACTTCATTGAATACCACCCTGGCCCCCATATGTTCCAATAGCTGGTGCAGGTCCGTGAAAATAGGGGGGACTCCGATATAAGCCAGGCGAACTTCTTCCTTAATAGGTCTTCGTTTTCCCGCTTCTTCAACAAAGCTTTGCAATTCAGCTTCGAAGAGATCCGGATTACCGTTAAAATCGCTGGAGCAAAGTAAATAATAGTGATTCTCCCGACCGGTAACCAGGTTATCCCGCCAGGTCATCCGGTCTATCTCCCGGCACAATGAGCGGATTTTCTCCAGCCGGGCCCGGGCCTTTAAAACCTCTTCCATATCTACCTCAAAGAACTGCATCAACTTGTCCACCTGGGCTTCCAACTGCGCCCGCTCCCGGTCGAACGGGAAGGCAAAGGGAATTATCTTCTTATTCCTTAATTGCAAGGTTTCCATAAGCGCCTGGGTATTGCTGCAATCCCCATGCATAACGGCAATTAACGCTTCCATATCATAATCCAGACCGGTGGCATAGAGTCCTTTTATCCAGCCACAGCAGTTGCGGGGATAGCCTTCTTCTTCCGCCAGGTCTACCATGGACTGGGGACTTGAAGAATTAATGAAAACATTATTCAGGTCCACCGGAGTCTTCCCTGCCGCTAATATCACCTCTACCGGAATGCTGGTGGTAAAGCCTACCCTGCTCATTTTCGGCACCTCAATCCCAATCCAGCTTGTGAATTTCCTTTATTATATCACCCATCAAAAGTCTCCCCACATTAAAGAAGGAATCATCCTGCCCGCTGACATAGAATTCGTGCCGCGGCCTTTTGCCACTGTTGTTAAAAAGATCCCGGTCCCCAAATATTTCCTGTAATTCATCAATAGTCTCACAAGAAGTATCCACCAGTTTAAGCTTTTCGCCAGCAAATTCACTGATGGCAGTTGCCAGGAAAGGATAATGGGTACAACCCAGAACCAGGGTATCAATACCCTGGGCGAGTAAAGGCCCCAGGTATTCTGCTACCGCTTCCCGGCTTTCGCTGTTGTTCAACTTACCGGCCTCCACCAGGGGAACAAAACGAGGACAGGCCGTCTCAAAAACCTGAAACTCTGGCTCCAGTTCCTGAATCTCCCGGGTATAAGCCTTCTTGTTTACGGTGGCTTGCGTAGCTGCCACTCCTATTTTTCCATTGCAACTAAGCCTTGCTGCCGACCGGGCGCCGGCTTTGACCACTCCCAGCATAGGCAAGCTGTATTCCTGTGAAACCGAGGGAAGGGTAACCGAGGAGTGGGTACCGCAGGCTACAATAATCGCTTTTACTTGCTTACTTATGAGAAAGGAAATAATCTTATGGGCATAATTAAACAGCTGTGTTTCCGATTTGTTTCCATAAGGTACATGAGCTGTATCTCCAAAATAGATAAAGCTTTCATCAGGCATTTTTTCCATCAAGGATTTTACTACCGTCAATCCCCCTATCCCTGAGTCAAAAATGCCTATGGGCTCGTTTTTCCCCAAAATCTACACCTCTTTTTGTCTAAATCAAGCAACAATGATTTCATAAATAATTTATCACTTTCGCCGCCTATATTCTATTCTATATTATCAGATATATTGCTATGCAAATATAAGCGGGAGACTCCACAATATAAGAGTCTCCCACAAATCCCTGAGCATATCAAGTGAATCATCGCCTAAAAATACTTTACTGACTCACTTTGATAGGAGAAGAAAAATCCACTTCCCCCTTTATTATATCTATCTCTCGACCATCTATCATGAAAACCAGCTGTTTTACCGCCGGGAATTGGGCCAGAGTTTGGCAAACTGCATCAATCATCTGTTTTTCCTCGGTCCCGTTCTCCAGGCGGCGGAGCTCAGAACTAAAATCCAATATACAAGTCCCATCGGGTTTCAGATTTATGTCCAAAAGCCTGGTTCCTTCCGGAAATACATTACGATAAGCCGGATTATCTGAACCCTTTAAGAGTTCTTGCATAGTACTGCGAGCGATACCCTCTGTCCTGGTTATTTCTCGCCTTTCCATTACCAACTCCTCTTTATCAGCTTGAGCAAAGTACAATTTTATACTGATGCTCTCGCCTTTTTCCCGGGCTGGGATAAGTTCTTCCGGATTCTTCTTGACTTCCTTCTTTGTATTATCTTCCGGGGCCAGTTTTATGAGGTCTTTCCACGCTTTCAGGTTTTGCGCGGGAGCTATTGAAGAACAGCCACCGCTTAAAAGACAAAGCACCAGAAGTATCACAGCCAGAATACTAATTACTTTGCTGGTCATAATTGCCTGCCTCCCCTCTTAATTCCTTTTAACAGAATACGAAAAGGGGAAGAAAATTATGACCTGTAAAAAAAAAGAGAACACATATGTGTTCTCTTATGAAGGAGGAGTTATTATAACAAATCAAGGATTTGTCCGTCCTTGATTTTGCCTTCTCTCCAAAAAGATTCTAGCAGAAGTATAGGAAAGATGTCAACTTATTACGGACAATTTAGATAATATATTATTGACTCCACTGCAAAAACCCCTTTTGTTGCATAATGGTTGCATAAAAATACAAGGCGCTGGCGAAGCCTGATTCGGAACGACACGGGGGTCGTTCCCTACACATCCCCCCTCACCCCTCACTTTTCTTACTGATTAGGGTTTATATTAAGCGGAATTTTTGATAATCTGGTAGTGCGAGGTAAAATCTTAGAGGAGGTCGATAATTTTGCGTTACGAAGGAATGGTTTACCGGCCCCCCAGTGAAGCCCAGAGTCTGATTATACAAGCCACTATTGGCTGTCCTCACAACCGTTGTACCTTCTGCTCCCTGTATAAGAATACGAAGTTCAGGATACGCCCGGTGAAAGAAATAAAGGAAGACCTGCAGATGGCCCGGGATTATTATGGTGAATACATTGAATCGGTTTTCTTTGCTGACGGTAATACCATAATAATGAAAACCGAGCAACTGCTGGAGATTTTCGATTATACTCACAACCTTTTTCCCCACCTGAAGCGCATAACCGTCTATGGTTCCTCCCGTTTTGTGAACAAAAAGAAACTGGAGGATTTAAAGCGGCTGCGGGCCGCAGGCTTGAAACGGATTCATACCGGTATGGAGAGTGGAGATGATATTATCCTGGAAAGGATTAAAAAGGGCACCAATTCTCAAGAGATTATCAACGCCGGTTTAAAGCTGAAAGAAGCGGGTATTTCCGTAAGCGAGTATTACCTGGTAGGTATTGGGGGAAGAGAAAGAAGCCGGGAACATGCTCTCAACAGCGCTCTTACCTTGAGTGCCTTCAGCCCGGATTTCATTCGTTTAAGAACTTATGTGCCCATGCCGAACACCCCCCTCTATGATGATTATCAGAACGGAGTTTTCGCCCTGTTATCACCACACGAGGCTTTGCGTGAAGTGCGTCTGCTGATTGAAAACCTGAACTGCGATAATAGCCAGCTTTTAAGTGATCACATCAACAATTATTGGAATGTATACGGGGTACTTCCGCAGGATAAAAACAAAATGCTGGCAGAATTAGACCGCGCCCTGGCTATTGACGAATCCCGTTTCCGGCGCCCGGAGCGAGGCCGGCTTTAGAAGTTTATCATTAAGCCACCCTCTCCAGCATAGGTGCCGATGGTTGCGCTCATATCTGAAATTAAAACCGCCTCTTGCTGGTACTGGGAATTAATCTCCCAGGCCAGCTTATCGGCATCTTCTAAACAATTGACATGACTTATTCCCACTATCCTCTGCAGCAGCGAGGCACCAGCCAATTCACCTACCATGGCTAACAAGCGCTTCATGGCTTTTTTCCTTCCCCGTACCTTTTCGACTATTTCCGGTACTCCCAGCTGGTTGCCCCTTAGTATAGGTTTAATATTGAGAATAGTCCCGGCCATACCCTCAAATTTACTTAGACGACCACCTTTAACCACATTCTCCAGGGTATCCAGCACAAATATAACTTCCCGGGCAGCTCTAATCGCCGCCAGTTTGTCCAGAACTGCTTCCAGAGACATCCCCCGGGCCGCCATTTGAGCGGCCCTAATAGCCATAATTCCTGTCCCCAGGGAAGCCGTCAAGCTGTCAAATACCTTGACCTTGCTGCTGTTCATCATATTACAGGCCATTTGGGCAATCTGGCTGGTACTGCTTAAACCAGAGGAGAGGCTGACAAATAGAACCGCTCCCTTTTCTCTAATACCCTGTTCAAAATACTTTACGAAGGTCAGCGGGTCGGGAGCAGAAGTCTTGGGTAAAGTGGCGGATGACGACATTTTCTCCGCAAAAGTCCGGGGGCTTATTTCAAATCGATCCAAATAGGTCTCTCCATTGGCAAAGGTAACCTTCAAGGGTATCATTTCAATATTGTACTGTTCGAGTAGCTCCTGGGGCAAATCACAGGAGGTATCAGTGATAATCTTAATCCCCACAGCCGCCGCTCCTTCCTTGCCATAACCGGCATTATTGTTCCAGTCCCGCTCCCGGTGGAACGATATAGACTTCCTCTCCCCGGAAATCAAAATAGTTGCTGAGTTTCCAATATACTCCCCGGCTTAAACGGGTATCGGCCTCCCATTTGAAGTCAATATAAGGGACATCTCCCTTAAAGGTAATCTTTAGTTCATGATCGAGCTTCATTTCCTGCAAATCGTGAAAACGCAGTTTTATGGTTCCGTCTTCCTCTTCAATATAACCCATAGCCAAAAACGGGCAATCTTCTACTGTTATAGGATTAACATCATTACCCAGCCTGATGACATAAGCTCCGTCTTCCTTCTGGATATGGGCAGCCAGTATGTTTAAAATATTACGCCGAAACATCTCGGCCTGGCCAAAATACCATTTGCCGTTTTTCCGTATGACAATCTCTTTAAGATCCAACCCTGCGCCTCCTTTACCAAGTCCTTCATTGCAATTAATTTAAGCATCGGAAGAAACTGCGGAGTAGTTTCAACACACCGCTGCAACGAGGCGGGTGATTAGAACCCGCCGCCTGTTTTGTTAATAGGCGACCGCTTAGCACCCTGCGGGCACCACTGATGTTCGCTTCGCTCACTATTAAAGAAGCGGGGGGCATATTTCACCTCGTTATATTGTTTCCCTCTGCTCCTGGCAAATTCCTTTTTTCCGGCCAAGCTTTTTCTCAGACTTAAAGATTATTTGCCTGCTTGAAGCTTAATGATTTCCGGTATATTTCCTCTATTTCCTTATCACCGATTTCCCGGTTCCCCGTCATCAAGCCAGCCAGGGCAAAGCCGTGCTTTTCCCCCAGACGGCGCAAGTATTCGATAGTATCCAGAGAAAGCCTGCTGCCAATGCTAAAATCCCGGCAATCACCTTCCAGGGCCAGGAGTATCGTCTCGGACAGGCAGCCCAGGTTAACCCCATCACGATAACCCAGGTTGGGGCCAAAGGCTACCGGTTCCGGGTAGCTGACCAGGCCTCCTTCAAGAACTAAAACATCATCCCGCTCCCGAACTTCCGGAGCCACATCCGCTGGCCGGGCTACATCACAGATTACCGCACCCGGCTGCAGGTGCCGGGGATATACCACGAATTCGGGGGAATTGCTGGCTGCTACTATCATATCGCATTGGGGCAAGCTGGCATCAATATCCATGCTGATCTCCAGGGGAAATTCCACCGCCAAATCCCTACAAACCCCTTTAATTAATTCCAGGCTGCTGCCATCAGCCCGGCGCAAAGCTTTTTCCAATTCCAGGCTTCTAAGCTCATCTTTCTTTCTACAGATGTTAATAAGGCTATCCAACCACTCACCCAGCCCGCTTAGAATTCCCTGGCATCTTCGCTGGTAGGCCAGAGCCAGCATTTCAAGCGTTAGGGAATTGAGGCGGTTCCTGCTGCTGCGCGGATGCCGGGGATTCCCCAGCAAAGCTATATTAGTGATATCCTGGGACAAAAGAAGAGCACAGGCCCGCCCGATGGAACCGGTAGCCCCCAGTACCGCCCCCCGAGCACTGGAAAAGTTGATCCTCATTTTACGGGCACCGGCCAGAAGAGCCTCCATAGCCATAAGGGTGGTAAAACTGTTGCCGCTGGTAATAGCTGCGCCTTGTCCGGTCACCGCTCTTCCCCCACGGCTTACCACGGAAGACAGAGCCCCCAGGCCGACTATTTCTGCCCCCAGTTCCCTTCCCAGCTCTACCGCTTTCATTATAACCCCCAGGGTTTCTTCCCGGGGAAGATTCATCATTTCCCGGGCGCCAAAAGGCACCCCAATCAACCAGCCCTCCACCACAGCTCCGGTACGTGAGCGCAAGGCCGGCATATGGCAACATATTCCAGCTCCCCGGAAAGAACTCTGCCACTCCAAAAAGCGGTATAAATCCGGGCGTTCAAATACCTTAAAAGAAGGATTATTGGCAATAACATCCTCCGGAGCCGGGTAGTGAATAATGAAGGCAAATTTATGGCTGATCTTTTCCTCCGGACTTAGAGGAGAAGCCTTTACCGTTCGGCTGACAGCTCTATAATCCGTAATCCTTACCGGCGGAGAATAGTCTCCCAAAAGATAGCCATAGAGCAGTGCATAATCACGGTATTTCAATATCTGGCAGAGCTTATCCAGCGCGGCCAGAACATAATCCATTTCCTCCCGGCCAATATTAAGACTGGGCTCTAAACGCAAAGTCATGGAATTATTTAAATAGGGAGCCAGGCGAATCTTAAAAACATTCAGCAAAAAGCCGGCTAAAATAATGGTGAAAGCTCCCTGGTCGACCATAAAGGCCATATCATAGGAGCCACAATCATCCAGCTCCTGAAACTCCAGAGCCAGCATCAAGCCTTTACCCCTCACCTCTTTTATTACCTCGGGGTATTTAACCGCCAGTTCCTGTAGTTTTTCCAGGAGATAATCCCCCTTGGCGGCCACTTCTTTGATAAGCCGGCGGTCATCCTCCAGAAGTTTATCCAATACCGCCAATCCTATGGCACAGCTTACATTATTGTTGGCAAAAGTGGAACTGTGCAAGAAACCAAAGTCATCATTCCAAACTTCCTCGGAGCTGAGACAGACCCCCAGAGGGAATATCCCTCCACCCAGAGCTTTAGCCAGCAGCATAATATCCGGCTCGACCTTTTCATGCTCACAGGCAAACAAGGCTCCGCTGCGGCCTAATCCAGTCTGAATTTCGTCAACAATGAAGAGTACCCCGTACTGCCGGCATAGCTGTTCAGCTGCCTTGAGGTATCCTGGCCGGGGAACAATAATCCCTCCTTCTCCCTGTACCGGCTCTACTATAAAAGCCGCTATTCGGTCACTCTGCTCATCCAGCACCGCTTGCAAAGCTGCTGCATCATCATAGGGGATATATATAAAACCCGGAGCCGGAGCCCGAAAAGGGCTCTGGTAAGAAACCTTGCCCGTAGCCGACAGCGAGCCCAGGCTCTTACCGTGAAAACTGTTATATGTCGATAGTATTATCTCCCGACCCGTAGTAGAGCGGGCCAATTTAATGGCAGCTTCCACCGCCTCGGTTCCACTCTGGCAGAAAGTACAATAAGCCAGCTTTCCCGGCGATACAGTCGCCAAAGCGTTAGCCAGTTTCAAGGCTTCTCCCGGCAAAGAAGGCTGCACCAGGCTGGGCAGAGTCTTTCTTCTCACTTCCTCCAGCTTAGCCCAGATAAAATCCGGATTATAGCCGAAAGGTATAGCCCCGAACTGGGCGATAAAATCCAGGTAACGTATCCCCTTCTCATCTACTAGATAGCTGCCATCTCCCAATAGATAGTTTTTATCCAGTTGAAAGCTTTTAAAAATCTTATACAGAGTAGGATTAAGCAGGTCTTTTCGCTGGTTCATCCATTTCACTCCTTGTGCACGCTTTTGTGCAATATAAACGATTACATATATTGTATTGATTTAATAGGCCCTGTCAAATTCCAACTCTTGTTTTTTTACGCCAGGATACGACCAGGATAGATATCGAAGCAAATCTGCTCTATTTATTTTACCCTTTATCCCTGCCAATATTTAGCTTATGCTAGTAGCAGAGAAAAAAGCCTGCTTCACCGTTACCGGCAAAACTGAGTGCCGGGATGAAGACAAGCTTAAATGAAAGAGGAGGAGTTATATATGATAGAAGAGGTTATTCCTGGTATTTTCTGTTTGCAAGTCCCCCTGCCGCGCAATCCCCTGCGAGCCTTGAATGCCTATCTCATTAAAGGCCAGGACCGGCACCTGCTGGTCGATACCGGCTTTGACTGGCCGGAATGCAAAAAGGCCTTGCTGACTGGTCTGAATAGCCTGGGAGTCACTCTATCCCGGGTGGATTTTTTCATCACCCATGTCCACGGGGACCATTCCGGCCTGGTCTGTGACTTGCTTACCGGAAATTCCAAGGTTTATGCCAGCGAAACCGATGCCCAAATACTACGAAAAACCACCACCAGCGAGTACTGGCAGGAAATCGATGCTTTCTTTGAAATGAACGGTTTTCCTCGAAATAAATCTAAAAACCAGGGAAGCCGGATAAAAGGATATATCTCCGGCAGCGAGATGGATATTACTTATGTCCGGGAAGGGCAGCTGCTGGAAATAGGTCCTTACCGCTTGCGCTGCATTATGACTCCCGGCCACACCCCCGGCCATGTTTGCCTCTACGAACCGGAGCAGAAATTCTTTATTTCCGGTGATCATATCCTGGGGGACATCTCCCCTAATATCACTGCCTGGCCGGAGATGGAGGATGCCTTGGGCAGTTACCTGGAAGGCCTGGGAAAAGTTGAGAAAATGGATATCACTCTCATCCTCCCCGGCCATAGGAACCTGATTTGCCATCACCGTCAAAGGATAGCTGAACTCAGGAAACACCATGAAGCAAGGCTTCAGGAGGTAAGGGATATACTTAAGAAAGGAGCTATGAGCGCCTACCAGGTGGCCAGCTTCATGAGCTGGGATCTTGACTATGAATCCTGGGATGATTTTCCTATGTTCCAAAGGTGGTTTGCTACCGGAGAGGCCATCGCTCACCTAAAACACCTGCTGCACTTAAAACAGGTTCAAGTGAATAAGGGAGAGGTACTTCTGTTTTCTCTTTGAATTACATATTTTTCTGCCCGGCGGGAAATAATAAAGCCATAAATTGAGTTGTTAACAGGCTGCTCCAACTCCAAATACTTGTAAAGGAGGATCAAAATTGGCTGAAAATGAAGTGGAAAGCCGGGAAAAATATGAGCTGGGAAGTTTTGAATTCCTTAAAACCGGATGGTGGGTCTGGCATATTGTAGCCATTGTGGGGATATTTTATCTTGGATATCTATTCGGCGGCTCCATCTTTTAACCAGGCAAGGCCCCGGAAACATAGTCTAAAACAGGGCTGGACCATGAGCTAGCCCTGTTTTTGCTGTGGAGTCATGTTTCAATGCCATATTTTTTTATTTTTTTGTACAGGGTAGAAAGGTCAATTTCTAGTTGCTCGGCCGCTTTGGCCATGTTAAAGTTGCTTATTTCCAAGGCCCGGGCTATCAATTCCTCTTCAAACTTCTGGCTGGCTGTTTTCAAGCTTTGTAATTCTAATGGAGCTTCGCTGCTGCACCGGTTTTGCAGGAACTTGAAATGGCGGCAATCCAGAGAACGGCCGTTTTCCATATCAGCCATAATTATTGCCCTCTCCAACATATTCTCCATTTCCCGGACATTCCCAGGCCAGTGGTATTGCTCCAACAATTTCAATGATTTGGGAGAAACATCAGCAATCATTGTCCGCAGCCGGGGGTTCAACTTATCAATAAAGTGTTGTATTAATACAGCAATGTCTTGCTTGCGCTGGCGCAAAGGGGGCACTTCCAACCTAACCACATTAAGCCGGTAATATAAATCCTCGCGGAATTTCTTTTCCTGAATCAGTTGTTCCAGACTCCGGTTGGTAGCAGCAATCACCCGGACATTTACCTTGATGGGATAACTGCCTCCCAGCCGCTCAATTTCTTGTTCCTGCAGTACTATCAGCAGCTTGCTCTGCATGGAAAGCGACATTTCTCCTATTTCGTCAAGAAAGATGGTACCCCCATGGGCCAACTCAAATTTCCCCGGTTTGCCTCCCTTTTTGGCTCCGGTATAGGCACCTTCCTCATAGCCAAAAAGCTCAGCTTCCAGCAGATTCTCCGGAATTGCGGCGCAATTGATGCGCAGGAAGGGGAAGCGTGATCGGGGGCTGGCATTATGGATGGCATTGGCAAAGAGATCCTTGCCCGTGCCGCTTTCACCCGTAATCAATACGGTTGTAAAAGGATGATTGGCAATTTGCCGGGCAAATGACTTGAGCATTTCCATGCCTTTATCTTTGCTAACAATATCATCAAAAGTATATTTGGCGGTATAAAGGCTATCCACTTCATCCCGGTACATATTCAACTCGGAAAGAAGATTCTCCACTAAATTTTTGGCATCCCATATGTCGGGAAAGACACTGTAGGCGAAGGCCCCAACGGTTTCCCCATCCTTGATAATTGGTATGGTGGATGCAATCATGTTATGCCCGTTAACCTTCCAGTTATATCCTACCATAGCCTTTCCTGTAGCTAAAATGGTAAAAACCCGGGTATGGGGAGTAATTTCCTTTATGGGCTTTCCTACTACTTCTTCCTTGGAAAGATCCAAAACCTGCAAATAGGTTTCGCTTACCGAAAGAACTTTCCCCTTGCTATCAACGATTATGGCGGCCATAAATTGGTTCTGGGTGAACAAGCCCTCTAAAACACTGCCTATATTCACCTTTCATCCTCCTCTCTCCCGAAACAGCAGCAAGGTTTTAGCTTTATCCTTAACCTGAACATATATTGAACTCTTATTCCAATCCTGTATATTTCAGTATATCAGTCTTGGTCGATGCTGAGAATGACCCCGAAACTGCCCTACGCTAAGAATTGCGTCATAAGTAATTGCTTTGCCGCATAAAAAAGCCAGGCAGAAATGGGAAGTGAAAACACTTCCCGCTTCCATCATTTCTGTATTTCTGTTCAGGGCTACTATAATAAAATTTGCTTGCTAGAATTATGCTGTTATATTTTCCTCTCTTGATTTGAATATTTGGATCATCAGGATCCATTATGATATTTTGTTGCTGCGGCGCCAAATGCCCTGGGCCCGGGCCGCTTGAATCAACTCATCCCTGAGCTGGGGATGAGCCAGGTTTATTAAACCTTCCGCCCTTTGCCATACCGACATTCCTTTCATGGCAAATTTCCCATACTCAGTAACAATATAATGGGCTACTGAACGAGGATCGGTTACAATAGCTCCTGTCTTCAAAGTGGGGACAATTTTGGACTCCAGCTTTCCTTCCCGCTCACTACAGGAAGGCAGGCAAATGAAGGATTTGCCACCCCGGGATTCGTAGGCCGCCAGGACAAAATCCAGTTGCCCACCGGTGCCGCTAATAATGCGGGTACCCACCGATTCAGCGCAAACCTGCCCATAGAGGTCTATTTCAATAGCGTTGTTAATGGTGATCAGATTGTCATTTAAGGCAGCTATCGATGGCCGGTTGGTATAGTTTACCGGATAGCTGGCACAAAGAGGATTATTGTCAATAAAATCATAAAGCCGCTGGCTGCCCACGGCAAAGCCATAAACCATTTTCCCCGGATCAATGTTTTTCTTCCGTCCGGTCAAACGTCCTGCCTCGTACATATGCACATAGGCATCAACCAGCATTTCCGTGTGACAACCCAGGTCCTTCAGGTCGGACTCCGCAATCATTTTACCTACGGCATTGGGCATACCTCCGATACCTAATTGGACACAGCACTCGTCTTTCATTTCCTCGATAATAAACTCTGCGGCTTTTTTATCTACTTCGGAAGAAGCCGCATCCGGCAACTGGGGAAGAGGCGGGTTATTACCTTCAACAATATAATCAACTTCCGAAATGTGAATAGATTCTTCATATCCCCCCAAACAACGGGGAAGCCGGTTATTTACCTCCACGATAACTATTCTGGCCCGCTCACAGACCGCCCTGCTGTGGGAATTCTGCGGTCCAAAATTGAAATATCCATGTTTATCCATGGGAGCTACCTGCAACATAGCTACTGCCAGAGGCTCAATGTGCTCGCGGACATAACGCGGCAGCTCCGAATACCTTATGGGGGAATAATATACCGCTCTCTCGCCGGCAATTTTGCGATCCATAGCGGAAAGATGCCAGGAATGCCAGACAAACGACTCTTCTTCCGGATCCACATCCACTACCCGGGGACGCCTTAAAGTAAGCAAGGTCCAAATCTTTACATCCTTAAGTTCCTCTTTCCTCCCGGCCAGGGCTTCATCCAGCATCACCACCTGGCCGCACATGGAACCATAATCAATCCAGTCTCCGGAATTAACCACTTTTACAGCCTCATCGGCCGATACTAATTTCTTGCGGTATTCATTTGCATAATTCATATATAATTAATCACCTCCTGATGCATTGGAGTGATTTTCTCCGGATTATTTCATTAGAGTAAGACAATGACATGCATTATCATGGGGACGGTCATTTTGTCGCATGCACCCACATCCTATAGCACCGGATTTTTGGAACAGCTTTCCTCCAAACTTATGGCTCAATCTTATTGCTTCTTTTCCAAAAACCGAGTTTTTCCGCTTCTTTAATCAACTCATCCCGGAACTGGGGATGGGCGATTTCTATGAGCCTTTCAGTTCGTTTCCAGATAGACTGGCATTTAAGCAAGGCCTTGCCGTATTCGGTTACTACATAATGAGTCATTTGCCGGGAAACAGTGCAAGCCGCACCCGGGGTCAAAAAGGGCTTGATTTTGGATTGTAGTTGGCCACTCTTATCTTTGTAGGTGGACGAGGTGCAGAGAAAGCTCTTGCCGCCGGGAGAGTGATAGGCCCCCAGAACGAAATCCCACTGGCCCCCGGTTCCCGTTATCTGCCTTGGCCCCTGCATTTCCGAAGCTACTTGCCCGTAGAAGTCAATCTCCAGGCAGCCATTGATGGAAATTACATTGGATAGTTGCGCGATAACATAGGGATTATTGGTATAGTCCACCGAATAGGTCGCAATCATAGGATTATGATCCATGAACTCGTAAAGCTCTTGCGATCCCAGGGCGAAAGAGCATACCATTTTTTTACGGTCAAGTTCCTTTTTGGCACCACTGATGCACCCATTTTTCCACATCTCATAATAGGCATCAGCCATCATCTCGGTATGAACCCCCAGATCTCTTAATCCGGCTTCGGCAATCTTTTTGCCCAGGTAGTTGGGCAGGCCCCCTATTCCCAACTGGATGCAACAACCATCATGAATATCCTCCAAAATGTACTCGGCAATCTTCATTTCTGCTTCGGTCGGCTCCAGAGGTACCGGGTTAGCCATCAGCTCGTTTTCCCCTCTGACCACAAAATCAATTTCGGATATATGAATCTGGTTGCCATTCCCGCCATAGACATAAGGCATGTTTTCGTTTTCTTCTACGATAGCGATTTTAGCGTTTTCCAGAACAGCTTCACAATGCGAAGCATTTATGCCAAAATTGAAATACCCGTACTTGTCCATAGGACATACCCTCATCATAGCTACATCCATTTCCACTTCACGACGCCGGTAGTAGCCTGGTACTTCATGATATAACAGCGGGGAAAAACTGCAGATACCCTGGTCGGCCAGTTTGGCGTCAAAGGCGCTGTAATGCCAGCTATCCCACTGAAAATGCTTCATAGTAGGATCGCTTTGCGGAACCTCGGGAAAAGGCGGGAGGGAAATCCCGCTTCTGATATGAACATCATAGAGCTCATCCTTTCTCTTGGCCAGGGCTCTATCCAGGGCTTTGGGATAGCCGTTAAAGTACATGTAGTCCACCCAATCACCTGATTTAACTACCTTTACGGCCTCTTCCGGGGTACGGAACTTGGCTTTGTATTCGCTTTCGAACATCTGCACACTCCTCCTTTTTTCTATGCTTAAGTGAAGTTAGCGATTGGTAGGCTTTTTTACCCACAACGCAAACTACCTTGCATTTTAATTGGATAAACTTCATTCCTATAAGGAATGGTGATTGGTTTAAAAAGGAAAGAAACGGGAGTATATCCAGGTACTAAAGTGATACGCTAAATATTCTCTTTTTCACTCCACTTCCGGAACACTCCCGTTGCTTAAAGAAAGAATATATTATAAGGGGATTACTTTCCCTCCCGGGAAGCCAATATTACTTTACCAGTCTTTGCTGGATTCTTCTATCCTAAAGGCTTGCTACTAATTCCTAAATACATCACCGGCAATTACTATCTTCTGAATCTGAGCCGTTCCTTCAAATATTTGGAATATCTTGGCGTCGCGAAAATATTTTTCCGCCAGGTAATCTTTAGTATAGCCATAGCCACCATAAACCTGAACCGCATCGGTACTGACTTTCATAGCGGCCTCGCCTCCCCAGTACTTGGCCAAGGAAGCCATTTTGGTGTAGGGAAGTCCTGAATCCTGGTTGCTGGCTGCTTTCTGGTAGAGTAAGCGGGCGGTTTCACAAAGTACGGCCATTTCCGCGATAATAAACTGAATACCTTGAAAACTGGCTATGGGTTTGCCAAACTGCTGGCGTTCCTGGGCATACTTAACCGCACACTCAAAGGCCCCCTGGGCAACACCGGTAGCCATGGCCCCCACCACCGCACGGGAAATATCCAGGGTCTTCATTGCAATTTTAAAGCCGTCCCCTTCTTTGCCCAGAAGGTTTTGGGCCGGTACCCGCACATCTTCGAAAATAACCTGGGTGGTATTGGAACTCCTGATTCCCAGTTTGTTTTCCGGCGGACTGGTGCTGATTCCCGGGCTGTCCCTATCCACCATGAAGGCACACATTCCCTTGTAACCCATTTTCTTGTCCAGAGTGGCAAAAACGGTATATAGATTGGCCACCCCACCGTTGCTGATAAACTGCTTGGTGCCATTGAGGATATAATAGTCGCCATCTTTGACACAGCGGGTGGAAATCCCCCCGGCATCAGAACCGGCACCTGGTTCGGTCAGGCAGAATGCGGTTAAGGCTCCTTCCATCATGCGGCCATAAAACCACTTTTTTTGTTCATCGCTGGCAGCCACATAAACCGGGTCGGGGCCCAGCAAGGTACTGGCAGCCAGGGTGGTTCCCAGCCCAGCATCGCCGCGGCAGATTTCTTCAGATATGATGCACTGTCCCAGGTGGTCTATCCCCGGTCCACCATATTCAGCCGGTACTCCGCAAGTCATAAGCCCCAATTCTTGCAGTTTTTTGACTGTATCCCAGGGGAAAGTATGATGTTCATCCCATTCCTGGCAATAAGGCAATATTTCATTATCGGCAAAATCCCGCGCCATCTTCCGAATCATTTCTTGTTCTTCACTCAAACGAAAATCCATTCTTTCTCCTCCTCCCAATTTATATAGGTTTTTTAAGCATCGGAAGAAACTGCGGAGCAGTTTCAACACAGCGCTTGCAACGAGGTGGGGGATTAGAACCCGACCGCTTAGCAGGGGACATATTTAACCTCGTTATAATATAATTTTCACTGCTTCACTATAGAAGCTGTTTTTACATTCTGTTCCCGTCTGGCTTAAACATCTCTGCTCCACAACGAAGCCATAGCCATGCCGCCGCCGACGCATAGCGAAGCCCCGCCCAGGGTCTTACCCTGTTTTTCCAGTTCATAATACATAGATACAATAATTCGCAGTCCAGTGCATCCCACAGGATGACCCAGAGCAATACCGGAACCATTGAGATTGCACTTATTCATATCCAGTTCCATTCCTGATTCTTCTTTCAGCATCCGACCTACTCCCAGGAACTGAGCGGCAAAAGCTTCGTTAATCTCCCAGTAATCTACATCCTCAAATCTAATCCCGGCCTGTTTTAAACACTTGGGAATGGCTACCGCCGGCCCCAGGCCCATCACCGGAGGTTCAACTCCTTCACCGCAAATGTTTACCAGCTTCATCAAAGGTTTAAGCCCCAGTTCCTTGGCTTTAGCCCGGGACATTACTATGGCTGCAGCGGCACCGTCATTGATTCCCGAGGCATTGGCCGCGGTTACCACCCCGCCTTTTTTAAAAGCCGGAGGCAATTTGGCCATGGTTTCGATACTGGCGTCAGGTATCATGTGTTCATCAGTTTCATAGAACTTGCTGCCTTTTCTGCTTTTGATTTCCACTGGGACTATCTCCCGTTTGAATGTACCATCCTTTACCGCCCGAGTAGCTCGTTGATGGCTCAGTAAAGCCAGTTGGTCGCATTCTTCCCGGGTAATCCCGTATTTCTCGGCCACATTTTCCGCAGTAAGTCCCATATGCCCGGGTACCTGTTCATCTATAAGACCATCATAAAGCATAACATCCTCCAGACTGCCCGGTCCTAAACGGTAACCCATTCTTCCTTTGGGTACCAGATAGGGACAGTTGGTCATGCTTTCCGCACCTACTACCAGCGCTATTTCGGTTTTACCCAGCATAATGTTATGGCAAGCTATTTCCAAAGCCCGCATGGCTGAAGTGCAGTTCTGGTTAACATTTACCGCACCGCTCCGAGCGGGAAGCCCCAACCTGATGGATACCTGCCTAGCGGGCAAAGATCCGCAGCCATGGGGAAATACTTGCCCTACGCATATTTCATCAATTATATCAGCCGTTATGCCTGCCCGAGCAATAGCTTCCCGGCCTACGGTAAGGGAAAGCTCCCGGGAGGATACATCTTTAAGGCTGCCCATAAACCTGCCTATGGCCGTACGGCAGGCGCTAACCATTACAACTTCGTTTAGTTCCATTAGATAACTCCTCCTTATATTCTTATTCTATTTGCCTTTAAATTCCGGCTTGCGCTTTTGCAGGAAGGCATTCATCCCTTCCTTCTGGTCTTCAGTAGAAAATAGAAACGACCATAGCTTTTGCTCAAACACGAGACCGGAAGGCAGGTCTACATTTTCGGCATAATTCAAACACTTCTTGGCTGTCCGCAGGGCTACAGGCGAGCGAGAAGCAAAAGTACGAGCCATTTTCTGTGCTTCTTCCATCAGCTTTTCCCGGGGTAGCACCATGGTCACCAGACCAATCTTAAAAGCGGTATCGCTATCAATGGGGCTGCCGGTAAACAATAAGTGACGGGCCCAGCCCATGCCAACTATCCGTGTCAACCTCTGGCTGGCTCCGGCTCCGGGCATTATGCCCAGGTTGATCTCCGGCAAACCGAAACGGCTCCCTTCAGCCGCCAGGCGGATGTCACATGCCAGAGCCAGTTCACAACCCCCTCCCAGGGCCAAGCCAGCAATAGCAGCTACAACCGGCTTGTCACAATTGGCTATTTTGTCAAAAGCCTGGTGAACCAGGGCCACAAAAGACTCGGCCTGCAGGGTGTTAAGCCCTGAAATATAAGCAATGTCTCCGCCGGCAGCAAAAACCTTCTCTCCCCCGGTAACTATCAGAGCCCTCACTTCGTCATCAACCGCAATCTCATCCATTAAGACAGATAGTTCCAGCATCATCTGATCATTGATTCCATTCATGGTTTCCGGGCGGTTCAAGGTTATAATTCCTACCCCCGCTTCTTTCTGAAACAGCAGAGTTTTGAGCTCCATAATGTTTCTCCCCTTTTTTCCGTTTTATTTATAGTCGTAAAAGCCTTTTCCGCTCTTTACTCCCAGATGCCCGGCCCGTACCTTCTGTTTTAGAGCCAGGGAAGGCCGGTACTTGGAATCACCGAATTCCTGCCAGAAATACTCGCAAACCATAAGCAAAACATCGATTCCCACCAGGTCACACAAAGCCAACGGCCCCATGGGCATATTGGCCCCAAGTTTCATGGCTTTGTCTATTTCCTCCGCCGAAGCTACTCCATCCTGGAAAGCCATGGCCGCCTCATTAATATAGGGAACCAGGATACGGTTGACTATGAAGCCGGGAAACTCCCGCGCCAGAACCGGCTCTTTCTTTAATTTCTTGCATAGCTCCACTATGGCAGACGATACCGCTTCACTGCTCTCAGCTCCGGGTATTACCTCCACCAGTTTCATAACCGGAACCGGGTTGAAAAAATGCATGCCAACAACCCGATCCGGCCTGCCGGTAGCAGCGGCTATTTCCGTAATACTAAGAGCCGAGGTGTTGGAAGCCAGGATAGTGTTTTTCGGACAAATCTCATCCAGTTCTTTGAATACCGCCTTCTTAACCTCGATCTTTTCTACTATCGCCTCGATTACCACATCACAATCTTTAAAATCAGCCATACTATTGCCAGTGGACAGATATCCCTCTCTTTTTTGCATTTCGCTTTCGTCCAATTTGCCTTTTTCCATCGCCTTTTTCCAGGCCTTCTTGACAGCTTTCAAAGCCTTTTCAATTATCGCGGTTTCAATATCCACCAAAATTACCGGAAAACCCGCTTCAGCAGCGACCTGAGCTATTCCAGCTCCCATGGTACCTGCTCCCAGGACACCAATTTTCTTAATTTCCATAACTTTACCCCCTTACTTTATTGCATTCGATTGAGCTTCTTAGAGCTTTCTTCGCCTCCTCTCCTTTATTATTATTGGCATATTTTGGAAAATTCGCTTTGATTATTGCTTGTCAAATTATATAAGCAAATACCATGCCAATAATCTTATAAACGACACAAACCGGCAATAACAGGGGGTTTACGAGGTAGTATAAATTAAAATAGGAGGGTAAGCGTTTGGAATTTCGGCCAAATACTCACCCTCCTGTTGGGGCTTTATGATGCTAAAATATGCCTCGGGGAAGGGTTTTGGCCCTTTGGCCAAAACCTAATGTGCTATTCTACGTAATAAAAAGTCTGACAATAGGGAAGTCGGAACGCAATGGAAACACGGGTATCGGGAAACCGGAAGCGTTAAGACATGAAAACGGTTAATGAATTGATGGAGGTGGCTTTGTTGGGGTGATTAAGGGGTGAGTTAAGTTGCAGTGAATTTATCCTGATTGCAAACTAAGTAAAAAACAAAGGAGAGGAAGCGAGAATGACTGGTAACAAATTTAGCGGGATTGTGTGGAATTGTTCCTGTACAATTTTTCAAGAAAAACATCCAGTGTTAAATCTGCTTGTTCCAATATGCTTTTTAATGTTCCCCGTGCAACTTCCCGATGCATGGGTATAATGGTTGTTCGAATCGGATTGCCTTGTTTAACATATTTTGCATGACTTCCTTTTTGCGAAACCTTTTGAAAGCCAAGGCCGGTCAATACCTTGATAATATCATTTGGAGGAAGCAGGGGATATTTTGAACCCATTAGATGGCAACCTCCAAAGTTGTAATAAAGGTTTGGCGTGAATCAATATCTGGTTGTTCATCTTCATAATAAAGTTCCAGGGCCTCACGTAAATTTTGCAGTGATTCGTCAATTGTCTTACCTTGTGAAGCAACATTATTTTCCAAACATTTGGCTACATACCATGAATCTTCTTTTTGAACAACCACAGTAACTTTAATATTCATCTTGTTTGACACCCCACTTTACTTTTGCATTATTATAGCATATTATAATCAGCCCAGTAATATACGATAAATAGGCAACCTCAAACAAAATCAATGTCTCCCCGTTTACCCCTATTTGCTCTGTTTGCCCTTAACCGGGTGACAACGGAAAGCACGGTGCATGCCCCTTTGAGGGCGATATTTCAAAAACTGGATATTGACCGCCGCACCCGCCTGGCGGAAAAACTGAATAAATTTTTTCAAATCATCGTCCATTATCTTATCCACTCCCGCCATTTCACCCCATCGCTACTGATTTCTGCCCTGCCAGTTACCACATTCTCGCGATAGAACAGCCAGGTAACTCCGTCATCGAAACTGGCCAGTTCTTGACCGGTGTCAGGATCGCTGCGCATGTAAAAATACTTATGATTGCAAAATTCCGAGTATTTTGGCTCTTGTATAGTTGCAATAAGGTCTTCCCAAGTAACTCCATCGGCGCTAACTTCAATTTTCTTGGATTTCGGGTTATTGCGTGTCCACAACCAGGTTGAGCCATCATCGAAACTCACTTGATCTTTGCCGGTTTCCCGATCAATTCGTTTGTAATAATATTTTCCGATAACCACACAATGAACCGGATGGACCGGCACACCATCTATTTCTGTTTTATGCTGCCCATCCGAATAATAAACTTTTCTAATTTCAGAAGAAGAACTATGACCATCATTGTTTGAAGCAGGTTCAGCAATTGTTTCGCCATCATTTACCGGAGTTTTTTCAGACGCCGGTGATGGAGATGCCGGGTTCAATTCCTCAGATTTTTCTGGCAGATAAGAATTTTGGCCGACCGTTGCTTTTGAGCATGCAAACCCGACAGTAACGCCGGCTATAAGCAAAACAGCAACAATGATTACCGGTAAAGAATACTTTTTGATTTTCATAATCGAAGTTATCCTTTCTTCAATGGCAATTTTGCTGAAATTATTGCACAACGGGATCAATCGGCTTTTCTTTTCTTCAAGTCCAATAAGCGCCAGTGCATAAGTTGATTTAGCAGTATCCCCAAACGCCCGCACCACGGACTCGTCACAAGCGAGTTCGATATCCCGGTTTGCCAGCATATACATTACCCATACCAGGGGATTAAACCAATGGATGCATACGGCGGATGTAATCAGCAGTTTTGCCAGCGCGTCAAAACGTCTGATATGTACATACTCGTGGGTCAGTATATATTGCAGTATCGTTTCATCCGTCCAATCCATTGCTTTGGGTAATAGAACCACCGGATGCCGTACCCCATAAGTTAGGGGAGCTTTTATTCTGTCGCTTTGCCTGATTTGAACAGTCCGCCGCAAGGGATGTCGTTGCTGCCAGCGGTTGATAAAATCGTTCTCCACCGGCAGGGCGGTTTGAAATTCTCGGCGGCATTTGATATAGCTAAGCAAGAAAAATATAGTGCAGATACAAATGCCCGCTATCCAAATTGAGATCAGGGGCGACATGGATATGGATATAGTTGAAGCACCAGTAGCAGCAAGTTTCCCCATATCAACTATTTCCATAGCAGGCGTGCCAGTTAAAACAGCAGGCGCAGGGATATACGCCGTTTCCGCAGTAATCGCCCGTCTCAGCATGTCAACGCCGGTATAAAAGCTTAGACGGGACGGAATAGAAAATGGGATCAGCAGACGACAGATTACAACGCCCCATAGGACCAGAAACGTCTTTTTAGGCAGCCGGTGAAGGGCAAACGCGCGGATAATAATCACTGCAATAATCAGAAACGCTGCGGAAAAACTCATCTGAAATATATCCATTCAGGCCACCTCACTTCAAATTGTTGACGATTTGCTTCAGCCTCTCTATCTCCTCCGGGGACAGGTTTTTTCTGCTCAGAAGAGAAGCAAAAAGCAAGTCGGCGGAACCGTCAAACACCTTGTTGATCAGTTCAGTTGTTTCCTGTTCCTGTACCTCCTCCTTGGCGATCAAAGCATGACACATAAAATTAGGCTCGCTGCGCTTAATTGCGCCTTTGGCAATACACCTTTTAATAAGGGTATAAGTCGTATTCACATTCCAACCAACCTGTTTGTTAAGAATATCGGAAATTTTCTTGGCTGTCGTATCTCCTTCCCGCCAAAGGACATCCATAATTTTTAATTCAGAATCGAACAGTTTTATTTCCATAAATGAACCCCCCAGCGCTTTAGTATTTTTCACGATATATCCATACTACTGTAGTCGTACGGAATAGTCAATACTACTAGAGTAGTTTTTCTGAAAATATGCAAAAAGTCTTGACTCAGCAAGAAGGCATACTCACTGAGATTATCCTTCTGATTTGTTCAATAATTCTGCTATAGCCTGGCCATAGGTTTGGTTAGGACTCGCCTCAATCGGATACGACCATGCAAAGTCGTGCTTTTCCAGAGACACCGGGCTCTTGCCGCAGATGCGTCAGCTTCCGGCAATTCTTCCTGATATGGCTTAACTAAATTTGTTTTCATTCTTAATATTTATGATTAAAGCCAAAGCAATGGTTCCATAAGCTACAAAACTCCGAAAGTATTCGCCCAGTGCAGCATTGTTAAATAGATTCTGTCCTGCCTGGGGCGAAACAATAAAAAGAGTGTGAAATAAAAAAATCCCCATTAGTGCATGTCTGATTCTGGCCTTCTTGATACTCGCTCCACCGGCCAGAAGCGCTGCGCAGGAAATAATATCCGCATTCATATGAGCGGTATAGACATCAAACATCCCAATATTCTGTAGGTAGGCCAGTTGCCCGAATGCAGCCAGAATGGTTGATAGGATCATTACTTTTATTCTAATCATATCAGTATTAATTCCCAGAATCTCACTGGTTTGCATATTGGAGCCTACCGCTTTGACTTCCTGCCCAAAACGGGTGTGTAAAATATAAAATATAATTGCAGCGAACAAAAGCACAATAATTATCATAAATAGTGGTATTTCCAGTTCGCCAATTTTAAACAGTCCTAATTTGTCAATGGTATTGCGATACATTCCCAAATCAACTGTATTTCTTACCCCTATTCCCCGCGTAAGTATTATCTCTTTGTTTGCTACCGGAATAAATGTCCCGAAGCCCACCAAAAAAATTAATTGATAAATGCTGTTAAACAAAAACCCTATAATAATCGTAGTGATCATTTCTTTTCCTTTTACCCTATTTAAAATACGACCTATAACATATCCCAATACAAGCGATAATAATACTCCGATAATAATTGCCAGCAATATCCCTTTTATACCCTCTACCTGATAAGCGATCACTATTAATAATGCAGTTTGAATGGCCATGGCACCAACAGTAATGGCAAAGTTAAGGCCCATACCAGCCACTACCGGAATAATAAGTGATAATACCAATATGCCGTCTCTGATAAACCTGGTTACCACCTGATTAAATACAAAACTACCGGTTAGCCCGGAAAATTGCCATGCAAAATAGGAAAGGATTATGAATATTGCCGGGACCATATACTCACTATCTAACAGTCTGCTTGCTTCCTCTTTTATCCTCAACTGTAGATCCCCCGCCTTTCTCTTACCAGTAATGCATATAGAATAATGCCATAGGTAATGAAAGTTCTTAAAATTTCCGTCAGCTCCGGCACCAGTATTTCATTGGCAATAGGAACGCTCAGTAAATACATGGACTGCAGCAAATAGGTACCTAAAATCGCTTCGAATATAAAAGTTTTTTTGCCGGTGCTGCCACCTATCAGTATTGCGGAAACAGCAGGGAAAGCCATTGACAGGGGTTCATCGTAAAGTTGAATGAAGCCGTAGCTTTGAGCATATATACAAATCCCAAAACCGGCAATAATTGTGGAAATAATAATGGCAATCAGACGGGTTTGGGATATATTTATCCCGGACAGTTTTGCAAACGCCTCGTTTTCGCCCACAGCAATAGTTGCCCGGCCGATTTTAGTCCGAAAATACAAATATAAAAACAAACAAATAATTGCAAAAATAACGATTAAACCTACCGGTATTTCAATATTACCAATGCTTATCAAGCCATAGTTATCTAAAATGTGGTTAAAATAATTTTCCAGACTGATTTTTGGTCTTAGGCCTTGTCCGCCTATGGGATAAAGCATTTCGCGGTTTTGGAAGGGGGCCAGTGTCCAAAAATAGTTCATAAGCGGAATAAAAGAGAATCCGATAAAGATACCTGCTATTTCTTCCCTGCCTTTTACTCTGTTTAAAATCAAGCCGTATATCCAACCCAGCAGTGTACAAATCATCAGAGTAAACAATATCGCCATAAAAAATCCGTAAAATCCGGTCATTCTAAAATTAACTGCCAGGCACATACCTACCAGGCCGCCAATAATGCCTACCGGAAGACCGAAATTCATCCCGGCTCCCACATTAAGCATGGGTATAAGTGAAAGCACCAGCACACCATTCATGACAAGCTTGACCATGGATTCGTTCATCAGAACAACTAAATCCATATGCAAAATATACGAAAGACCAATTAACAGTATTAAAAAAGCAGAAATAATGATTTGGGGCGGTTTTAATCTATAATTTTTCACAGTCTACCCCTTCTTCCCCGGACAACACTAATCCAAAATCTACATCAGAGGAATCAGGGGATAATATTTTAAATATTTTTCCTTCAACCATGACCGCAATTCGATCACATACCCGTTTCAATTCATCTAATTCACTGGAGGCAATAATTATGGTTGTATTTCTGCTGCGATTGATCTCTATCAACATATTCAATATTTTTTCCTTGGCCGAGATGTCAATGCCTCGTGTTGGCTCTGCTACAAACAACAGCTTCGGATCTACAGTCAATGCCCTGGCAATACAGACTTTTTGCTGGTTGCCGCCGCTCAATTCTTTTACTTTTTGTTTAATGGAAGTGCATTTTATATCAAGATCCAGCATCATTTTATAAACATGAAGGTTGGTTTTGCGGTGATCAATAAAACCTAAAAAGTTAAAGGCAGAATCCCTGATAAACATATTTTTGATCTGATTGCCCGTAAAGATTATATTGCTTTCCAGAGATTGATCAGCCAAAATACCCAATCCTTGTCTATCATCCGGCAATACATACATGCCTTTGATGATATTTGTCCTGGCGTTCATCTTCACTAATTTTTTATCTTCAAAATATACTTCTCCATCTACAGGATACATGTCCATCATGCCATAACCCAGAGCCAATTTGCCATGTCCTGACAAGCTGGTCAAACCCAGTATTTCACCTTTATAGACACTTAAATTAAGATTCTTTACTTCTTCGCCCGGCATTTTTACGGAAAAATCTTTAAAGGTTATAACCGGCTTATTTTCCATCTCTCTTTTTTCTGCTGCTGCTTTATTTATCGTATGTCCGATCATGTCCTGTGCTAAATTATTTACATAGATATTGCCTTTTGCATACTGGGAAACCAGTTTGCCATCCCGCAAAACACTTACTTTATCACATACATACTGTACTTCTTCCAATCGGTGTGAAATGAATATTATTCCGATTTTATGGTCAGACATATCCTTTAGAATTTCGATCAGCTTTAAACCATCGTTTTTATTAAGAACCGCAGTCGGCTCATCCAATATCAAGAGTTTTAAGTCGGTGCGATCAATTTCCCGGGCTATCTCAATAAACTGTCTGATGTTTACGGATAGATTCATGATTTTAATGCCTACACCTACACTTATTCCCAGTCTTTTTAAAGTCTGCCCGGCGTTTTCATAGTCTTGTTTCCGGTCGATAAAAGAATATTTCCTGCCAAACAACCGGTCAGTAAGAGAGTGTGTATTTTCTCGGCCCAGCTTGATATTTTCCCCTACCGTCATATCGGGAATTAAGGCAAATTCCTGGTGAACCATGCCAATCCCCTGGCGAATTGCCTCTGCACAATTTTTGAAGTTTACTTTATTTCCCCTAAAAGATATTTGTCCTTGATATCCGCCGGTTTCGCGTATAATAGGGTTCCCAAACAAAATATTCATCAAGGTAGTCTTGCCTGACCCGTTAGCCCCTACAATACCGTGTATTTCCCCGGCTTTTACAGATAAATTAATATTGCTCAAAGCAGGAATACCATTATAGCTTTTATTTAGATTGACTATTTCTAAAATGTTTTCCATTGATTACTCCGATGCTTTAATAAAAGTTTACTAAAATAAAAAAGAAGTCAGGCTGTCTCTGTATATAATAAGACAGCCTGAACGATGGTATTAGCAGTTAGTATAGTATAGTTTTCATAATCATAACAAAGTAATTGTCAAGCTCAGGGCTATCGGCTTTAGCTTTGAACTTGCTGAAGCTGACTTCACTGCCCATAACTTCCTTGGCAAACTGGTTCAGGTTATTGACATCTTTGTAATTAAAGCTGGGATCTTCTATCATTTTCTTGGCCAGCTCAACTGCAAACTGGGGCATGAATACCGTGGCCGGCACTCGCCATCCGCCTAATCTGCCTGTCATTCCGGCCGCAGCAGCTTTTTCCGAGATCATACTATTGACTTTGGAAAAATTCCAGGCATCGGCTTCCGAAATCTGCAAGCCCAATACGGTTGGGTAGGCCTGCAGGGGTGTCGGGCAGCATTGCTCAACTACCGTGTACTTCAGTTTAAATGCTTCATCAATTATTACATCATACATAGGACAATTACTGCCAAATATATTGGTGTCCGGCCCATATTTAGCTATTTGCCGGGGAATATCTTCCCTCAGGAATTGAAGCATCGGTCCGGTGCCGTTGCCGGTTTGGGGATCGGGAGTAGCAACTTCGACCCACTGCATGCCTAATTCTTTGCAAGTCTTCTCCATGGCATCTTTTCTTTGGGAGATTACTTCTTTAGCCAGATGGGTAGGGAATGAATAATGAATCATAGTTTTGTCACCTATCTCATGAGCCTTTTGGGCAATAGTGACGCCTCTTCTTACCCAATCCGTATCCAGGTTAACGTCTACATATTTTGACATCAAGGCGGGATCATCCCATATAGGAGCAGTCATAGTGATAATATCCGGTCTTTTTTCTTCCACCTTTTGCAGAGCTGGCAATAAACCGGCTTGTCCGGATATTACAATGATGGCTTTCATTTTCGGCTCATCAGCCAGAGAGATAATTTGACTTAAGCCTGTCTCAATCTCAGTAGAGAAATTTTCCGGTAAAGTAATATGCTTAACCATGTCTGGGTACTTTTTGGCCATTTGTTCGGCTGCTCTAAACTCATCTTCGCTGGTTGACAATGTTGGCGTAACTACTCCAATTTTGTAATCAGCAAGCTTTTTAACTTCTTTATTAGTTGTAGTTGTTTGCTTTGTACACCCAGTTATCAGGGTTGTCATCAATAAAACAACTAGCAGCAGTGAAGTGATTTTTTTCAATTCTCTTTCCTCCCCATGTTAAATATTCGATTTCCTGACCTTTAACCAAACAACGATCGACTAAATACCATCATCAGCTAATTAAAACGCCCTTATTCCTTGTTAATTGCCAGGGTCGATTTTAGTTTCCTTAAATACATACCCCCTTGATAATAACAATTAGTTATGTATTATATTCCCCGTTATAATTAACATGATTGTAGCCTAAACGAGAATATGCGTCAATAGTCGACCATAAACATATTACGGTCATTGGAAAAATGTAAATTGGAGGGTAATGCCTAATCGTCTTATGCGAAGATTGTCTGATTGGTTTTTTACATGGAGAATAAAATTTCCCAATGCATTGGCGGTGGGCAGGTGTTGACATCTGAACTAAAACAGGGCCGGCTCACGAGCCGGCCCTGTTTTTTGCTGTATTTGCTTAATTGCATCCATCTCTCTACCACTCAGGGGGTAGTTTTCTTAACTGGGCCAGGTTGAAGACCGGCCCATCAAGACAGATATACTCGCTGCCGATATTGCAGCGCCCGCATTTGCCTATGCCGCACTTCATGCGCATTTCCAGGGTGGTTATGACCTGTTCGTCATTGTAGCCCATCTTCTCCAGGGACTTAAGAGCAAACTTTATCATTATCGGGGGGCCGCAGATTACTGCCACCTTGCCCTCCGGAGCCGGTTTCAACTCTTCCAGGTAGGAAGGAATCAAGCCTACATGGCCATCCCAGCCCTCCTCCGGCCTATCCAGGGTGGTAAAAACCTCGGTATCCTTTTCTTTAGGCCACAGCTCAAAGAGCTCATCCTTGAAGCAGAGGTCGGCATAGCTCCGGGCCCCGTATAGAACCTGAATCTTGCCATAATCGGCGCGGTGTTTCAAGCAATATTTTATAAAGGAACGCAAGGGAGCCAATCCAATACCTCCGGCGATAAAGAGCATATCCTTGCCCTGGCAGGCTTCCACCGGGAAACCGTTGCCATAGGGACCGCGGACGCCTATTTTATGGCCCACCCCCACGCTATGCAGTTCATCGGTCATCAGCCCTACTCTTCTTATAGCAAACTGCAAGTGCTCTTTTTCCTCCTGCCAGGAGACCGAGAACATCCCTTCCCCTACCGGCAAGAGAGAAACCATGGCCAGTTGCCCGGGCTTTACATCAAAGGGAACCCCGTTTTCGTTGCGGACATGAAAGGTCTTGACATCCGGGGTTTCATCAATTATTTTTACTATTTCCACGATTTGGGGAACCAGAGGGTTTTCACAATTGCAATTATGCACTCCACTCCGCCTCCTTTGCCGCTGTGATAATCTTGCTGATGTCAATCCCGGCGGGGCAGGCAATTATACAACGCCCGCAGCCGGTACAGAGAGGCATGCCATAGCGCTCGTTGAAAAATTCCAGTTTGTGCAGGAAGCGGTTGCGGAATCTCTCTGTAGCCGATGCCCGGGGATTATGACCGCCGGCCATCAAGGTATATTCACCATACATGCAGGAATCCCAGCAGCGAAAACGGTAACCCGCCTCACCCTGGTTTTTGACCTGTATATCAAAACAGTAGCAGCTGGGGCAGAGATAGGTACAGATGCCACAGGTCTGGCAGGCATCGGAAAGCTCCTCCCAGAGAGGAGAAGAGAAAACCTGGCTCAGCTTTTCCGCTACCCCTTCCATATCTACTTGCCGCTCGAAAGCCTGGCTCTGAGGTAAAGGAAGCTCCTTTTCCTCCAGAAATTCCGCCAGCTGCCGGCTCAGTTCCTCACCGGCCGGGGTCCTGGCCTCCCAAATAAAATATTCCGTACCCGTGTCGCGGATGATGGCATCGGCTCCGGCCGGTTCCAGGGGGTTGACTCCCATGGAGCTGCAGAAGCAATTGGCCCCCGGTTTATAGCAGGCGCTGGCTACGATAGTGGTATTATCCCGCCGGGCTTTATAGAATTCATCGACAAAGCCCCGGGTCAGAAAAGCCTGATCCAGGCAGTTTATGGCCTGCAAATCGCAGGCTCTGATGCCAAATATCACCCGGGCTTGGCTTTCCTCATAGACTTCGCTTATGGCTACTCCGCCTTCCTCCTGCCGGAAGCTGTACATCTTCTCCGTCTGGGGCAGAAGCACTTGCTTGGGGGGCAGGTAGACATTCAAAAGGTCCAGGGCCAGCTGGTCACTCGCCTGGTCAAAGCTCTTCCAGGAATAAAAGCCGCTCTGCTCTTTTTTTTGCAGGGGAACAAAGAGCTCCGACTGTTGCGCCAGTTTATCGAAAACCGCAGGTAGTTTGTTCTTGTTTAAAACCTTCACTCCACTCACCCCCTATATAAAGTCATCCGGGTCGTTTTCCTGATAGACGCTCAAGGGCGGTTTAGCCCCTTCCACATATTGCATCCCGGCCTCATAAGGTCCGAAGAAATTATCCACATCTTTAATAAGCTTTTGGTTGATAAGCATCAGCGGGATATTCACCGGGCAAACCCGCTCGCATTCGCCGCATTCGATGCAGCGCCCCGCCATGTGGGAAGCCCGCACCAAATGATACATCATATTATCGCTGATACTGGTCTCGCGTCCTACCCACTGCGGTTTGGTTTCATCAAATATACAAGTGCGGCAGTTGCAGGCTACGCAGGCCTGGCGGCAAGCATAGCAGCGTATGCAGCGGGACAGTATATCTTCAAAAAAGCGGTAGCGTTCATCCGGGGATAGCTGTTCCAGTTCCCTGACCCGGGCAAAGCGCTCTCCTTGCACCCGTGGCGGCTGCTCTTCCCCCAATAGTTCATCATAAATAACCGGGTTGGGTTGGATGCAGTTTTCGCACTTGGCAGCCAGCGGAGCCGCCTCCGGATTCCGGTTGAAGCCGGAGTAGTCGCGCATAGCCTGCAGCGGGTCTTTCATCCCCGGGCAGCACACCCCCACGATATAAAGCCGTTCCCGCTCTATCTGCCCATCCTCTAAAAGTCTTACCACTCCCCGCGAATCGCAGCCCTTAACCACCAGCCCAATTTTCTCCTGCCGATCCCGGAACTTGAGCAGGGCATTGGACAGGTTGTGAATAGAATATTCATCAAAAATAATCCGCTCTACATCCTCTACCCGGCGGGCAAAAAACGGCTTGCTTTGAAAGGGCAAGTCCCCTTTCTCCCAGGCCATGAACAAATCTACTTCCCCGTTTTGCAGGAGCCGGGCGGCAATTTCTCTTATTTTACCGGTAATATCCATCATTTTGCCTCCCTTAGCTTGTAATTGGGCCCCAGCTTTTTCACATCTTCCACCAGTTTTTGCATGGTCTGCTGAAATTTGATGCCCTCAGCACCGGATATCCAGGCAGTCTGGTACCGGCCCGCTTCGATGCCCAGGTATTCCATAAGGCTCTTCATTATGGTGTGCCGGCGGCGGTTATAATAATTGCCACTACCATAGTGGCATTCGCCCGGATGTCAGCCGGATAGCAAGACCCCATCAGCTCCCCGGTTGAAGGCCCGCAAAACCAGCAAGGGGTCCATGCGGCCGGAGCAGGGGGTTCTGATGATGCGGACATCAGCCGGGTATTCCAGGTGATTCAAACCGGCCAAATCTGCCGCCGCATAACTGCACCAGTTGCAGGCAAACACGATTATTTTGGGCTGCCATTCACTTTTATCTATAGACACAGGGCATCCACCTCCGCTACCAGTTGATCATTAGTAAATCCTTTCAGGTTGAGCGCCAGGGTACGGCAGGCCGGCAAACAGGCCCCGCAGCCCTGACACAGGCTGCTGTTCACCTGGGCTGCATTGCGGGTAAAGGGACCATGATGACCCCGTTCCTGTACAGACTCCAGGGAAATAGCATTATAGGGACAAATAGGAACACAGAAACCGCAGCCCGAACACTTGCTGACATCCACCTGGGACACCATGGGTTCGGTGGCCAGCTCGTTTTTGGAAAAAAGCCCACATATCTTTACCGCAGCCGCACTGGCCTGGGCTACCGTATCCGGGATATCCTTGGGACCCTGGCAGCAACCGGCCAGGTATACCCCGGCGGCAAAGGTTTCCACCGGCTGCAGCTTGGGATGGGCTTCCTGGTAGAAGCCATCCTTGTCGCTGGAAAAGCCGATGGCTTTGGCCAGGGCTCCCGCTCCCTCGGAAGGCACCATGGCGGTAGCCAATACCACCAAATCCGCTTCCACTTCCAGAGGCCGCCCTAAAAGGGTGTCCTCGGATTTAAGCACCAGCCGCTCTCCCCGGGGATAGATCTTGCTGACCCGCCCCCGGATATACTTGGCTCCAGCATTCAGGGAACGCTGGTAGAATTCTTCATAGTTCTTTCCGGCCGTCCGCACATCCATATAGAATACATAGGCTTCACTGTCTTCTATCTTATCCTTTACCTGGTAGGCATGTTTGGCCGTATACATGCAGCAGGCCCGTGAGCAATAGGATTTGCCCTTGGTATCATCACGCGAACCCACGCATTTGATAAAAGCCACGCTCTTAGGCTCTTTGCCATCCGAAGGGCGTTGAACCTTGCCCCCGGTAGGCCCCCCGGCGCTGACCAGTCTTTCAAAATGCAGGCTGCTGATTACATCCGGGTATTTGCCATAACCATATTCGCCGTATGCTTCTTCCCACTTGAAAAGGTCATAACCGGTAGCCATGACAATAGCCCCGACTTCTACCTCCTGGTATTCTTCCTTATCATCAAACCTGATGGCCTTGGCCGGGCATAATTTTTCGCAAACCCCGCATTTGCCGCTGGTAAGCTTGGTGCAATTCTGGGCATCGATGTAAAACTTGCCCGGTACCGCCTGGGGATAAACCTTGTGAATGGCGGTTCTCAGTCCCAGGCCCAGGTCAAACTCATCCTTTAGCTTTTTAGTGGGGCATTTCTCCGCACAGGTACCGCAACCGGTACAGAGATCCCAATCCACATATTTGGGTTTCTTCTTTATAGTTGCTTTAAAATTGCCGATATAGCCTTTTACCTGGGTGACCTCGGCATAAGTTATCATTTCAATGTTAGGATGCTGTGCCACAGCAACCATCTTGGGGGTGCCAATTCAGGCGGCGCAGTCCATAGTGGGGAAGGTTTTGTCCAGCTGGGTCATCTTGCCCCCGATACTGGCCTCCTTTTCCACCAGAATCACCTGGTGTCCGGCCTCGGCTATATCCAAAGCCGCCTGCATCCCGGCGATTCCGCCTCCGATGACCAGGGCTTTCCGGGTAACCGGGATGGTGGAAACCTGTAAAGGCTGGTTGCGCAGAACCTTGCTCACCGCCATCCGCACCAGAGCTATCGCCTTTTGAGTGGCCTGCTCCCGGTCGTGGTGAACCCAGGAATCCTGCTCCCGGATGTTTACCATTTCAAACATATAAGCATTGATGCCTCCGTCTTCCACGGCTTTGCGGAAGGTCTTCTCATGCATGCGCGGCGAACAGGAAGCTATCACTACCTGTTCCAATTCCTGCTCCTTAATGGCGTTTCTCACCAATTCCTGCCCTGGATCGGAGCACATGTATTTGTAGGTAGTGGCAAAAACCACCCCGGGAAACTGCCGTGCGGCTGCGGCTACTTTTTCTGTATCCACCACCGATGCAATATTGGTTCCACAATCGCAAACAAATACGCCTACTCGTTTTTTCACTCTCCGTCCCCCCTTAGGTTCTAATTATGATTCTTGCGCTTTCTGGCGTTTTTTCAGCTCGCCGGTGACAAAAGCTTCGGCAGCTTTGGCGGCCTTGTCTTTATCTGTAATCATAAGCTCTGCCAGGCGCGCGGTTTTTTTCTCATCCCCGCTTACCACCTGGGCCAGTATGGCCGCTCTCTCTTCATCCTCAATCAGGCGGGCGGCTACCTTTTCCGGGCTCTTTTCCCAGGCCTTTATCATGGCCGTTATCTTCTTCTGCAGGGCTCCATCATCAACCGCCTCGGCTGCAGCCGGGGCGGCCGCCTGGGCCTGAGTTGGAGCAGCCTTGCTTCCCTTATCCCCTACTTCAGCCAGCGTTGCTGCTGCTTCTACAGCTGGAGCCGCTTTCTCTTTGGTTTCAGCTTTTGCTGCTGCTTCCGCTGCTGGAGCCGCTTTCTTTTCGTCTCCGGCTTTCGCCATGGCTTCTGCTTCTGAAGCCTCTTTCTTTTTGGCCTTATCCTGGGCCGCCTTCTTTGCCTGTGCAGCCCGCGCAGCCTTTTTAGCCTGCTCCGCTTCCAAACGCGCCGCCTCTTCAGCTTCTATCCGGGCGGCCTTCTCCGGCAAGGAGGCCAGGTAGCTTTCCGCCTCCACGAAATGACGGTGAACTCCTACATCCCGGGGTGAATCACCACAGGCAATAGCCAGGAGTTCGGTAATATAATAAACCGGTATATCCAAACGCTGGTTAAAAGCCTTTTCCACCCCACGCCGGCGCATATCCAGGTTCATCATGCACAAGGGGCAAGCGGTGACCAGGCACTCTGCTCCAGCTTCGCGGGCATTTCTTATCACTTCATAAATCATGCGATAACCCACATCAGGCCGGGAAGTAGCCAGGGCGGCACCACAACACTCTGTTTTAAAAGACCATTCCACACTTTCCGCCCCCAGGGCCTGCATAATCAGATCCATGGAGCGGGGGTCTTCATTATCATCAAAACCGGTATGCTCCCGCGGCCTTACCAAGAGACAGCCATAATAACAAGCAGCTTTCATGGCTTTCAGCGGCTGGCTCACTTTTTCCCGGAGCTTTTCCAGCCCCACTTTATTTACTATCAGCTCCAATATGGATAGAGTCTGGTTGCTGGCCGCGTAATCCATTTCAATCACTGCCGTGATTTTTTCCTGCATCTTGCGGTCATGGCGCACCACATGTTCCGTATTACGAAAACGATTATAACAGGCTGCACAGGGCGCCAGTACATCCAAACCGGTCTTTTCTGCCAGGGCCAGATTCCGGGCGGGCAGGGCCAGGGAAAGAAGCTTGTTGGTATTATGACCCGAAGTAGCCCCACAGCAATTCCAATCTTCTATCTCCAAGAGTTCCACTCCCAGCAATTCCGCCGTTCTTTTGGTGGAAAGCCCGTATTCAATGGCGCTGCCATCCAGGGAGCAGCCAGGATAATAAGCCAGTTTCATCCTACTCACCTCCCGGGTTCTCAGCCCGCTCAAATATTTTCTTAATCGCTTCTCTTCCCTTAATCTTCTCCGGGAAGAAACTCAACTTGCCTTTTTGCATCATGGGCAGGCCCAGTTCCGCATCTTTGAACAACTGCCCGGTAAATAGATTATGCTGCAATAATAAACCGGCTTCGTAGGTCCGGCCGAAATTCTTTACCCCGCTTAAGAAAGCCCGGTTGAACACCGCTACTTTCCGGTCGGTAATTCTGCCCTGTTTCAGGGCCTCCCGGCGCAGGGCATCCATCAGGGAAGCAATGTCCACGCCCCGGGGACAACGGGCCGAACAGGTTTCACAGCTGGCACATATCCATATGCTTTCGGTCGACAAGGCCTCCTCCAGCAAGCCCAGCTGCAGCAAGCGTATCACCTGGCGCGGTGTCTGATCCATGGCAAAGCCCACCGGGCAGCCGGCGGAACATTTGCCGCACTGGTAGCAGAGGTTAACTTCCGTCCCCGCCTCTTCTTCCAAGTGTTTTAGCAATGCTCTATCTGATTGAGTAGCGGGAAGCAATTGCAACGCATTCCCCATTATTGTCTCCCCCTCACTGGTAAAATTAGCTTCTTTAAGCGAAAATAGCACTTTGGATACAAAATACTAGCTTTTTAGCTTTTTTTCATTACTCCATGCCTCATAATATAGGAATTATTTAGAGAATTCAACACACTTAATCTGGATATATAGTTCACTTTAAGCAATTCCCTGGGTCAGCATGATACTTTATTATAATACAAATATGCGTCATATTTATGTTAATAATATGTTAATAATCATATAATAACGGTTTAGAGAGTAAAAAGTATATGCTAATTGAAATATGATTAGTAAGAAAAGGGTGTCAAAGGGACGGTCCGAAACCACTGAAAAAGTATCCTTTTTAAGCCGCCTGGGCGGCTACCCAGTCACAATCTGGTCGGTTAACCACCAACGGAGATAATAACTTCAAAATGAGAACATGTAAACCCTTTAAGGCGGATACCA
>ENA-UOOR01000439-UOOR01000439.1-fermentation-metagenome-genome-assembly--contig:-NODE-439-length-59446-cov-6.350609_pt1 | contig 59446 bp, 66 predicted proteins | sample MGYA00245780_ERZ724029 | MGnify/ENA primary metagenome ERZ724029 (study PRJEB28704, sample SAMN03018315) | fermentation metagenome | biome: anthropogenic terrestrial biome; feature: soil; material...
TCGCCATTTTTAATTTAACTCCCGCGCTTCTATAGCTCAGGCGGCAGAGCGCGTCCTTGGTAAGGACGAGGTCTCCAGTTCGAATCTGGATAGAAGCTCCAGAAAGCATTGACGGTATAGATCCCACTGGCAAAAAGCCAGTGGGATCGCCGTTTTTGGGGCATTTTTTGCCTGTCGATTTTCTTGTTAACCAAAAGATCCGAAAGGCTTGCCCAGCTCGACTGCTTGGATCTGAACACCCCACATATTCACTTTTACCGGCGCCCTTTTTGAAATGCCTAAAGTTTCAAAAAGGGCGCTATTTTTGTATCTCCCACAAAACACTCACACCTCATGAAAAAAAGGGCGCTGACTCAATGGCTACACACAGCCAACCAAGTCAGCGCCCTTTTTCATTTTCCGAGAAATTTCCCGTGGCCGAGGTCTGTATCATATTTTGCTACAGACCAAAACATATACAGAAACTGCGAAAATATAAACGAAAAGGAGTTGAAGCAGATATGCAGAACAGTGAGATCAAAAAGGGCGCCGGCTATTTCGACGAACTGGCGCTGCGTTTCCGGCGGGAGCATATCGATTGCGCCGCGTCGGAGGATGACCGACTCCCCGTTCTTTTGGATGGGCGTGAGGTCGGCATAGTCACTCCGGGCGGCGGAATACGAGTCCGTAAGGAATCCATAGACGATCCGATTGCAAACGAGCTTTATCACAGGGCTGGAGCGATTGCCGCCGAAGTACATGAATATATGGAACTGATGAAGAACGCTCCTCCGCTAAAAGCGGTTAGTCTCAGCGACCCGTACAAACTGTTGGCGGAGTTCAATGGCTACGTTTTTGGCGGTATGGAAAGCAAGTATGGCGTTCAGTTTACCACATGGGAATGGACATATAACAAAACCGGCCTGACACATGGCCATTATTGCTGCAATGATTATGCTGCCGCAAAACAGGATTTTGCTTTACGGGCAGGCCTGGTTGATAAAACGCTCATCTTCCCTGACGAGATGCTGGTGGAAATGTACCGCTGTGCCGGACAGGTGCTGGACGGTCAAGGATCTGAGATACGCACCTACGAGGAAGATAAGCTGCTGGAGCAGGTGCGGGAGCGGATCGGGGACATTCTGCCGGATGTAGACATCAAGGCGGATCAGCAGCAAAACTTTGAACAAACGATGTAGCGGTGGGGCGATAAGACTCCACCGCTTTGCTTTTGGAGGAAGCACACGATGAGCAGATATTTCATGTGGGACACACCGCTGCGCTTTTATGAGCGGCTGATGATGTCTCCCCCGAATCACAGACAGAGAGGACAAGGATATGTTTTGAAAATCGAAAAAAACACGCCAGAGGAAGTGGACTGCGAATACTGCGCCTGCTTCACCGGCCGCCCCTGCCCGCTGAGCGAATGCGGGTATCTGATAGAACGAGCGTCCGCAGGCACAATCAGTCTACGGCAGCTTATCGCGGAATGCTTTCAGCAGAAGCAGGCTACAAAGCTGCGAAAGCGCCTTCGCGCATATATGGAGCGAACCTCCGGGCTTTTCCTGAATGACCTTCACCATCGCCGCTGGATCAAGTGGCGGTCTGCATACCCCAATATGCCTGACAGCCTGATAGCGGCTGTTTTTTTGTTGACTGCCTATGATGAACTCATGGACAGAGTACTGCCGTTCGTGCATGAAGATGGAATCGACTTTGAGAGAGTCCGGCTGAGAGGGATCTGTGCGGAGCAGTACGCCGTGTATCAGGCAGTGAAAACTATCATCACCGGAAGCGCCGGCATCACGATAGATGATCTCGCATACCCGGAGCTGGTCGGCGGCAAAGCATTCCGACTTATCGTGACTGCGCTCCTTCTGGCGAGATACGGAGAGGTCGTTTTCAGTTTGGAGAAAGGAAAAGCAATATGAATCAAAAAGAGTTTGAACACTGGCTAAAGGTCACTGCGAGCAGCGAATATCGCTGGGTCGAGGACGAAATCACAAGACTCAACGGCCGCGGCGCACTCTACTACACCGGCGGCGAGAATGGAATCTATATGCGCCTCTCCCCGGACGGAAAGCTGACCGCGGGAACCTACGAGGGCGCCATCCCCCACATAGGCGAGGCGCTGTTCACACAGAAAACGGAGCATCAATACGCCAGCTTTAGCGAGGCGTCCCAAGCGGCACTGGAGTTCGGCGGCATACAGTTCCTTGTGGATATGCTCTCCAGCGACCGGATACCGCAGATACCACCACCCGACGAGGAAAGCGCTTGGATGGGCATGGACATGACGATGTAAAGGAGGCCAACTATGATTTTTAGCGCAGTTTTAGGGAATGCCCGACACCCCGAATACGGTGTCGCTACCATCCCGTTCCCCATCAAACGCGAGGACTATGACTCCGTTCTGGAGCTTCTCAGACCGTTGGAGATCGGCGACGCTCTCACACGCGACTGCAAAATAGACGAGATGGCCGGCAATTATCCTGTCCTCAAGTGCATTGAGGGAACGACGGTCAACCTTGACGAGCTGGATTACCTCGCCAAGCGGCTGGACAGCTTCGATGACTACGAGGCGACGCAGTTTCAGGGCATGGCCTCCCGACTCAACCTGTGTGGCGTGGACGAGCTTATCAATCTGACCTTCTGCAGCCAGCAGGTCACGGTCATCACGGACTTCAACGACCTCGATCGGCTTGGCCGAAGCCACTATCTGACCATGCAGGGAGGCTGCGCCTCCGTCGATGAGCTAAACCGTATCGACGGAAGCAAGATCGCAAGGGAGCTCATCGACTACGAGGTTGGCCGTGTAACGCCCTTCGGCGTGGTCTATGACAACGGCATGGAGCTGGCGCAGCTCTATACCGGGCGAAACTTCCCCGAATACTGCTACGAAGCAAGTCTGCTGGAGGTCGAGATGACTCATGCCGCAGAGCCGGAGGACACAAAGAACACCGCATATTTCCTTCTACCTATGGCGCAAGCACAGATTGAGCGCACCATGCACCGCGCCGGCGTTGATATCTATGCGGATATGCGGCTTCGGTTTCAGGGGAGCTGTCTGCCGGAGGAGATCGACGCGGCGCTGGACATGGAGAACGAAACGCTGACCTCGCTCAATGAAATGTGCGCGGAGCTGTCCGAGCTGTCCCCGGCTGATATTACAAAGCTGGCCGCAGTCGTTTCTCTGGCGAAGCCGGAAACTGCGGAGCAGATCAAAAATCTGGCGGGTCAGCTCGACCTGTTCGACTTTGTTCCCAATGTGCAGACGTCTGCGGATTACGGCAGATATATGATACAAGAGTCCGGCCGCTTCGACTATGACGAAAGCCTCTCCGAATACTATGACTTCGCCAAATACGGAGAGCAGCGTATGGCCCAGGAAGATGGCGAGTTCAACTGCCGGGGTTATGTGGCCTATCATGGTTTCGTCTCCATGGACGAGGTTATGGGCGGCGTATCCAGCGAGCGGCTGGACTTTCAGATGGGAGGCATGGAATGATCACGCTGCACCTGACCCGCGTCAATGACGATGAGGGCGTATATTTGCAGCTCCCCGCATCCCCGGATGAGATCAGAGAGGCGTTCTCGGAGCTGGACGCCATTAGCACAGATGCCCCCACCAGCATCGTGGATGTTGCCTGCGACGTTCCCAACCTTTATTCCTATACCTACAACACCGAGGTCGACGCGCCCGGCCAGCTCGATAAGCTCCAACGCCTCGCTGAACGCTTGGAGGACATGGACACGCGGCAACTCAAGACCTTCTCCGGCGCGCTGGATTCGGAATCCATCAACAGCCTCGATAATGTTATCGAGGTCGCGGAGAATATTGAAAGATACGAGATACTTTTGGACGTGACCTGTGACCGCGAGCTTGGCGGGTATCTGGTGGAGAACGGAATCAAGCCGTTCTATGACGAGGTACGTCCGTATCTGGATTACGCAAGGATCGGCTCAGAGTTTTACGCCGACCACGGCGGCGCGTACTGCCCCGCCGGATATGTGGTGCGAAGGAGCGAGCTGCCCGAGCAGTTTCTCCGCACGGAACCCGAGCAGAAGCAGAAAAGCACGATCCTGCTGCGCCTCAGAGCATCTCATGGTGGACATCAGGCCGCCACCGACACGGCCCTGACACTCCCGGCTACCGATGAGGCGCTGGAAAGAACAAAACAGAGACTTGGCATCAGTGAGTTTGCCGAAGCCCAGATCGTCACAGTCGATTATGTGTTCCCGTACTTTGCGACTATGATGCCGCAGGACTGCATCACGGTGGAGGACGCCAACGAGCTGGCGCAGGCTATCGAGCAGATGAGCCGGACGGACGGTGAAATGCTCAAATGCCTCGCCGCGCTGGAGGCCGAGCGCCCCGGCACATTCCAAGCGGCGCTGAATATAGCCATCGACCTTGACGATTACGAGCGCGTTCCCGCCGACAAAGAGGAATACGGGCACATGGTTCTGGAGCGCCTCGGAGCTGATGAGGCCATCATCAACGCCATTGACGGCTTCATGGATTACGAATCCTTCGGCGCTGAATGGATGCGTGAGGACGGTGCGGTCAGAACCGAGTTCGGCCATATCCGCAGGCTGAGCGCGCCATTTGAAACACAGGCAATGGGCGGCATGGAGATGCGATGATAGAAATGCCGCAGACAGAATCCCTCTGTCTGCGGCATACTTATCTGCTCGATAAACCGGAATTGATTAGTGCCGATTATGCTTTGTTTCCGTGTGTTTTCAAATACTCTGCCAATGTATCCAACATTTCACGGTTCGTTGAATGATACACCTTAAGACCAGACTCAGTCCCTGAAGAAACGGCGATCATGCTTTCACCGTGCATCGACATGAAACAGCTTTCGTTTTCTCCACTTCCCCATACGAAAACCACATCGGCGGCCAGGAGTTCCTTCGCTCCGTCAGAACCAATGTTATCAATACTCCACGGCAACAAATTGCGAAAATCTTGGCGATAGTTTGACGAATCCAGTATCTCCATAATTTCTTCAAAACCATCATCTTGCGGCGATAGTTCACTGAGCGTGTAGGAGTTGATGTATGGCTTTCCGTTTTCAACGCCGCCTATGCTCGCCGAGCATGCAATGTTGGTAACCACACTTTTTTCAACACAAATGACGGAAGAAAGTGAGTGCGGCCAAAACCGCCATACAAGTAGGCCGATTATCAATGCTGCTGCGGCAATCACAGCTACCCTCTTTTTCATATTCTTCTCCTCTTCAAACTTACGAGTTGTCGATGAGATGAGTATACCATTCAAACCACGTGTTCGCAAGAATAGATAGCTATCCTCCGCACCCTGTGGTATGTTGTGTAGCTATAAAACCGAAAGGAGTGATGCTCCATGAGCGTAAACGCCAGAGAAGAAGATTTTGAGTATGTCGAGTTGTTCGGCATACCGGCGCTGTTCACCAATTCCCGCATCGACAGGGCTACCGTGCCGGAGGGCTGGTACGCCTACGACCTGCGCGGCAGCGACTATGACCCCGGCGAGCCTGTGACGGTCGAACCAAATGTCACAGTCAATCACGCCGGAACCATTCTCACTCACGAGCCCGTCACGATCCCCAAGGAGGGTTTCCGCAGGCTGAAAGGCCGGCTGGACTTTCTTGGGGAATCTCTTACCCTCGAAGAATTCTGCGATGAACGAGGTCTCATCTATCCAGAACCGAATAAGTACCAGATGTGCGCCGCCTCAGAGGATGAGGGGGCGCTCTTTTTCAGCCAAGGCGCGGAGAAGGATGCGGAGCTGGGCTGCATCGGCCACTTCCGCTTCTATTTCGACCAAGGCGGCCGCTTCACCGTTTCCTCGTGGGACGACCACCGGCCGGAACTGAAAACGCAGGCGTTCAAGGACGAGTTCGATGAGCTTGTAAACACCCTGCGGGAGAAAGGAATGCTGGGCGACCTGTCGGCGGCGCGTTCCTTCTGCTATGAGCATGAGGACGCAAAGATGGTGGATCGGTACCGCCCGGACACCTATGCCTTCAAGCTGGAAACCGACGCCCACACCTACTGCATGAGGGTCTTCCCCAACGGCGGGGACTACTCCTACATCTACGCCTACGATAAGGCGCAGCTTCAGCAGGCCACGGCGCCGATCATCGGCAAGGTGTCCTTCGCCAGCGGCGAAACGCTGGCCTATACCGACCCCGCCATCTTCCTTCAAGTGGTCAAGAACGAGCTGCCGTACAAACCCACCTCCGGCTTTCAGTATGAAGTGCTGACAGACGATCCGCAGGTGCGAAAGGCTGTGGACGATATCCTCTACGATATGTTTGGCGAGGAAAACCCACGCCCGCTGGAGGATTACGGCCTGACCGAAAAAGGGCGCAAGGCGCTGCTGGATGCGGAAAACCCTGATCTCCCGCACACCTATGACTGGTTCGTAATGGAGAACTTCTGCTGCAAAGGCGAAAAGCGGCACGGTTTCAGCTCTCTCACCGGCGCAATCGACCACTTCAATGGTCTTGGCTGTACGGAGAAGCGGCTGTGCGTCACCAAGGACGCGGTGTCCACCATTTATATGGCGATCACGCATGACGGGGAAACGCAGTTAGATGAAGGCTGGCGGGAGAATCCCCGGTTCGCGCAGGACAGCGTCATTCAAGAGGCCAACGTCCGATTGCAGCTCGGCATCGCGGGACTGGAGCAATCCGGCCCGACTATGACATTAGGAGGAATGTAATATGGACGAAAGATGGCTGAAGTTCCTGCGGGAGCAGTATCCCGTGGGCAGCAGGATCAAGCTCAGAGAGATGAAAGACCCTTATCACCCGGTGGAACCCGGCACTATGGGTACTCTGACCAACATCGATGACATTGGAACTTTCCATTGCGCTTGGGACAACGGCCGCGCGCTTGGCCTCGTCATCGGAGAGGACAGCTTCTCCGTCCTGCCGCCCGAAACGCATCTGCTCAAGCTATATATGCCCATGACCGCAGATGTTTTCGAGCGCAATCAGTGGGGCGATCTGGAGAACGAACCGACCGAGCTGGACAGCTATGCCGCGGTGGAATACGCCGACAACATCGCCGCCGCCATCCAGCGGGAGCGTATGCCGGAGGAAACAGACCGCGGCCTCATGCATTACTACGGAGAGGACGATGCCGTCAACCAGAAGGTGCAGTCCTTCACCTTCTCCGTGGAAACTCGCAACAACCGGCTGTGGGGCGTGGCTGAGTGCAAGGTCATCGGCGAGCTTACGCCGGCCGAGCTGGAAACGTTCAAAGATTTTGTCGGAGGACAGGCGTCAGACGGCTTCGGCGAAGGCTTCGAGCAGAGAGAAATCCGGCTCAGCAACGGGGGCGAGCTCAACGCCCACCTCTGGCAGTACGACGGCTGGAGCATCCAGACGGAGGATGAGCAGTTCGGTATCAAGTTGGCCGATGGGCTGCCGGAGATGTGCTTTTCCGTCCTCGCCTCCACCGGCGACCTCATTTGCATCAGGCGCGGCGAGAGCGGCTATTGTCCCTCCGATTGGGATACCGGCGACAAGGTACGCAATCAAGAGCTGGCCGACTACAACAATGAGCGCCTCGGCGTGACCGAGGCGCAGCGGCAGGCGATGGAGTGCGGCTCTATGCACGGATGGACGGTCCCCGGCGCGGACCCGAAAGCCTACGAGCAGGCAGCTCCGCAGATGGGAGGGATGACCCTTGGATAAGATTATGGATATCTATATCGCCAAGGCAAACGCTCCGTACAGCGAGGCGTGTGCAAATCTGTCGCTCCCCGCCATGCCCTTAGAGCTTTTCGACGCGCTGGACAAGGCGCGCGTCCAGCAGGGCGACGAGATGTACTTTGAGGTCTCGGATTACCACGCCTTTGAGTACATGGAGCCGTATATCACCGACGCAGACAACATTGTTGAGCTGAATGTCCTGTGCCAGAAGCTCTCGGAGCTTGACGACCGGCAGAGCGCAGCCTTTGAGGGGCTATTAAATATGGAGATCGCCAAGAAAGATGGCCCCATCTCCCTGGGCAAGCTCATCGACCTCGCCTACAGTACCGACTGCTGTCATGTGGTGGAGGGTGCGCTCAATGACGAAGCTCTCGGCAGATTTTATGCAGAAAACGGATTCCTTTCCTCTGTAGATGCTCTGCCGGAAAACACCTTCAATATGCTCAATTTTGTCTATATTGGCAAAGAGATGCGTCAATGCGAGGGCGGCGTTTTCACCGAACACGGTTATGTGGTGCAGCACAGCGAGCTGAACGAGGTCTACAAGGATATGAGCTTTCGGGTCGGCACGCCGGACTACCAGATACTTCTGGAGCTGGCGGATGGGAGCCGTGTGGGGCTGCCCTGCGCCGAACTGCCGAAAACATCCTATCACGCCTGTGTGGACTGTCGCATCCCACAGCTTATGGCGGCCATTGGCATTAGCGACATCGAGACGGTCAACGACTTTGCGGAAATGCTCCAGAGCATGGGCGACAAGCCGGTACGAAAGTACAAGGCGGTGCTGTACGCCACGGGCTGTAACTCGCTGGAGAAAGCGGTTCTGCTTGCCGGTCACACGGACGAGTTCCTGTTCAATGAGAAAATCAGCAGTTTTTATGAGCTGGCGCTGGACGAGATGAAGCTCATGATGCCAGACGAGGACGCGGCGCTTCTGGCGCAGTTCACCAATCTGCACAGCTACGGCATGGCTTTGATGAAACGCGACAACGCTGCCATTTCGCAATACGGCCTTGTCAAGCGAAGCGACCACCAGCCAATACAGACCACGATAGAACAGCCGGAACATGGCGGAATGGAGATGATGTAAATGAAAGCGATCCCCTTGGAGATATGGCAGCCCGCCCCGGATAACCCACGCATGCTTACCCGGACAGGCCAGCGCACGGCACAGGAGGTGTTCGCCGAGCTCAAGCAGCGGCTGGACAGCCTCGGATACCTGCCGGACGAATACTTCGAGCTGGGCATGGAGTGGGAAAACGGCAAGGAGATACCGGCCGGCGCGGATATCTTCGTCACCACCGACTACGGCTCCAGCGAGGGCATCTACCTCGACGTGTACCTCAAATGGTACGAGGACAACAAACCCGTGACCAAGAGCTTCATCACCGGCAAGACGCTCGGAGACACCGGCGCGGATATGGACAGGATGTTCCTCATCAGCTCGGCCATCACAAAGGCGTTCCACGGCGACCACGGCAGCTATGCCAGATATGTGAAGCTGGGCGATACACCGGAGGACACAGGCATCGTCGTACACCTGAACCCCGCCGAACAGAGGCTCCTCATCGACGCGCTCATCGCCCAGCGGGAAAGCCTGCTTGCGCAGACCACCGGCACGGAGCAGCTCCTACGCCGCATGACCGGCAGCATCACGGAGTTTGTAAATGAGGTCGGTCAGCGGCCTCTGCGCATCGGCGACTTTGATGCGGCGGTGCTGGCTGTGCAGGACGGGAATCTGGAGGCGTTCAAAGCGGCTTACCCCAAGGCTTTGGAGCAGGTGGACGCCCTGCTGGTGGAAACAGCCTCCCGCCCCGACGCTGTGGGCAGGAAGATGCTGATGACGCTGTTCGTGGACGCGCCGCCCTTCTCCAATGAGGCATATCTTGCCGCCTGCAAGCGAGCCGTGGATACCGGCGAGAGTGAGCGTGTGCTTTTTCTGGCTGAACAGGCGGAAGGTCATGTCCATGAGCTGGATATGTCCCTCTACGGCGAGGCCATCTGCCATGCCTATCAGAATCACAGGCATATCGCCGAATCGCTTATCAGGCAATGTACGCCGGAGCAGATCGCGGCAGCCGACCCACGGCTCCTGCATCTGGTGGCGACACAGGGCGACTACAACACTGCTATCGCCCTTGCGGAGAAGGGCTTTAACGCCGATCCTGTCGCCGGTCGGGTGATACAGGTTTTTCATAATAACAACAACGACTGGATCACCGAGCGGATGCTGGAGCGGGGTATGCAAATCAGCAACGACAACTACGGCGCCCTTCACGCCTGCATCGCCACCGGCAATCAGGCGGCGGCCCAGCTCCTGCTTGACCGTGGCATGGACTTCCAGCATTATCTGGACGGGCTGGCAAAGCTGGGCGAAAGTCCGGATTATTACGAGACACTGGAGGCGGTCACGGAATACTGGAACAACATAATTGGACAGACACAAGGTAGAATGGAGATGATGTAAATGAACGATTTCCTTAAATCACAGCACCTCGCCGATATGACGCCCGATGAGGAACGCTGGCTGGATAAGCGGCTGTCAGAGCTTTCGGTCAAAGAACATCTGATTTTGAATGGCCTGACCGTCTACGCACCGCCTAAGAGCAGCATGGATATGATCAATCTCGTCCAGAACATCCATGACTGCGATATCTGCTTTGACGTCGGAAATAAGGATGGGCTCGGTGCATTCGTAGCGAGAGAGATCGAGGGAGTATCTCCGGCATATATGGGCTTTATCGATACCGAGAAGCTGGCGGAAAAGTATATGGAGCAGCACCCCGGCGTGTTCTCGGACGGTAACTACATCGAGATCTCCGAAAACGGTCTCTGGCACTATTATGACGGGCGCAACCTCGACCAGCTTGCAGACGAGGACTGGAGCGTCAAACTCAAGCTGACTGCGGCGGGACACCCGGAGGGCGTGTGGCTACGTCTTCCAGATTACCAGGATGCCAATGACGGCAAGCCGGATGAAATCAAAATCGCGCTGACCGCGCTGGAAGCAATGCGTGTGGACGAATGCCTGATCGTTGATTATAAGTGCAGTCTACCCCGCGCCGGTGATCTCGTCCTGCAATACGGCAGCATTGCGAAGTTAATTTATGATGGCAACAATCTGGGCTTTGTCCTTGATGAGCGCGGTCAAGGGATGCGAAATTTCATGGAGCTATATCAAGCGGCGCTGGAATACGAGGACTGCTCAACGCTTGCGGAGGCGTTGGATATTGCGGAGAATCTGACCCGATATAAGCTGGTGCCTCTTCCCGGGGTGAAGGACTACGCCATGGACGAGCTCAAAAAGAGTGGTGTCAAGCTCTCAGATGCGGCAACCGCAGCATTCGATTTTGAGAGATATGGTGTAGAGCTAATGGAAGAACACGGCTTTATCTTCTCGGAAGACGTGCAAGCGTACATCTCCAAGATCGGAGCGATTCCCCAGTACGACCGCGCAATGGAGCCTTTCTCTGGCATGGTGCTGGAATAGGGTGCAGAGAGGAAGCCAGTATGAACACCCTATCAGAATACATCGCTGCAATTTCCTCACGAGGTGACCAATATGGAGGTCATGGCGGTGTCCTTGATTTTCTGGCGTGGTGCGGAAAATTTGGCACTCATTCGGTCACGCTGGAGGAAGCCAGACGCTTCTACAATGATCCCCAATCAAGCTATGCAGATTCGTTTGAAAAGGAGCGTACATTTACCATAGAATAAATAATTACAAGCAAGGGGCCGTTTCCCGAAAAGAAGCGGCCCCTTCTTTTTTTATGCCCATTTTCGGGAAGCGACGCCCGGAAAGGAGGCAAAAATGCTCAAAGATAGGCTCTCCGGATATATGGAAATCTTCCATTCCGGCGAGCAATACGCCGCCACCAGCAGAGAGCTGGAACGCGCTATGGGAGTTAACGGTGCTACTCTTCGCAGGCAGGTCAACTCTCTACGGCGGGATGGCATCCCCATTGCCAGCGACGATACCGGCTACTACTACGCCGAAACCGAGCTGGAAGTGCGGCGCACCATCGCACACATGAAGCACCGTATCTCTGGCATCAGCGCGGCGATCCGTGGTCTGGAAAAGGCTCTGGAACGCTTCGACATCGCTCAAACCCGCCTCCCGCTGGACGGAGGTGATGAACTCTGAACAGCTTCATGTCGTGGATCGGCGGGAAGAAAGCGCTGCGGGATATGATCCTGCCGAGATTTCCGCTCTACTACGAACGGTACATCGAGGTGTTCGGCGGCGGGGGCTGGATACTCTTTGCCAAGCCGCCCGGTAACGACTTCGAGGTCTACAACGATTTCAACGGTCTGCTGGCAAATCTCTACCGCTGTGTGCGCGAAAAGCCGCAAGAGCTTATCTCCGCACTCAAGTATGTCATCAATTCCCGAGAGGACTTTGAACTGGTGAGGGACGCCCTCGCCCGTGACAGCCCCGCGACGCCGGTACAGAAGGCATCATGGTTCTATCAGGTTATCCGCTACTCCTATGCCAGCGGCCTCACCAGCTACGGCAGCCAGCCCCATGATATGTGGTCAAATTTTCCGCTCATTGAGCAGGCACACCGGCGTCTTGCAAAAGTGGTTGTGGAGAACAAGGACTTTGAAAAGCTCATCCGGCAATATGACCGCCCGGTGAGCTTTTTCTACTGCGACCCGCCATATCATGCAACCGAGAGCTATTACAAGAATGTGGGCGAGGATGGCTTCACCGAGGCTGACCACATCCGTCTGCGGGACGCGCTGTTTTCCATTGACGGGAAGTTCCTGCTTTCCTACAACGACGATGAGTTCGTGCGTTCCCTGTACGACGCACCCGGTATCCAGATCGAGTCTGTCACCCGGCTCAACAACATCAAGCAGCGGTACGACCCCAACTGCCAGTTTGCCGAGGTGCTCATCGCCAACTACGACCTTCAGGAACGCGCCCGCCACGAACCCCAGCAGCTCAACCTTTTCAGCTATGCCAACAGAGAAAATGAACAGGAGGATTACTAAATGAAATTTGTAAAGGAACCCGACAAAAGCGGCATTGTGATTCCCGCTCCGGCCATCAAGCTCAGCGAGCTGGACGGACTGCCGCTGGAGATTCATACCCTGCCGGGCGCAGTAGTCGTGATCTCCGCCGAAATGGAGGCAATGGAACTCATTCGAACGGCAGAGTCGCTGAAGGAGCTCTTTGCCGAACTGCTTACGCATCTCGCCAAGGTCTGCGGACCCTGCAACCACTGCGATGGTACAAAGGCGGAGTGCCCACTCATCAATTCCTTCGGCACACCGGATGTACTGGTGCCCGGATGGGCGCTGGACGAGGCTGGTATCCCCAGAGATGCGAAGCTGACCTGCGACGCCGACGAGGAATCCGGCGAGATTCGTGTTTGCGCGGCGGACTACGAACACGACCTGACGGATGTGCCGCGCCATCTCGTCGAGAGTTTCCGTTCCTTTGGCTTCTGCCTCGGCGAGTTGGAGGAACACCTGATGGTGGAGGACATCGTCTATGGTGGTTGACGCCTATCTCTACCCGTGGTCAAGGGGCGACGCGCAAAACCGCAGTGAGCTGGAGCTGTGGCAGAAAAGCCATGACGCCAACATCTCCTGCCGCAAGGCCATAGACGGGGCTATCGGTCGGGATTTCGACGGAAGCACCCTCGCCCCCGGCTGCGCCGCCAGTGTAATCGCCGAGTACGGCTACAAGCGTACCGCGTTTGTGCTGGCAAACACGGTGCAGAATCTGGAGCATGACGGTCGCTTCTCGGTCGAAAACCGGGCTTGGGCGCAGCGGGTCTACGCGCCCGAGGACTCTCTGGCGGATATCAGTGCCTCAAGCCATCCCGCCGTGCTGAACATTTTTATCGATCAGTACAGGCGGGCGATACAGGCGCTGGGGATGTTCGACCGAACCCAATGCGAAGCGGATACCGGAGAGCTGGACTATACCGGCCGTGTCCTTGTCCTCTCGCCCGACATCCTCAAGGAGAGCTGCTGGCGGTTGGAGGATCAGCTCTGGTACGCGCACGACGGCTTCGGCTGCCGGCCTCACGCCAGAGGGCGCTCCATCCGCTCGACCTGTCTCGGTGACGGTGAGCAGACGCGCTGGAACCGCGCGGATTTCGTGGGCATTCTGAAAGACGAGCTTCTGCCGGAATGGGCCAGAGAGCGCCTTGCGGAGCTGACCGGGCAAAAGCAGAGCGGCGATCCCGTGATGGGAGGCATGGACATGAATTAGAACGGAGGTGAATCCAATGCCGAAAATCTATATCGACACGCACAACCGTATCATCAGCTACGGCAACCCTGCCGGATATATCAGCAGCGGCAAAGCCGTGGCCGACACCATCTTCCAAACCGGCGAGCTGGAAGCGTTCCTTTCAAAGCAAAATCTTGAAACCGAGTGGCGGGACGGCATATATGACCGGCTTGTCCTCGGTCAGCAGAGCGGCTTTGACCCGGAGGCTCCGACCCTGAAAAACTGTCGAATCTGGCAGCTTACCAGCGACACACCCGTGGATATGCGCTTCATCAACTACGATGCCATGGTGCGTAAGTTTGGAGAACCCACCCCCGCGCAGTATGCGCCGGTCTATGACGGTCAGGTCGATACAAACGACCTCGAAGGTATCTACGACAAGTTCAGCACACCGCAGCCCGGATTCAACGGTCATCCCATGGCTATATCCGATGTGGTGGAGCTGTATGACGAGTCCGGCAGTGAGTTTCATTACTGTGACCGTACAGGCTTTCGGGAGATATCCTTCAGCCAGCCACAGCAGACACAAACAATGCAAATGACGATGTAACCCCAGCGCCCGGACGGGCGCATTTTTATTCTTTAAAACCAATTGAAGGAGGTAATTCCCTATGGCAAAGTCTCAGACCCCGTCCGCTACCCCAAGGAAGGCAGACCCTGCCGAGGCACGCACACCGCTTCCCGTTGAGTTCGATGTGCGCATCCAGTCGCTCCAATTCAGCGGCTCCACCCGTGCCACGGCTACCGTCGACATCAACGGCGCCTTCGCCGTGCGCGGCGTGAAGGTCATGGAGGGCTCCAAAGGACTCTTCGTGTCTCTCCCCGGCTACAAGGCGGGAAACGGCGAATACAAAGACATCTGCTTCCCCTGTACAAAGGAATCCCGAATGCAGTTTGATTCCGCCGTTCTCGGCGCCTACGATCAGGCGCTTCACCAGGCACAGGCTCAGTCGCAAAAGAGCGCACCCAGCGTATCCCAGCAGGCGCAGAGCACCGCGCCTAAGATGTCCATGTAACTCAAACATTTTTTACAGGAGGAAATCTCACAATGAAAAAGCTGATCAAGAAAATCGTCTCCAATATCCGCACCGCTGCTACCCGCGCCGCTATCGCGTGGCAGGTCTTCCGCACCAATCCCTTCGGCTACGTCAAGCGTGCGCTGACTGCCGGCGCTTCCGGCGAGGGTTACATCGACACGGCGGTCAAAATTCTGATTGCCGTTGTCCTCGGCGCACTCCTGCTGGCCGGCCTCTACGCCTTGTTCGGAGATGTGGTCATGCCCACGCTGAAGGAGCGCATCGAGGGTATGTTCGACTACGCCGGAAATCTTGACTGATGTGCTGCCCGTCCTGCAGGCGGTAGTATTTATCTCTCTGCTTGCGTCAGCCGCTGTGACCGACATAAAAAGCCGGACGATATCGTACAGCGTGTGCGCCGCCGTCGCCGCGGTGGGGCTGATTGATTTCAGCCCCATCCAGCTTCTTGGCACAGGTCTCGCAATTCCATTTTTCATCGCATCAATGAAAGACAGAGGCGGCATGGGGGATGTGTTCCTCATTGCCGCCTCTTGTTTTACCCTCGGACCCACAAAAGGCGCTGACGGCTTAGTGCTGGCCTTAGTTTGCTTTGCCCTGTTCTGGCTTGCGGCGACCATCGTGAGGAAGCTCGGAGGAAAAACAGATAAGCCGGCCAGCTATCCGCTGGCGCCATTTCTCGCGGTGGGCTTTACCACCGCGTACTTCACAGGAGGTTTCATTCTATTATGGGTATTTTTAAGAATCGGACAGTTATTGGCGTCATTTGCATCATCGTGGCGCTTGTGATCTGCTTCGGCATCACGCCCCTTTTCAATCAGGGCATCAGCAAAAAGGCGGAGATCGTCCGCGTCGCAAAAGACATTAAGGCCGGCGAGGTCATTGAGAAAAGCATGGTGACAACAGCGGAAGTAGGCGCCTACAACCTGCCGGAGAATGTGATTCGCAGCAAGGACAGCGTCGTGGGCAAATATGCCGTTTCCGACCTCTCGACTGGCGATTACATCCTTCCCTCCAAGCTCTCCGACGCACCCGCCGCCGAGAACGCATATCTCTACAACCTGGATGGCACCAAGCAGGCTATGTCGGTCACAATCAAATCCTTTGCCACAGGTCTCTCCGGCAAGCTCCAGAGCGGAGATATCGTGTCGGTCATCGTTGCGAATTATATGGACACGGGCGAAACCGTCATCCCGCCCGAACTGCAATATGTGGAGATCATCAGCGTAACCGCCAGCACCGGCTATGACGCAAACACCGGCGAGGCTGCCGATGAGGATGAAAAAGAACTGCCTTCAACGGTCACTTTCCTTGTTCTTCCGGATCAGGCCAAGGTGCTGGCGGCGCTGGAGCAGGACGCAAAACTCCACCTGTCGCTGGTTTATCGCGGCGCCTCGGATGGCGCAGCGGAGTTTATCTCAGCGCAGGATGCGCTGATTGCCGAGCTTTATGCTGAGCCGGAGGAAGAAGCCGCAGACAGTGGGAACGCGGAGGAAGGAGCCGATCCAGCGTCCACCGGTGCCCCGGAAAGCGAGGTGCAGAGCACAAATGAACTTTAAGAAACTCAGCATTTTTAATCGCGGCTCCGACGACGAACCGGAACAGGATGTCCAGACCGAGGACGGCGGCGTTCTCGCCGTATGGGGGTCGCCGGGAAGCGGGAAAACGGTCACCGCCGTGAAGCTGGCAAAAGCCCTTGCGGATAAGAAGCGGAATGTCATTCTCCTTATGTGCGACATGACCGCGCCCATGCTGCCATGTATCTGCCCTCCCTCGGAGCTGGAATGCGAACGCTCCCTCGGCAGTATTCTTGCCGCCGCAAGGATCGGCGAGAATCTCATCAAGCATAACATGGTCACGCTCAAGCGAAGCAGTTATTTGACCATTCTTGGGATGCAGAAGGGCGAGAATGAGTACACCTACCCGCCATATTCTGAAAAACAGGCGCTGGAGCTTCTGGATGGGCTGCGGGAAATCGCGCCTTATGTGGTCATCGACTGCGGTTCGTATATCGCCAATGATATCCTCTCGGCTGTGTCAATCATGGAGGCTGACAGCGTTTTGCGCCTCGCTAACTGCGACCTCAAATCTATCAGCTATTTCTCAAGCCAGCTCCCGCTCCTCAAGGACTCAAAATGGGACGCGGATAAACAGTACAAAGTGGCTTCCAATGTCAAACCCCAGCAGGCCGCCGACCATATCGGGCAGGTGCTGGGCAGCGTGGCCTTCAAGCTGCCGCACTCTGCGGAGCTGGAGGAACAGTACCTCTCCGGCAATCTCCTTGCCGACCTGACCATGAAGGACAGCCGCGCCTTCCGCAAAGAGTTGGAGCTTATTATCGGGGAGGTGTTTTGACATGGCTCTCGGTGAAAAGAGAAACACATCCCTGTTTGCCCCCAACGCCGGAGTGCGTGAGGCTCCTGAACCCACGTCGCCCTCTGCCGCCGTGTCCGCGCCGGCGCCCGTCATTATCGATGACACTCCGGCGCGCACCCTTGCTACCGAAAGCCCCGGCACTGGACGGGCGCACAACCTGTTTTTCACGCCTTCAGACGATGGGCGTGACTTTTCCTGCGTGCTGCGGGAGGTGCAGGAGTATATCTCCGCGGAGTATTCCACGCTCGTCTCACAAGGCGGCCCGGAGGCGAAAGAGCAAATCAAGAGGTATATCGCCAAGTTTCTTCAGGACAAACGCCTCGCCGTTACAGGCATGAATGCCGCCGAGCTCACAGACGCTCTTTATTCCGAGATGGCGGAGTTCGGTTTTCTCACCAAATTTATCTACAGTGACGGCATTGAGGAAATCAACATCAATTCGTGGCGAGATATCGAAGTGCAGTATTCGGACGGACGCAGCGAAAAGCTCGCCGAACGGTTTGACTCGCCGGAACACGCTTTGAGCGTCATCCGGCGTATGCTACACGCCTCCGGCATGGTGCTGGATAACGCCAGCCCCATCGTCACCGGCCACCTGACCCGCAACACCCGTATCGCCGCTATGAAAACGCCCATCGTAGACGAGGATGTTGGCGTTGCCGCCTCCATCCGAATCGTCAACCGTCACAGTCTTCGTCGGGAGGACTTCATCCGCAGCGGTACGGCAACCCACGAAATGCTGGATGTGCTGACGGTTTTTCTGCGCTATGGAATCTCCATCTGCGTCGCCGGCGCCACTTCCTCCGGAAAAACCACCGTGGCGGGCTGGCTCCTGACCACCATCCCGGACAGCAAGAGAATCTTCACCATTGAAAACGGCTCCCGTGAGCTGGAGTTGGTGCGGGAGCAGGATGGAAAGGTAGTCAACTCCGTCGTTCACACCCTGACCCGCGACAGCGAAAACGAGCGCCAGCGTGTGGATCAGATTGACCTTGTGGACATCTGCCTGCGCTTTAACCCCGACATTCTCGTTGTGGGCGAGATGCGCGGGGCCGAGGCAAACGCGGCACAGGAGGCGGCCCGAGTGGGCGTCGCCGTTCTGACGACCATCCACTCCAACTCCTGCGAAGCGACCTATCGCCGCATGGTTTCCCTGTGCAAACGCGCCGTGGACATGAGCGACGAAACCCTCATGAGCTATGTGACCGAGGCGTACCCCGTCGTGGTGTTCTGCAAGCAGTTAGAGAACAGACAGCGGCGCATGATGGAGATCATGGAGTGCGAGATCCTGCCGGACGGCCAGCGGCGCTACAACCCGCTGTTCCGCTACCGCATCACGGACAACCATATTGAGGACGGGAGATTCGTGATTGAGGGATGCCATGAGCAGGTCGGCGAGATCTCGCCCAGCCTGCAAAAGCGTCTGCTGGAAAACGGTATGCCTCGTGAGCAGCTTGCGGCTCTGCTGAACAAGGAGGTGAAAACCGCATGAGCACATTACTCTTAGTCGCTTGCGTCGGTATGATTACCGGCGCTTTTCTTATTTTCCGCATCTCTCCCATGGATTTCACGGCCGGCATCTTCCAGCGTCTGACCACTGCTCCCAAAAGCCTCCGTGCTGATATCAACGAGGCGACACGGCGCAAGAAGCCGGGCTTCCTGCGCCGTGAAATACTGGAGGCGCAGGCTGTGCTGAAGGCTACCGGCAAGGCGCAGAAGTTCCCCATGATCTGCGCTGCATCACTTTTGCTGTTCGCCATTGGCGCCGGTGTTGCGATCATGCTGGGCAATGTGTTTCTGGTTCCGGTACTGGCGGTTGGGCTGATGTTTGTGCCGTTTTGGTACATCAAGCTGACGGCTGGACACTTCAAAAAAGATGTGGCGGTGGAGCTGGAAACGGCGCTGAGCATCATAACCACGGCTTACCTTCGCAATGAGGACTTGCAGACGTCTGTGGAGGAAAATATAAGCTATCTGAATCCGCCCGTCAAAGGTGTGTTTCAGAGCTTCCTCACCCGAATCCAACACATCGACCCCGATGTAAACGCAGCTCTCACAGAGCTTAGAACCACCATCGACAACGAGGTCTGGCGGGAATGGTGCGACGCGCTGGCGGCCTGCCAGTACGACCGCAGCCTGAAAACCACCCTTACGCCCATTGTGTCGAAGCTCTCCGATACCCGAATTATCAACGGCGAGCTGGAAAACCTTGTGTTCGGACCAAGAAAGGAGTTTATCTCTATGGCGGCGCTGGTGGTGCTGAACATCCCACTCCTATACTTCTTGAACAAGGATTGGTATGGGACGCTGATGCACACCATCCCCGGACAGGCGGTGCTGGCGCTTTGCGCCGCTGCTATTTTCATCTCATTTGCATTCGTAGTAAAGCTCACGCAGCCCATTGAATACAGGAGGTGACGGACATGACATTTTTACTCTTTCTCTTTGGCGTGGCCGTCGCCCTCGGGCTGTTTTTCATCACTGCGGATATCCTGAAGCTGCCCCGGCTCTCCACGGAAAAGGCGCTACTCTCGGCAGGCAAGCGGGAGAAAAAACAGATGAAATCTCTCGATGCGCTGTTCCTCGGCTGGGCTATCAAGCTCTCGCGGTTTGTCCATATGGATGAGTACAAGCGCCACCGGCTGGAGCGCACGCTGACGGCGGCGGGGATGGACATGACTCCGGAGGTCTACACAGCTTATACGCTGGTCAAACCAGCCGCTGCTCTCCTGGGCGTTGTTCCGTGTCTGCTGGTTCTGCCCCTGCTGGCGCCGGTCATGCTCCTGCTGGCAATTTTGCTGTATTTCAAAGAATCACGAAAGGCAGACGAGAAGGTATCGGCGCGGCGTGACAAGATCGAAGCGGAGCTGCCTCGCTTCGTGGCAACCATCGAACAGGAGCTGGGCGCAAGCCGCGATGTGCTGACAATCCTCGAAAACTACAAGCGCCACGCCGGTTCAGACTTCGCCGCCGAGCTGGATGTACTGACAGCGGATATGCGTTCGTCCTCCTACGAAGCGGCGCTGACACGCTTTGAAGGGCGCATCGCATCGCCCATGCTCTCGGACATCGTGCGAGGACTGATTGGCGTCCTTCGGGGTGATGACGGCCGCATTTATTTCCAAATGCTGTCCCACGACATGAAACAACTCGAGCTTCAGCGGCTCAAGGCACAGGCGGCAAAAATACCACCTAAAATCCGCGTGTTCAGCTTTGTAATGCTGGTCTGTTTTATGCTGATTTACATTGTGGTCATCCTGATGCAGATTCTGAACTCGTTGGGAGGGCTGTTCTGATGGGAGGTGAACCGAAAATGAATACCGAAGAACTCAGCCTTGCTTTTCAGAAGAAGCTGGGCAAAAACTATGCCGGCATGGTAATGAAATGGCTCAAAACAGAGGCTACCTATCTCATCGAGCAGGCGGAGGAGATCGCCGCCGCCAAGCTGATGCTGGAGGCGCTTCCCGATTCCGCCTCCGCGCAGGATATGGAATATCTCATGCGCTTTGAGAACCCGCTGGAGATAGTGCGTGACAAGTGGATCGAGGAAAACGGTTCGGGAACCATGCTTGACGATGAGCTCACACATACGCTGTGGAGCATCACGGATTCTGGCGACGCCGAGCAGGAATACGCACTCGACCCGGAATATACACCTCCCGAGCAAGGAGGTCAGACGCTATGCTGAAGAAACTGAAGGCACGGCGCGGCGATGGGTACATTGACGTCTGCGTCCTTATCCTCTGCGTCATGCTGGTCATCACCCTTGCCGTCAAGGTGCTGCCGGTCTATGTCGCCAAGCAGCAGCTCGACACCTACGCCACGGAGCTGGTGCGGGAGGCGGAGATCACCGGCCGTGTGGGAAGCGAAACCACCATGCGGGCTGCCGTTCTCTCCGAGCGTCTCGGCATCGAACCCGACATCCGATGGTCGCGCACAGGGCGCATCCAGCTCAATTCCGAGGTCACCGTCACCGCAACGCTGGATGTGAACATCGGCTTCGGCGGTCTTGGCAGCTTTCCCATCGAGCTTACGGCACAGGCCACGGGCAAAAGCGAGGTGTATTGGAAATGAGCAAGATCATTCCGTACCCGCTCCGAATCGTGAAACGTGCCAAAGCTGCAATCAAAAGCCCCGCAAAACGCCCAGTGCAGAAGAACACCGTGAAACGCATCCTGAAGAAAGGCGCACGCGGCGACGGGTTTCCTCTGACCATCGCCGTAACGCTTTGCATCCTGCTCATCTTCTGCGTAATCAGCGAGTATTTCCGTGTGAGCATTATTGCACAGGGCGTCCGCGATGCCGTCCAGCAATCGGTCATCGCCACCATCAACGACAACTATGACGATGTGTACCACTCGGTGCGTGAGGGCTATGCGGCCGGATGGTTTCCCACCGATGATGCTTGGGAAGAATCCATCGACACCGGCGGCATCTACGAAACCCTTGCCATGACGCTTGGACTCACCTCTAACGGGTCGGTGTATATGAAGGTCAGCGACGGCGAGGTGGAATACACACTGTCGGGTCTGAGCGTAGACATCTCCAACAACGCCCTTGCCTCCGGCCAAAGCGACGGCTTTTTAGCCGATACAACCATAGTGCTGGAGGTGCCGACCAGCTTCGCAGGGGCGGTTTTGCCGCCTGTCCGCATTACCTTGAAAACGCAGGCAAAATACATTCCTGTTTTCTAAAATTTATCATCTGTTTCAGTAGACTTCTAAACACTCTTGTGGTAGGGTGCAAATTAGAGGGATACAGAAAACAAAGAAGGAGGTAACGCTCTATGAAAGATAAGACCAAAAGAACCCTGCTCATCGCAGTCGGCGCGCTCCTCAGTGTGGCGCTCATTGTCGGCATCGCTTCACGCTTCGGAGGTGCTCCGCAGACAGTCGATCCAGAGCTGAACCACTCGGAGCAGAATGCGCCGGACCCCATCGTGGATATCGATGAATCGAGACCCAGCGACACGCCCGTTGTGAATGTGAACATCGACGCTTCCGGCGATACCGGCAGAGAAGATGAAAAACCCGGCGCCGGCGCCGACAGCACCGGTGCAGAGCAGACCATACAGGCTGACCCCGTAAAGCCGGAGGCGCCCGAGCCGCCCGCTCCCATAGAAAATGACCACGGACGCGATGATGTGCCAGAGGACGAGCGCAACACAGAAATCCCGCCCACTTACGCTCCCGAGCAGACGGTGGTCACACCTCCCGCAGAGCCGGCCCCCGGCAGCACCAATGGAAATGGACAGATGTATGTGCCGGGTTTCGGGTATGTTGAGGTCGGAGGCGGCAACGAGGGCGGCACACTGGACGATATGTACGAAAGCGGCGAAAAGGTTGGGATCATGGACTGACCCACACGAGATAACCGAGCGCAGCCAAACGGCTGCGCTCTTACTTTTTCTGGAGGTATTGAATGAAACGCATTCTTTCTCTTTTTCTCTGCCTCGCCCTGCTGTTCGGCATATCAATGCAAGCCTACGCCACCGGCGACCCGAACATCAACGGCGGTGGCGGCGGCATGGGCGACGGCACAAGCTCAAACTATTGGAACCCCGGCATGGACGGAGTTCGTGTGACCATCGTGGAGGCTGACTCGCACTCCGTTGCCAGCGCCTCGGTAGACCTGACAAACAAGACTCCCTCCGCCAATATTATCGACTTCGGAAAGGTCTGCAAATTGAGCTACAACGGCGGAGGCGGTTTGTCCCCACAGGTGAACAGCTACAGCTACCGCAATCCGGCGCAAAGCCTTCCGCGTATTATTTCCTCCGGCAGTGCGGGAGCAAGCATCGAAGCCATCCGAAGCTATTTCACAGACGCACAGGTGCTTCAGAGCCTTTGCGGATACATCGGTTTCGACTTCGAATCGCTCATCAGCGGGGAGTATAAGCTCATGGTGGAGCCGCTTGCTTACTTCTGCTACAGCGGGCTTCAATACGCCATGACCGCAACTGAGGCGGCGTTGTACGACCAGCAGGTAAACGGCGGCCTGCGAAGCTGGATGGGCTCACTCACCCACAAAAACCTGCCTCTTGCAATCTTCCTACAAACGCCGGATCTCGGCTATCCCGCTTGGAGCGGCAGCAAAACGCAGAAGGTCAGCAACGCTGACATCCTATCATCGCTGGGTATCGGCATCGTCCGCTTTACAGAGCTGCCGGAGCCTCCTGAAATATTGACATTCGACTACGAGTACAGAACAGACACCGACGTCATCACCTCCGTGGAGGTCAGCGGCGGTCAGGCAGACCCAGACAATCCCGTGTCAGTTCAGTTCAACATCCAAGGCAGAACCTATACCGTAGACAATGTCTACTACCCGGACGGTGACAGCCAGCTTGCGTGGGTAGGCTGGCACACGCCGGACGAGCCATGCGTTGTCACGATCTATGTCAGTGTCACCGGCAGCGGCGCGGCGCAGAGTATTATAACGGCTAATGTTATCTCCCTCGACGGAAAGGACCCGCCGAATCCGCTGGCAGATGACAGAAACGACTCCTTCGCACAATCTCCTGTGCCAGAACAGCCAGAGGTCACCTCGGCGAGCTGGGGCATCTGGAGCCCGTGGTGGCAGGAGTTTTGGGAATGGGTTCCCGATTGGGATAAGTGCTGGCACAGCGACTGGGTTGATACATCCTACACGGATGCCGATGGGAACGAGGTCAGCGATGGATATTGGGATGATTGGTATCATTGGGTAGACAACGGTTATTGGGAAGATCACGGATGGTGGGAGTTCGACTATGAGAGCTATTCCGCCAGCCTCACCGCCAATATGAACATCACGCCGGACGATAAAAGCCCCACATCCACGGCCAGCACGCTCAAGAGCGGCTACGGCATCCAGGAGAGCGTGACAGCCCGTGTCCGGACAGACCAGAGCGCCGCGGTAACGGCGGCGCAGAATGCGGTGACCTATTTCCCCGAGTTCCAATACCTCGATTATTGGCGACTGCTGGACAGGACGGTCACGGGCAAAAGCTCATCCTTCGAGTTTAAGGAGAACCGTTACAGCACCTATGACCGACGCACTCACTTCACGCCCATTTGGTACCCGGATGGCGCATATGTGCCCTATACCTATGTCCTCGACTGTTGGACGCCTGCGGGAATGCTTTCCATGAATCTGACCGACAGCGTCACTGTCCGGGGCAATCTGTGGGAGGAATGGCACATCGCGCCCTCCAAGCCTTGACATCGCAGTAACAACAAAATAGAAATGGCCGTCGGGAATCCTCTTCCACGGCCTGTGGTTGCCTACCAGGGGATACTCCCTTCGGCCTTTCTAATAAAAGAAAGGTGGCTTTACTTTATGAAAAACCGCAAAAGATTTGTTTTCCTTCTCGTCCTCGCGCTGCTCCTGACCTGTATGCTTGGCACGACAGCTATGGCGGCAGGAACAGGCGATGTTGCCGGTGCAATCGAAAGCACATGGGATGACGCCTCCACCCAGATCAAAACGGTCGTCAACAATGTGGTGTTTCCCTGCATTGATCTCGTGCTGGCGGTGTTCTTCTTCGCAAAATTAGGCATGGCTTACTTTGATTACCGCAAACACGGTCAATTCGAGTGGAGCGGCCCCGCCATCCTGTTTGCGTGCTTGGTGTTCACGCTCACGGCTCCGCTCTATGTTTGGACGATTCTCGGTATGTAACCGGTAAACAGACCTCACGGCAGAGGCCACAGGATGGAGGTGATACATTATTTTTATATGGGATTTTCTTTTAGGCGATGTGATGGATCAGGTCATCGACTGGATATACGGCCAGATCGTCGGATTCCTCGGCAACTTTTTCGCCGAGATGGGCAATATGGGCGTGGAGCTTTTCGACATGACGTGGGTACAGAGTATCGTCCTGTTTTTCAGCTATCTGGGCTGGGCGCTGTTTGCGGTTGGGCTGGTGGTGTCCTGCTTTGAGCTGGGCATCTCCTATCAGACGGGGCGTGGCGGCAGCCTCAAGGACACCTGCCTCGACGCACTCAAGGGTTTTCTCGCTGTGTCGCTGTTCACGACCGTGCCGGTGGAACTGTTCAAACTCTCTGTGGAGCTGCAGGCCAGCCTGACTGCCGGTATCACCGGCTATGGCTCCGGCATCGACACGCTGGCGTCGAATATCATCACCGAAATACAAACCAGCGGCGGAATAGCCGATGTGGGAAGCGCGGGAATCTTCGGCGGCTTCGGGCATATCACAAGCCCCATCATGACGTTGTTTATTGTCATCATGATGGGCTACGCCGTTATCAAGGTCTTTTTCAGCAACCTGAAAAGAGGCGGCATTCTTTTGATTCAGATAGCGGTCGGGTCGCTGTATATGTTTTCCGTACCGCGAGGCTACATTGACGGTTTCGTACAGTGGATCAAGCAGATCATCGGTCTTTGCTTGACTACCTTCTTGCAAGCGACAATACTTGTGGCGGGGCTGATGGTTATACCCGACCACTGCCTGCTGGGGCTTGGACTCATGCTGGCGGCGGGAGAAGTTCCGAGGATCGCCGGAGCGTTTGGCCTTGACACCAGCACGAGGGCAAATATTATGTCCGCCGTTTATACTGCACAGGCTGCGGTCAACACCACAAAGACCGTGGTACAGGCGGTGGCGAAATAGAACGGAGGTGGAGCGTGAAGCTCATCTATGTAGCGTCCCCTTATGCGGGGAATATTGAGAAAAACACTGAATACGCAAAGCAGGCGTGCCGTTCCGTTATGGAGCAAGGGCACGCTTTTTTTGCGCCGCATCTGCTGTATCCATCCCTTCTGGATGAAACCAATCCGGCCCAGCGGCAGCTCGGCATCGACATGGGACTCACCATGCTCTCCCGATGCGACGAGCTGTGGGCGTTCGGCGAGCGAATCAGCGCGGGGATGGAATCCGAGATCTGCGAGGCGAAGCGCCTCGGCATTCCTGTGCAGTATACGGAAATAGCAGAGAAAAAAAGCATGGCCGTGACCGAGGCTACCAGCTTTAGTATGGTGCTGTAATATGCTGACGATGGGAAGCCTCTTCGATGGGATCGGAGGCTTCCCACTCGCCGCAATTAGAAACGGCGTCATACCACTATGGGCAAGCGAGATCGAAGCCTTCCCTATTGAGGTCACAAAACAGCGTTTCCCCGATATGGTCCATGTTGGAGATATCACGAAACTCAACGGAGCGAAACTGCCGCCTGTGGACATTATCTGCGGCGGCAGCCCGTGTCAGGATCTATCCGTCGCCGGAGCGAGAGCCGGTCTCGCCGGCGAGCGTTCCGGCCTTTTCATGGAGCAGGTCCGCATCACGAAGGAGATGAGAGATGCAGATATACGACGAGGCCGAACAGCTCTGCTTGTTCGACCCAGATTCCTCGTTTGGGAGAATGTCCCCGGCGCGTTCAGTTCAGCAGAGGGCGAAGATTTCCGTGCGGTCTTGGAGGAAATTGTCCGAGTTAAAGGCAGTTCCTTATATGTCCCTCGACCTGACTCCGGGCGCTGGGAATCTGCTGGGCGAATCCTATTGGGAGATACTTTCTCCCTGGCGTGGCGGGTCATCGACGCTCAATACTGGGGTGTCGCCCAAAGAAGAAAAAGAATCTTCCTTGTCGCGGATTTTACAGGAGCGAGTGCCCCGGCGATACTATTTGACCAAGACAGCCTGCCTCGGCATTCTGCGGCGGGCAAGGGAACGCGGAAAGGAGTTGCCGTCGCAGCTCAAGGCTGCGCTGGAAATACAAAGCGGTCTGAGAACGGCGACTGAGCCGCATACGGTGTTGCCGGAGGTCGAGGCGTATCACATCAATCAAAGAAATGAGGGCATTGACCTCGGCGGCGTGTCCGGCGCACTCATGGCGACGCAGAATATACAGATGCAGACCTTTGTGACCGGAGCGCCCGTGGCATTCGCCGCCAACCAGCGTGACGAGGTCAGGGATCTGCATGACGTCGCCGGTGCGCTCGGCGCTCAGCCGGGAATGAAACAGCAGACCTTCATTGCGGAGGGATGCCTCACACCGTGGGATACGCAGCAGGCACGGGTGTTCACGCCGGACAGTACCGCTCCCACTCTGACCGGCGCTGACGGAGGCGGCGGGAGAAATCCCGCGGGGATTTTATTTGCGGCAGGCGTTGTCAGCAAGGGCAACGGCGACTGCTTTTTGATGCCGGAAAACCACACTTCGCTGACGAAAGGCGGCGGTCAGGCCGGGCAAGGTTATCCCTGCGTCATGACTGCGGGATTCTGTGCCGGCGCGGGTCCTTCCGCTGGCGGGATCGGCTACACGGAGGAAATATCGCCTACTCTGAAAGCCACCGAGAGCGGCACGAATATGGTTCCAAGCATACTCTGCCTCAACGATCAAGGCGGCAGACAGATGAGCTGCACTGAGGACATGACCGGCACACTGAGGGCGCAGGAACATGGACACCAGCCGTTGGTCTTCGAGAACCATGGCATCGACTCACGCTATACCGGTCCACATGAAGTTGCACCAACTATGTCCGCCCGTTACGGCACTGGCGGTAACAATGTCCCGCTCGTATCACAGGAGCCAGACGCCATCTGCATTGCGGGCAATACTATCGACCGACAGCCGAAAAACGGCGGGAACGGCCTTGGCTGCCAGGAGGACATTGCATATACCCTCACTGCCACGGATCACCACGCGGTCTTTTCCCGGCAGCGCGTTGATGTGTTTAGGGACGATGACGTCGCCAGTACGCAGAGCGCGCGGCAGCACAAGGACGCCACCGACCTCGTCTGCCAGCCAACCTATCAGGAAACAGTGGGAACCATCGGCTATACCGACCATAAGGGAGTCAACAATCAGTTCGTCAGCGAGGACAAATGTATTGTGGAAGGCGCCTATCTCATTCGCCGCCTGACGCCCCTCGAGTGCGAAAGACTGCAGGGCTTTCCAGATTTTTGGACGGATATCTCCGGCGCATCGGACAGCGCACGGTATAAGGCGCTGGGCAATTCGGTGGCGATACCCTGCGTCGAATATATCATGCACGGCCTTGCCCTCGTCCTAAACGGGGCTGCGTAACTTCACCGTTTTGCTTCGTTTTCACCGGGCTTCTTTGTTGGGTTCTGTGAATAGCTATTGCGCCGGCGCTTCGGTATACTTGCCTTGCAAATCAGAAAAAGGAGGAAAAGCAACATGGAAGGACGGCGCAACCTCTGTGCCCAGATCCCGGAATCGCTCCATGCCAAAGTGCGGGCGGAGCAGGAAACACTGGAGCAGACGCTCAGCCAATATGTGGAGATGATACTCACGGAACATTTTGAGAAGAAAGGTGGAAAAACGATGGACGGCAGCATGAGAACGATGGCAATCCAACTCTCCGACGAGCTCTTCGAACGCCTTAAGGCGCACCTCAAGCGGGAGGGCGTCAGCCAGAAGCAGTTTATTATCGACCTCATTCAGCGGGCGCTGGATGAGGCGGAAACAAAAGTAGAATGAGAATCCGAAACCGCCGTGAGAGAAAAACTTGCGGCGGTCTATTTCAAAGGAGGACGCTATAATGTATTTTACAACCTCACCGACAGCGGAGTTTTCCAGAAAATGTTTTAAGGATTTGCTTGAGGACGGTCAGCCGCACACATTCAAAGAGATCACGGACTACATCATGCGGCAGGCAGAGGGCGGCGACTTTGACGGCACCTTCACTCCCGGAAAAATCAATATCGCAATCACCCAGCTCACCCGCTGTAAGAATCCAGAGTATGGCCGCATCGAGCGAGGCGTGTACCAAAAGGGCTGCATTGACCCTGTACTGGAAAGCCCTATCGAGTTCGACTGGTATCAGGCGCTTGATAAGGCTGTGGAGCTGCAGGAGCTGATGTCGGCAGGATTTGAGGAGTTGCAGACAAAACGGGCGATAACGCCGGATGAAAAGCACAATTTCCAAAACCAGCCGGATCGCTGCGCACAGATCATCGACAGACTCATCGATGAAATCGCCGTTTGCTGCGCCCAAGCCGAGGATCGAGATTATGTGATTGAAAATGCGATAAGGAAAACGCACTGTCAATCCGAAGTAATGAGTATGTCCATGTAGGACAGCTTAACTTCGCGCCGCGGTCGTTTGACTGCGGCGCAGTTTTTTGGAGGTGAACATGATTTGTATATCTACCCCGACAACCTAAAGGCAAAGGCCACCATGTGGCTATGGGCGCTGCGAGATGTGGCGGTCATCGGCATCGGTCTTCTTATCTCCGTATTCGCCCTTGCGCGGCTCGGAATCTTTGCGCCCATCGTGCTGACGGCGGTCTATGCCTTCCTGACCATTCGGATGGCCGATACCAGCATACTGGATTTTATCCGCTATGCCTTCGGCTACTTTTTCGGAAAATCCCAAACCTATCACTGGAGGCAAGTATGAGCAGAAAAAAGGAAAAGGCCGCGGCGCGGGAGAAAGCATCCACTCGACAGTTTATCGGCATCACAGGTATCACGGACCACAGCCTGCTGACCAGCCACGGAGAGCTGGTCTTTTTTATCTTCAAGCCCACCAATCTCAGCGTTATGTCGGACAGCAACATTGCAGGGCGCATCTATGCGCTGGTAACTGTGGTGAAGGGCATGGCGGAGCTGGAAATGCTCTGTGTCAATTCACGAGAAAACTTCGAGGAAAACAAGAGCTTTCTTAAGTACCGTCTTGAAGTTGAAGACAATCCGGCAATTCGCAAGCTGGTTCAGCAGGACACCTCTCACCTCGACCGGATGCAGGTGCTGATGGCGACTGCCAGAGAGTTCTGCTTTGTAATCCGGCTGGACGAAAATAAGGAATCCAACGATTCCGGATACCTTTCTCGAATTGAAAAGGCGATCCGTGATCAGAGCTTCACCGTCCATCGCGCCGACAGTGGTGAAATCAAAAAGATGCTCGGCGTGTACTACGAGCAGAATGTAACTACCGAGAAATACGAGAATTTCGATGGTGAACGCTGGATCATCCTCGATGACTGAACAATCCATGTAAGCATATAACAAAAATATCAATGGCCGTGGGAGGTGTACTCTTCGGCCATTTGCCATACTACCTCCTGCGGCCGGACAGGAGGTATTGCATTGTCAAAAACAAAAAAGCGAAGCACGCCCGCTCCGGCGAGAGAAGCTCCCGTCAAGGACTTCCTCGATATGATCTCACCGGGCATTCTCAAGTTCAATGTCGACCATATCATCTGCGGAAACACCTACCGCTGTGTATGGGCTTTGCGTGAGTACCCCACCAGCACGGACGAGCAGGCCATCCTGCGTCACCTCGGCGAAAAGGACGGCATCACACTCCATATCTACACCCGGCAGGTCACTCCTGCCGAGGAAAAGCGCATCATCCATAACGCCTCAAACCGCAACAAGCTCAGCCGATCCAACACCAACGATATCCAGCAGACTGTCACGGCGGAGAGTAACTTGCAGGATGTGGCGACGCTGGTGTCTACCATGCACCGAAATAAAGAGCCGCTCCTTCACTGCGCCGTATATATTGAGCTTGTGGCGCACGATTATGACTCTCTCAAACAGCTTCAGACGGACATCCAGACAGAGCTGGTCAGAAGCAAGCTGAATGTGGACAGACTCACGCTTCGCCAGCAACAGGGATTTCAAGCGGTGGGACCTGCCGGCTGGAATGTGTTCGGCACACAGTTCGAGCGCGTCCTGCCGGCCAGCTCCGTCGCCAACCTGTTCCCGTTCAGTTATTCGGGCAAGACCGACGCACACGGTTTTTATATCGGCCGTGACCGCTACGGGAGCAATGTGCTGGTGGATTTCGACCAGCGTGACGCTGACAAATCTTCGGCCTCAGTGCTGATCCTCGGCAACTCCGGCCAGGGCAAATCTTATCTGATGAAGCTCCTGCTCATCAATCTGCTGGAGGCCGGCAAGTCGGTCATCACGCTGGATGTAGAGCATGAGCAGCAGGAGATGTGCGAAGCCCTTGGCGGCTGCTTTGCCGACCTCATGGCTGGAACCTTCCGCATCAATGTCCTTGAACCCAAGTGCTGGGACGACGGCGGCAGCCCCGAAGATTTGGACGCGCCTGAAACCTTCCGCAAGACCACCCGGCTCTCCCAGCACATCTCCTTCCTCAAGGATTTTTTCCGGGCGTATAAGAACTTCTCCGACAGCCACATCGATGTGATCGAGATCATGGTCGGGAGGCTTTACGAGAAATGGGGCATCACCGACAGAACCAACTTTACCCGTCTGCGCTCCGAGGATTATCCCATTCTCTCAGATCTGTACGAGCTCATCGACAGCGAGTATAAAAGCTACAATGAGCATAAGCATCAGCTCTACACCCGGCAGCTCTTGCAGGAAATACTGCTGGGACTCCACTCCATGTGCAAGGGCGCTGACGCACAGTTTTTCAACGGCCACACCAATATCACCTCCAGCCGCTTTCTCGTGTTCGGCGTGAAGGGACTCCTGTCGGCGGCAAGGAATGTCCGCTCTGCCATGCTGTTCAATGTTCTCTCCTATATGAGCGACAAGCTGCTGACCGAGGGCAACACTGTGGCGGCACTGGACGAGCTGTACATCTGGCTCTCGGATAATGTGGCGTTCGGAACCACAGTGATCGAGTATATCCGAAATGCCCTCAAGCGCGTTCGCAAGAAGGAATCGTCCATGATTCTGGCAAGTCAGAATTTGGAGGATTTCGATCAGGAGGGCATCCGCGAACTGACTAAGCCGCTCTTTTCCATCCCGCCCCATCAGTTTCTCTTCAACGCCGGTTCTATCGACAAGCGGGCATACATGGAAATGCTCCAGCTCGAGGAATCCGAGTATAACCTCATCCGCTTTCCGCAGAGGGGCGTCTGCCTCTACAAATGCGGTATCGAGCGATACCTGTTGGAGGTACACGCGCCGGAATACAAGGAGAAGCTGTTCGGAAAGGCTGGTGGTCGCTGATGGCGTTATCCGCAGCGGCGATAGCAAAAGCCGCCGCCCTTGTACTCTCCAATGAGAAGACACGCAAGGCGTTGGGCTGGACGATTGTCGCAATTTTTTCGCCGCTTATCCTGGTTATCGTCGTAATCGTCTCCCTGCTTTCTGCCACCACCCAGCATAACAACGCCGCCGTTGATGTTGTATTCAACGGCGGCGCTATTCCTATCAGCACAATGGTGGACTACTCCGACCACATCTACGCCTTTCAAAGCAATCTCGTCACATTGGATTACGCCATCGCCGGAGTAAACGCTGAGATGGAATCCGGATCGCTGGACAGTGCCATGGTGAAATCAATTTTCTACTCTCTGTGCTTCGGCGACGCCGGGCTCAGGCTGTCCTCGTCCGATGCGCGTGCATTCGTTGACTGCTTCGTTCGCTATGAAGCGAGGACGCGGCAGGTGGAAAACGGCACAGATCCAGAAACCGGGGAAACGCTGTACACGGAAGAAGAATACACGGTCGCCATCCCGGTCAGCACTTATGAAGCCCACAGCAATCTTGCCGCATTGGGGTACCCAGTTACCAGCGCACTGTCTGAAAACGCTCACGCCATTTATATCCGCATCGCCTATGGCAATGGCGGCAGCTATACCGGCACGATAGAGTACGGTGGGGAGCGGATGACCGAGCTGGATGTTTCCCGGTTCACTGACCTGTCGACCAAGAACGCCGCCGACCTCGTCACATACGCCGTCCACGCATGGGAATCCGGCTGGGGCTATGTCTGGGGAACCTATGGCAATGTGCTGACCGAATCCCTGCTCACCTACAAGATCGAGCAATACCCGGAGGGAGTCGGCGATAAGGAAGCTACCATCAGAGAAAAATGGTTGGGCGGCAGAACGACAGACTGCGTCGGTCTCATCAAGGGCTATGGCTGGCTCGACCCGGCGACGCTCTCCATCGGCTACGGCACAAATGGAATGCCCGACATCGGCGCCGACACCATGTACAACAACGCCATCGTCAAAGGAGATATGTCCTCCATGCCCGACACGCCTGGGCTGGCCGTCTGGCACAGCGGGCATATCGGAGTCTATATAGGAGGCGGTGAGGTTATTGAAGCCATGGGAACCAGCTACGGCGTTGTAAAAACGCAGCTCTCGGAGCGAAGCTGGACAGCATGGCTGGAGGTGCCATATATCACCTACATCGCAACGGAGGTAACACCATGAGTGAAGAAAGCGATAAACTGCGAGTCCTGCGTGTAGAACCCGGCAAGATTCCGGAGATTAAACAAATCGGCTCAGACCTCGCCAGCCTTCAGGCAGAAGTTGACGGTCTGATCGAATGCGTTTATATGGATGACGAAGTCGTACTTGTCTGCAATGAGGAAGGCAAGCTCAACGGTATGGAGATGAATCGCCGGCTCGGAGATGACATCATCTGCGGGCCGTTCTTTCTTGTCCGTGATGATGGCGAGGGCGACTTTGCCTCCCTCACGGATTCGCAGATCGAGATCTGTCAGGAACGCTTCGGGAAACCGGAGCAGTTCGCAGAGCATGAACCCAACGCCGAACCTTTCATGCGCTTTATCACATTTTGATTGGAGGAACGATTATGAGTACCGTAAATATTTCTGTCCCATTCGATGAGGAGAAGCTAAAGGCTCTGAACTTTACTCTCAGCAAAGACAACTCTACTGCTCAGCAGCGGATTGAGAAGATGGTTATTGAGTTGTATGAAGAAACCGTACCGGAAGCTCTGCGTGAGTATCTCGACAGCAAGTCCGCCCCTGCAGCTCCCAAGCCCAAGCGCCCGGTGAAGCCTGCCGCCCCCAAGCCGCAGACCGCACCGGCGAAGCCGTCCCCCTCTGCCGCTCCGACTAAGGAGGACGAGAAAAATGGCTGACGATATCTCCATCGAGCTTTGGATGGACAGGCGCAGACTGGCGGCGCTGGAGCGTGTGATGCGGGAGAGCGGCACGGATACACAGACGGTCATGCAGGCGCGCTTCGATGAGCTGTACCATCAGTATGTTCCCGTGCAGGAGCGCGCCGACATCAACAACGCCATCGAGGGCGAGCGCCTCGCCGCCGAACGTCTTGCGGAGGAACGGCAGCGCATCGCGGCGTTCCATGTGACGGAGCATGGCGCGGAAAAGTATTTTACAACGGATGACGGCCTCGAGCTGCTGGACGCGGCGAAAAAGGTTCGCTCTTATCTGACCAAGGAACCGTCAGCAACACCCGGCAGCTTTGACAAAATGGTTTTGCATCCCGCCGAAATCTCCGCGGAGAGGTTTGACGAGCTGGTCGGTATCCGCATGGAGAACACAGGCAAGGTCACCGGCGTGTTCGATATCGACTTCGACAAGCGGGAGTTTTCCGCAGTCAATATCATGGACGGCTGGCAGACCTTCGCCCTCGGCGATGTGTCCGCTGCGGCCTATCACGCCACAAGAAAACAGCTCCTCTCAACGGAACAGCAATATGAACGTCTGCTGGACAAGCTGAGCGGCAAGGAGATCACCTCGGCGGGGCATCTCAGCTTCCGCAATATCTCATTCTCCGATGAGATCATCGGAGATGACGGCAAACTCAATTTTTATATGGACTGCTCCTTCGATGTGGATGCTGTGTTCGGCACAGATGTCTGTACGGACAAAAATGATGACTACATCAACCTGTATGCCGACTACGACATGGAGCGCCAGCAGGTCTGCGACGAGCTGAGCATCGTGCTGTGGAAGGGTGACGGACAGACAGAGGACAGGAGCTACACGCTCAACGCCGCCGAGAAAGAGGTGCTTTGCCGCGCCATGGATGAATACTGCCTCAAGCAGACGGGCATGAGCCTCAAGGATTACTCCGCGCTGCGCATGGCGGAGGACGCCGCTCCGATGATGGAGCCGACGATGTGACCGCTCGTTGCCCCCCGTGTTCGCCCTGTGTGCCGCTTTTCGCCTGCGGGTAGCATACCAGCCCCTGACAGTCGGTGAGCGCCGCTTGGAGGCGCTGTACGGCAGGGCTGCGAAAGGCAGATTTGCCTTATAACGGGGGGGTGAACCTACCGTTCGATTTTTGCACAAGATAAAGAACCGCCGTGGTGCGCCCCGGCGGTTCGCCCACAAAGCCCCGCAATGCGGGTCTTTTTTAGGTTTTGAGAACCGAAGTGGTTTTGCCCGTTTCGCGGTTTTACAGCGGTGGTCAGGGACGAAAAGCCAAGCAACTACAGGCATTCGAGAGGTTTTCAACCACCTATCAAGGAAAGGAGCACAGCAATGGACGAAAAACCCAGAAAGCAGATCACCGTCTGGCTCAAGCCGGACATTATCAGCCGTATGGACGGCTGGCTGGAGGCGGATAACTGCAAAAGCCGAGGAGAGTTTACAGAAAAAGCTCTCCGCTTTTACATGGGCTATCTCACCACGGAGGATGTGTCGGAGTATCTCTCGAAAACGCTGGTAGATACCCTGCGCGGCATCCTCGCCGATAATGCCAACCGCCTGCGAAGCCTCATCTTTAAGTGGTGCGTGGAACTGAATATGATGGCGCACACCATCGCCGCACATTTCAAAACCGATCCTATCGACCGGCGTGAGCTGCGCCGCTTCGCTGTCGGTGAGGTAAAGGAAACGCACGGGCAGATCAGCTTCGATGAAGCCCTCGATACCCAGCGGCAGCTCCGCGGCGATGAATGGCTCGGTTAGTTTTTATCTCTCCCTACCTCAAAGGCGGGCGTGACGCTTCTCATCTGGCGCACCGTGTCCGATATTATGCGACGCGGGAGGGCGTGGAGCTGCTGCCCGATGAGAACGCAGCACTCCCCGCAACCAAGAAGCAGGACAGTTTTATCTCGCGGCTCGTCAGGGAGTTTCCGACCTCGCAGGAGATGTTGGAATACGAGGACTATATCAAAGCGCCAACGCGAGAGAACGCCGCCGAGTTTATAAGACTGGTATGGGAGCAGTACATCGACCTGCTGGATACACGGGAGGGCTTCGTGGACTACATCGCAAACCGCCCCGGCGTGCAGCTTGCCGGCGAACACGGGCTCTGGAACGCAGATGGCAAGGTCCCTGTTCTCTCGCAGGCCGTGAAGGAGATCGCAAACCACCGAGGCAATGTGTGGACGCCGGTCGTTTCCCTGCGCCGAGACGACGCCGAGCGGCTGGGCTATGACAACGCCGAAAACTGGCGGGCGCTGGTGAACGCCTCTACCTGTGATATCGCCAAGGGGTACAAAATCCCAGTGGAGCATCTGCGCTGGTATGCGGCCTTTCACGAGAAGGATCGTCATGTCCATATCCATATGGTGATCTTCTCCACCGACCCGCGTGAGGGTTACCTCACCAAGCACGGTATCCGGGAAATCAAGTCAGCTTTCGCCAAAACCATCTTCCGTGATGACATGCTCTACACTTATCAGAAGCAGACAGAGTATCGCAATACACTTCAGCGGGAGGCGGAATCGATGATGTCCGAGCTCATTTACAAGATGGAGCATGGCGACGTCAAAAGCGAAAAGCTGGAGCGTCTCACGGCGGCGCTGTCCGAGCGTTTGCGCTACACCACCGGTAAAAAGGTCTACGGTTATCTTCCGCCGAGGGTGAAAGCCATCGTGGACGAGCTCGTAGACGAGCTGGCGAAGGACGAGCGTGTCGCCGCCGCCTATGCGCTGTGGCAGGATATGCGCGACGAGGTCTGCCGCACCTACAGCGAGAATCTGCCGGAGCGATTGCCGCTCTCCAAACAGAAAGAATTCAAGCCTGTCCGCAACATGGTCATCCGCGAGGCGCTGAAGCTGTCCGAGATGACCTTTACCTTTGATGATGAAGCTATGGATGACGAGCCGGAGCCGGAAGAATCACCAACAAGCGTTCCCAAGCGCCCCCGCTCTGTGTACCGTCAGGCGGAGCATTATCGCCGCGCAAAAATGGCGCTGACAAATGAAAGCGCCTCCGCCGAGGAAAAGGCGGCGGCGCTTGTCACACTGGAGCGACTGTGGGAGGCGGGCTTTACCGTGGCGGCGCATCAGCTCGGAAAGGTTTACCGTGACGGCATCTATGTCCAGCAGGATGCTGATACGGCGGCGCAGTGGTTCCGCCGCTCCGCCGATACCGGCAACAATTATTCGGAATACGCCCTCGGCAAACTCTTGCTGGGGCGCGGCGACATGGACGAGGGCATTCGCTGGCTGAAGCGTGCGGCGGCGCAGGACAATCAGTACGCCCGCTACCGGTTGGGCAAGGTCTATCTCACAGGCGATGCGGTCACTAAGGATGTTGCCGCCGCGCTGGAGTATCTGGCTGCCGCCGCTAAGCAAGGAAATCATTATGCGCAATATACTCTCGGCAAGCTCTATCTGCTGGGCAAGGAAGTGGAGCAGGACAGGGACGCCGCTATGCAGTGGTTCTCTCTCGCCGCCGCCCAGGGCAACGCTTATGCCCAATACTTTCTCGACCATAAAGGTGACTTCCACAGCGGCGATGTTGGCTCCGCTGTAATCCGGATGCTGCATCACATGGCGCAGATCTTCCGTGAAAACGCCGCTGTCGGTGACGCATACCGCGGGATGCAGATCGATAAGAAGCGCCGCAGGAAGCTCAGAGAAAAGAAGATGGCTATGGGCCACAAGCCCGACGACCATGAGGAATCACAGAATATGCACGATTCTCAAAAGATGTAGGGGGTGATAACCACGGGAACCTTTATCTATTTCAGCGATGAACAAAAGCTCCGTGCCAGCAGCGTCGATCTGCCGGATTTTTTACGGTGCAGAGGCGAAAAGCTCATCCGCTCCGGAAGGGAGTATCGCCTTGACAGCGACCACAGTATCACGGTGCGGGGTGCCGAGTGGTTCGACCACTCCTCTCGCAAAGGCGGCCATGCCGTCAGCTTTGTCCAGCGATTCTATAATCTCTCCTATCAAGATGCAATGTCGATGCTCCTCGGCGGTGAGCAGGGCGCCGGATACCCGCTGGCCAAGCCACAGAAAGAAGAACCACCCAAGCCTTTTGAAATGCCGCCAGAGCATACGGATATGCGGAGAGTCTACGCTTACCTGATGCGCCAGCGAAATATCGACCGGGAGGTCATCTCATACTTTGCCAAAACAGGTACGCTCTACGAGGATGCCGAATATCACAACGCCGTGTTCGCCGGAAAGGATGAACACGGCGTTTTTCGTCATGCACACAAGCGCAGCACGGGAAGTGCCGGCAAAGCCTTTCGTATCAATGTTGAAGGAAGCCTGCCGCAGTATAGCTTCCACCACATCGGCACAAGCGACCATCTGTATGTGTTTGAAGCGCCGATAGATATGCTCTCCTTTATCACGCTCTACCCGGAGAACTGGCAAGCAAGCAGCTATGTTGCTCTCTGCGGCACGGGCGGTCAGGCGATGCTGTGGATGCTGGAGCAGAACCCCGGCATTCACCATGTGGCGCTCTGTCTTGACAACGACAAGGCTGGGCAGGAGGCGTCAAAGCGACTCGCTACCCAGCTTCAGGAAGCCGGATACAACTGCGGCGTTTTGCTGCCGGGGAATAAAGACTGGAACGATGACCTGTGTGCGGAGCGGGAGCAAGCGCCTCCCGCTCCGAAACTGACTATGGAAATGGGGTGACATTATGCAAGATAAAGTCCTTCTGCTGATAGGGATCGCCGCCGCGATGTTTGCCATCATAGGCGGCTTGTCATTATTGGCACATTATTACACGCTCAATGGCATCAAATCCCGCACCGTGGGTGACGGACAGCACGGCACTGCCCGGTTCGCCACGAAGAAAGAAATCGCGCAGACCTACAAGCATATCCCGTTCCGCCCAAAGGCGTGGCGCAAGGGTAAAGACCTGCCCGCGGATCAGGGCATCATCCTCGGAAGTGAGGGCAAGAAAAACGAGATCACGGCGCTGGTGGACACAGACGACGTCCACGCCTTGATGATAGGCGCGTCAGGTGTGGGAAAAACCGCGTTCTTTTTATATCCAAACCTCGAGTACGCCTGCGCCACAGGGATGTCATTTTTGACCACAGACACCAAGGGCGACCTCTTTCGCAACTATGGAGCGATTGCCCGCGACCATTACGGCTACAGCATTGCCGTCATCGACCTGCGGAATCCCACCCGCTCGGACGGCAACAATATGCTGCACCTCGTAAACAAATATATGGACATCTATCGAAAAGACGAAAACGATCTGGCGGCCAAGGCAAAGGCCGAGAAGTACGCCAAGATCATCTCCAAGACCATCATCAACTCCTCCGGCGACAGCTCCAATTACGGACAAAACGCATTCTTCTACGACGCCGCCGAGGGGCTTCTGACCTCTGTCATTCTGCTTCTTGCCGAATACCTACCGCCCACGGATGATGATCCGCGGGAGCGGCGGCACATCATCAGCGTGTTCAAAATGGTGCAGGAGCTGTTGGAGCCGTCCAACGTGCGGGGCAAATCCCAGTTCCAGCTCCTCATGGCAAAGCTGCCGCCCGAGCATAAAGCCCGCTGGTTTGCCGGCGCCGCGCTCAATTCCGCAGAGCAGGCCATGGCCTCAGTCATGTCCACTGTGCTGTCCCGCCTCAACGCTTTTCTCGACAGCGAGATGGAGCAGATACTGTGCTTCGACACAGCCATCGACGCGGAAAGGTTTTGCAGTGAAAAGAGCGCCTTCTTTATCGTGCTGCCCGAGGAAGATCTGACGAAATACTTTATGGTGTCGCTCATGATCCAACAGCTCTACCGTGAGATACTCGCCGTGGCCGACGAGTATGGCGGCAAGCTCAAAAACCGTGTGGTGTTCTACTGCGATGAGCTCGGGACCATTCCGCCCATCGAGTCGCTGGAGCTGATTTTTTCTGCATCACGCTCTCGCCGGTTGATGATGGTGCCAATCATCCAATCCTTCAGCCAGCTCCAAAAGAATTACGGTAAGGAAGGCAGCGAGATCATCATCGACAACTGCCAGGACACCATCTTCGGAGGCTTCGCGCCCAACAGCCAGACGGCCGAGATTTTGTCTAAGGCGCTGGGCAGCAGGACGGTCATGTCTGGCTCTATCAGTCGCGGGAAGAACGATCCATCGCAATCTCTCCAGATGATAGAGCGACCGCTCATGACGCCCGACGAGCTGAAATCCATCCCCAAGGGGCAGTTTATAACGATGAAAACAGGTACGCACCCGATGCAGACGCGGCTGCGCCTGTTTCTCGACTGGGGTATTACCTTCGACACGCAGTACGCCGTGCCGGAAAAAGCCCAGCGCAAGGTAGCCTATGCCAGCAAGACGGAGCTGGAAAGCAACATCATGGGGCGAGATAATGTGTATGATTTGACCGACGATGAACCGCCATCGGAGCGTAACATCGGAGGTCAGAATCAGACCCCGGCGCGGGAGCAAACTGCCGGACAACGCCGCCAGCAACAACATCGTTCGCCCTATAATACCGCCCAGCGTCAGGAGGGATCGCCATGAGCTTCTTCGGTTCCATCTATGCAGACGATGAATTGCCGCACCGCGCCAAAGCTGTCTACATCTACCTTCGTGACAGGATGAATGCCGAGAGGACTTGCTGGTATGCCGTGAGCACCATTGCCGCCGACCTCGGCCTCTCTCGCAGCACAGTCAAACGAGCCTTGCATGACCTTGAACACGCCGGCCTCGTGGAAAAGAAGCGCCGCTATCGCGAGAATGGGAGCTATACCTCCAATATGCTCACCGTCAAAAAAGACGATTAGCCTTCGCCCATGCAAAAACGCAGCTCCCCGCCAAGGGGGAACTGCGCGCGCTTGCTGAACCGAGGATAGGTTCATGGTGAACCATCCAGAAGGTCCCACTCTAAGGAAAACTAACACAGAGAAAGAACAATCCTACTGCTCATCTTCTGCAGAGGCTTTGATCTCCCCGCGCTCTGCTTCGATCTCCGTAATGTGCTTGAGTAGAACATACTCGATGTAGTTTGTCATGGACCGATGCTCGCTCGTTGCCAGGATGCCGATTTTATCAAAGACGTCGTCTTCAAGACGGAGCGTAAAGACTCGCTTGTTGGTTGCCATACCATATCCTCCTTTTAGCTGCTATTAGATTTATGGTATGGCATTTTTAGTTTATTATATACGTTCACTTGACAGGCAAGTGATAGCATTTTATGATTGATAGAAAGATAAAGTGAGTCAAGAGGTAGATGGGAGGCGGTGCTGTGAAAGTTACCTTTTGCGGGCACGGTGAATTCTCTCAGTCGGAGACAGTACGAGAATGGCTGCGCGGCGTAGTCAGAGAGCTGATTGTCGAGGGTGCAGATGTTTTCTATCTCGGCGGATACGGAGCCTTTGACAGCATGGCGGCTGCGGTGGTACGGGAGGAAAAGAAAGCGCATACTAATATGGAAATGGTGCTGGTGCTGCCGTATCTCAATTCAAATATGGATACATCAGGCTATGATTACACCGTCTATCCTCCGCTGGAAACTGTGCCGCCGCGCTTTGCCATCTCCAAGCGAAACCAATGGATGGTGGAACAGGCGGATGTGGTGGTGGCCTATGTCACTCACGGCTGGGGCGGCGCAGCGCAGACGCTGGAATACGCGAAACGCAAGAAGAAGAAAACAATCCTTTTCTCAGACAAATAAAGCCGCGGATGCGGCTTGAATGTGTAAAATCATGATATTACAATAATCATAGGAGGCGCTATAAAAAATGGTAGAAAGAACTGTATATCCCGAATGGCTGGAAGCAAATGAGGATGCTCTGGCAGAGGAAATAGACACCCTTGAATCCGAGCTGTATGAGAACAATTCTGATTTTAAGAAAATGCGCGATGAAAAGCGCAGACTGCTGAAAGAAACCCCCAAACTCCGCGCTGCCTTTGATGACGGCGAACCGGAGGCGCTTACAGCGGAGGAAGTCAGCACCCTTGCACATATCATCGACCTTGAACGCCGCATGAGGAATATCACCGATCAGGCAATCTTCCTCTACGGCAGGAAGAACGCCTATATGTTTATGCGCAGCGCGGGAATCATTTGATTAAATAAGCACTAATAGTTGCCGGAGTCACTTGTGGCTTCGGCAGCTTTGCAATCTAACACCCATATATTCAATCACTTTATACAAATCGGTATAATCCTCAATACTACATAAAACTACTAAAGCGCATTGCTTTTGCATCTCGCCTGTGGTATTATAAAAACATCTGGAACATATATCTGACTGACGAAAGCGAGGTGACTGCGGTGCCGGAAAATACTATGCAAGACAGATGGATCTCTTTGCAGGAAGCCTGCGATTACCTTGGTGTAAAACGGCACACGATACTGCGCTGGATTGAGCAGCGCAATATGCCGGCGTCAAAGGTCGGCAAGCTGTGGCGCTTCAAAACCTCCGAGATCGACGAATGGGTCAAAAGCGGCGGAGCCTCCGAGGAACAGGAGGCACAGAGTGAGTAGATTATTTAGAAATAACCGCAATTTGTCCTTGGCGGCATTTTCCTTCCTGTTCGCCTATTTGATGTCTTTCCTGTTCGAAGGACGGGTTCTTTACAGCACCATCGAGGCTTTCGGCGCACAAGCAGAGTCCTACATATTCACGAGCATTATCGCTCACTTCGCCGGGCTTTTCTCCTGCGGATACTTCATCAAAGCACAACGACAGGCTAAACGATCCATGCTGATATACATGGCGGTTTGCCTGCTGGCAACGGTACCCTTCTTTTTCGCGCCCTCCGCACTGTGGAATTTCGGGCTGGCTGTCGCCGGCTTTGCCGCAGGCTGGGCAGTGGCGGCGTGGGGTTTCTTTCTCAAGGCGCACACGCCGAAGCGGGAACGTATCAAGACCTGTGCCGACGTGTTGATCTGCTCCAACCTACTCATGATCATCATAAATGTGATAACTGAATACACCTCCCACGGTATCGGAATTATTCTGTCTATGCTCTGCCTTATCATCGGCGGCGTGCTGACCCTGCCGTTGCCGGATGAATCAGAGCAGTCCAATGAAACGGTGCAGGAGCCGGAGCGCGCAGCTATCGGTTCCATCAAGACTCCGATGCTGGTGCTGTTCCTATTCGTCACAATCATCACCATCGACTCCGGACTGATGTATCAGGTCATCAACCCGGCATTTGAGCATTTGACCGGCCTTGTGAGTTGGTATTGGGCTGTTCCTTACATCGCCGCTCTTGCTTTTATGCGAAACCTTTCACCCAAGAACAGAGTGCAGCGTTCTCTGTTTCTCTATGTGGGCATGGGCATGATTATGGCGGCGTTTATCACCTTTATGCTGCTGGGCCGGAGCGCCGGAGATTATCTGGTGGTCGATACCCTGATGCTGGGCGCCTGCGGCATCTTCGACCTTTTCTGGTGGAGCATCATCGGCGAAACGCTGGACTACTCCAAGAATCCGGCAAAGGTGCTCGGCGTCGGGCTCTCAGCCAACGTGCTGGGCGTATTGCTCGGCGGCATTCTCGGCTCAGTCGTGACATCCATAAACCTTGGCAAAGCGGAGGTAGCGGTCATCGCTCTGTCGGTGGTCTGCGTTACACTGGTCATCCTGCCCCCGCTCAACCGCCAGCTTACCATGCTGCTCAAAAACCATGCGTACCTCTCCGCTTATGCCGACATGAGCGAGAAGCAGCAATCGGCGGTCATTCACCAAGTGAAATTGATAGACCCCTTGACTGAAAAAGAAAACGAGGTGCTTACTCTTATCCTTGCCGGTAAATCCAATAAGGGAATTGCCGCCGCCATGTTCATCAGTGAAAGCACGGTCAAATTCCATGTGAGCAATATTTATTCCAAGTACGATGTGGGCAGTCGGGCGGAGCTTATCAGCACCCTGCTCAAAAATCAGGCTAAAGCATAGCGAAACGCCCTGAAAATACTGCGAATTATGGCTACCTGTACGAAAGTACAGGTAGCTTTTTTCGTAAAACTGTACTTTCGTCGGGCGACATTTTCCTCAGTTTGCCCTATTGTGGTATTACGAGGAGGTGAAGCCCACGGTGAAAGAGATAAAGAACAGGCGGTATTTATATGCCGCGCTTTCCGTGGCCGTCATGCTTCTGACCGTGCTGCTTCTTATAACGCAAAAGACAGAGGCCGCGATTATCTGCGCCGGTTTGACCGCTGCGGCGCTGTTCCTGCTGTACCGGCAAAGCCGATTGCTGAGAGCGGCTATCGTAATCTACGACAGCCGGATTCTGACCGTACCCTCGTCTATTGTTACTTTGGAAAATCAGCCGGAACAGAAACAGGCGGAGGAAACCATTGTCTCCACCTTCGGCTTGCTTCTTGGGAACAAGGTTTATCAATGGGGCTGCGAGGGCGTGTATGGCGTTCGTCTGCGGGAGGTACAAATCGACAAAGCGCATATCTGCCTGTCCTTTGGAGCCGACGGAGAAATGCTGTGCGTCCGTCTGCTGCACGGCCTGATTGACGGGCAAAGCGTAACGGAAATCGCACAAAAGATTTGGCATGAAACAGGAGTACGGGCGGAAATCAGTGATTGGTAACGAAAGGGAGGAACCCGATATGAAAAAGACAGTATCTATTTTACTCGCGGCGGCGCTGCTTTTGGGCAGTCTTGCTGGATGCGGCAATGGCGGGGGTGGCGGCAAAAGCGACTCTGCAACGCTTTCGCCGGAGGCTACCGGCGTTGCCCTGTCAAACGGCGTCAGCGTAGAGCTGGGCGATTATGTGCTGGACGGTGAAACGGAATTTACCGTAGCCAAGCAGCCCGTGGAAGAAAACAAGGATGAAGGGTACAAGATAGAAGCCTACGACTTCAAGCTGGGCGACATGACCGAGCTTTCCGATTTCATCACCCTGCGTATCCCCTATGACGCCGCATACTGCGAGGATGGGCAGGACCCGGCAAAATGCGTGGGCGCGAAGTACAAAAATGAAACCACCGGCGAATGGGAAGATGTTCTGTTCGAGGTGGACGCCGCTGCCAATGAGCTTATCATCTACACCGATCATCTCTCCACCTTTGGCGTGTTCCATGTCAAAGATGAGGGTCAACGCAGCGCCAAAATCACCAACATTTATGCAGACGTTACAGGCATCGACCAGCAAGAAGCCATGGAAACACTCCGCGAATACGTAGCGGGCGGCGGCGCGGACGGTGAGGAAGCGGTTGGTCTTGCGGCGCGGCTTCTCACGGGCTATAACGGATTTTTGGGCGGCGTGGCCGGAGCAGCCGGTGAAACGGGCTTTGCCACAGACCTCACAGGTACGATTCTAAACATGGCATCCCTCGGCAGCCCGACCTTTGACACGGCGCTGGCTGATTCTGCCTATAAAAAAATGAACAAGCTGGGCAAGGTAGCTGCTGCTGTGAAGATCGGCGCAGTGATGCTGAGTACGGAAAAGACAGACGCCGATACTCTCGGTTTGTATAAGGACACGGCGATGCTGGCGCTTTCCTATGCCGAATCCGCCGCGTGGGGACTTGCCGCCAGTGGTCTGTTCATTTTTGACTACACCATAAGCAGCATGTTTGAGCAGGGCTTGGCGATGAAGATGGATAAGCTAAATGAGGTCTATGTCTATTTCAACGACGAATACAGCGCCAAAGAGAGGACGGTCTTTCAATGGACGGCCCGCAGCCTGAAGGATTGGCGGCAGGTGCTGATCGACATAGCCGAATTAAACCCCAACGAAGCCGACGCCAAGGCTGCCGTCGAAGCGGAAATCGAAAGCTATGCCCGCGTATTCTGGACGCTGGACAGTGTGGATATGGGCGTCGTCGTTACGGAAATGAAGGAGAAGAACAGCAAAGGCTCCGTTACCATCCCCACTCCTACCGAGGCGGAGATCGAGGCCTTGGTAGGCGGTTACAAGGCATATCTTTATGAACGCCTCTACCCGGTAACGCAGTCCGTCAGCACGTATATGCAGCGCAAGGCCGAGGCCGCGTATCTCAAGGCGCTGGACGAGGTCAAGGAGTTCTTTAACCAAAGCATCACATTCAACATCGTGGAGGATGTCCCTGATGGCGAGAAGTCGCAGTATGACGGCTATGCCCTGCGCTTCGCCCCGCTCTCCGAAAACGCGGTGAAGGAGAGCTGGAGCGGCAGGATGAAGGGCGGAGCCTCCACCAAGTCCACCAAGTTTACCCTGCTGGGTTATATCCAGGCCGGGTGCCCCAAGGAGCTACAACTGTTCAAGCCCGGCGATGACCCCGAAAGCGACGAGCCTGAGCTGACGCTGGGCTTCAAGCTCTCCGCGCCGGTGACGGAGGTGAAACTTGGCGGGCTGCCGTTGGAGGAGCTTTTGGGTACTTATTCTGTGGCATTTACAGTAAAAGATGAGACCGATACCTATAACTTTACCTTTATGTATTACGAGGGGCAGTTGGTATTTAAGCCGGAAAGTGATGGCTTTGGCACCGCTTTTTTGCTTTTACCGGGGCCGTATGAATATGACCCGGCCACCGCTACGGCGACTTGTGGAGTGGCAACTGAGAGCATGTCTGCATCTACTAAGGCCAGCTTTATTTCCGAGGAAGGCACGGTTCGTTTTTCAAGCGACACGACTTGGGAAAATATCGAAGAAGGGACAACAGCAACATGCTACGGTGAGGGAACCAAAATTGATTAGAGCAAGGCTTGCCCTGTCCAGAGCGAATGATTTTAAGGAGGCGTTTCTCATGAAAAAAGCTTGGATTATTATTTTATCGCTGGCGCTCGCGCTGTCCCTCGCCGCTTGCGGCGGGGGTGACGGTAGTAAGACTTCGTCCGAAAGCCCTTCACCCGCCGAATCGGTAAATCCTCCCTCCAGTAAAGCGGAAGCGGATGAAATTAGGTATTACGGTATCGGTGAGGCGGCAGAGTATGAAGAATATCGGATTACGATAAACAAGGTCGAGCGAGTAGATGACACCTCAATTTTCTGGAATCCCAAGGAGGGCTACAGCTATATTAAGGTTTATGTGACCGTCGAAAACATTGACGCAGAAGCCGTATCGGTGGATGAAAGCCCGCTCTGTATCGTGCGCGATGGAGATTATAACGCCGAGCTTTCGGACTATTCGCGCAACGCAGACGTGATTAATTATTTACAGGACGGTATATTTGAAGAAGCCTATCTTGATCCGGGGGCTACGGAAAGCGGGTGGCTGACTTTCCAAATTAAGCCCGATGAAAAAGAGCTTATTATGAAATACGACCAACTGTTTGATACAGTGTTTTTCCGCTTCACTGTTGACACCAGCGCGACGACCGAGTCTACAGCGCAGCAGCCCACTACAGCGGCAGCCGCCGAAGGGACACCCGCTACAGCGGCAGCCGGAGGGACGGAGAATGAGTCGGTCGTGGACTATACCGGCTTTAGCATTGACGAGATCATGGGTACTTACAATGTTGCAGGCATGGGAAAATCCCTCCAAATCGAGCTTTTTACATCCGATGATATGCTGATACTTCGTTTTTCCGATGGAACCGAGGTCGAGTACGAGTACGACTTGGTTTTCGGGGTAGCGACAAGGTATGCCGAGTTCGATGACGGTCATACCGTTCTAACGATACTGACCTTCACTCGGGGTGAGAATACGATATACATTGCTATTGATGAAAGTCTTACTTATGCAGATGGTACGACAAAGACCGGTAGCTACGAGGGCAGTAAGATTGATTGAAAAGGGTTCCATCTGGTGCGGAGAGGAGGAACAATATGATTAATTATAAAGCGACCGGGCACAGCGGCAAAAAAGCCATGACCGCCGTACTTATTGCGGCCAATCTGCTGATGCTTGTGATAGGTGTTCTTACCATACCGCCCAATCTGCGGTCAGCCGACGGAAAAGAATCTCCTGTACCGGGGACGGAGCTAACAGCGCCCGTCACACCGTCGCCAGAGGAAGAAGCGCCTCCTGTCACACCGTCGCCGGAGGAAAAAAACCCGCCCGCGACCACAGAAAGCGGCGATACTCCATTGCCGGAGGAAACAGGCGCGAGCTTATCCACGGAGGAACGCCCCGATCTGTCGGACTTTCTCTGGTACACGGAGGACGTAGCTTATAACGGCGTTCCATCTGATGCGAGTATCATCGACAATATTGGCTCGCTGACCGGGAGCTGGAAAGCTCTGATTATTTACGACCCCAACACCAAATTCGACGCGGGCGCTATGGAGTTTCTCAATGTCTCCCTTGCGGGTGCTGCGGAGAGCCTGAGCCTCACCCTCGACTGGTATCAGATTTTTTGGGCCAACGAGGGAGAGAGCTTCGACGAAACGGATATGGAGGACGGAATATTCAACGGCAAGTGGGAAAGCGGCGGCCTGTGGGCGTCCGGCGCGGGAACCATCCGCCTGACGCAGTTCTACTCGCAAAACGAAAAACAATATGCCATCGGCACGATGGATACGCCTGACGGAATACCGGCGCTTGTGGCGCTGGTGCGGCCATAAGGAGGTGCAGACGTGGGAAACTATTGTACGAATTGCGGCAAGGAGCTTCATATCGGCGCTCGTTTTTGCGCCAAATGCGGCGCGGCGGTGCTTGACGCGCCCGCGAAGACGGTTCCCGCAGCACAGCCGAAGCCTGTACCACAGCCAACAGCCGTAGCACGCACCCCGCCCGCTGCGACAACAAAACGGGAAAGCGCCGCGAAACCGAAAAGAAACGGTGGGCGAAATACGCTTTGCATCGTGCTTTCCGTCTTGCTCGTCATACAGATCGCGGCGGTGGCTCTCTACGGCTGGCCGGGTTTTATGGTTGGCGGAGGGCTTGGCAGAAGCGATAGCTTTACCTTGCAGGAGGGGCAGACGGCAATTTCGACCGACAGCGGAGTGACGGTGGATTTCGGCCCATATAACGCAATGACGGGAGAAAAGGTGTCGGTCAAGGAGCTGTCCGCCGACAGTGACAGCATAGAGGGCGGCACACGCACGACATATGACATTTCAGCCGGTGAACGCACCGAATTTGACGGCCTTTTGACTATCACGCTGCCCTATGACGAGAGCGAAAGCGATTCCGCCGATGAGGAAGGCTCCGTGCTTGCGGAGTATTACAACTCCGAAACCGGCGAATGGGAGCTTGTGGACTACACCGTAAACACAGCCGACAATACCGTTACCATCACCACAGACCATCTTTCGGAATACTGCACCGTAACCTTGCAGGACGCAGGCTCGCCCTACGCTCTGTTGTCCAAATTCAGCAGCAAGCGACTGGACGATGAAACCGCGATGGCAATACTCCGTGAATATGAGCAGGCCGGGCAGCATGGTGAGGTGGGCGACAGTCTGCTCCGCGAGTTCTACGGACAGCTCTTGAACATTCCAAGTCTTGGTGAGGCTGAAGCTGGGCTGCTGCATGAGGTCTTGGGCTGGCTGGCCGACGTGGGCGAATTGGATGCACAGGGCGCCGGCAATAAACTATTTACAAGCATCATGGAGAAAACCGGCTATATGCTCCTTGGACTTTCCGCATTGTCGCTGGGCGAGACGATGCTTGACGCATATAAAGGCAACGAGTCCGCCGAAACAGTGGCGGCGGAAGCGTATAAGCTGTCCTACAATGTGGGCGTGGCGGTGCTGGATTACAAAAGAATAACCACCGGCATGGTACAGCTCTCCATGCTGGGCGTGATCGCCCTCGACTACTCTCTGAACAAGTTTATGGTCGCAGCCGACCAAACCTATAAGGACGCCCTGTTTAATGTGGTCATCGCCTACAACGAGGAAATACACCCGTGGACAGAGGCCGAATGGTACGCAAGAATCATGGGGCTGTACAAAACACGCGGCGATGACCCGAAGAAATTCAACGCCGCTCTGCGCGGTATTATGGAGAATTACAGCTCCCGTTACTTCTTCGACAACCCGGAGGAGCAGCTTGTAGCCACCAACGAAGCTGGGCTGCACGCCTACACCACGGGGCTTCTTCCCGAAACGGACGCCGCCAAAGAATATTGCATAGAGCAGTATATGGCTCACTTGGGCGAGTATCTCCAGCCGGTGCTGGAGGATGCTATGAAGAAGATACGCTACGACAGTCGCAAGGCGTTCAGTGCAAACGCTACGGAGCTGCGCAAGGCGCTCAACGCGCCGCTGGAGTTTGAAATCATTGAGGAAATCCCCGACGGCGAAAAGAGCAAATACGCGGGCTGTATCGTTGACATCTGCCGACCCGATGCCCTCGTAGACGAAAACTGGACGGCCGTTCTGGACAAGGACGGACGCGCTTCTATTGACGCCACCATCCTGGGGTATATGCAGGCAGGCATCCCCACCCAGCTTCGACTATGGAACAAGGGCGACGATGAGTTTGAGGACGACCCGATACTGACACAGACCTTTAAGGTGACGGAAAAGGTCACGGTGATACCGCTGGGCAGCGCAGCAAAAAAATATCTGCTGTATCAGGATACATTTGAGATAGGAGCATACTACGGCGGCAGGACGATAGATGAATTCTACGACGCCCACGGCTCAATGCGCGAAGGTCGCAGTCTGGAAGAATTCAAACGGGACTACGGTTATATCATTACAGTCGAGGGCAAGGGCGCGGACGCTGTTCTGACGGTGATTGACGCGCTGAAAGGGAAAGAGGAATCACCGCTGTACGCCTTGGGCAAGGACGGTATCGCAGGGACTTTGGATGTGTCCGAGAACATATTTACCGCCTCATATGGCGACGGCGAAATCATTGAAATCAACTTCGACACGGGCACGGCATATCTAAACGGTCCTTATACCATGAGGAGTTTTGACAGCTATATGACCCCTGAAAGCCGGGGTCTTCCCAACGGAATGCGCTACGGCGTTCAGCCATACGCGGGAGAATAAATCATGGTAAAAAAGAAAAATCGCAAAAACATCCCTCTGCCCATTCTCATCCTTATTTGCGCCGTGCTACTGTTTGCCATGTATACGAGCTTCTGCACGTTGGCGCTGGCAATTTGGGGCGAGAGCGTCATGGGTACGGTGGACAGCTATGACAGTCGCCTGGATGACACGGATGCGGAACCAAACCGCTCCCGTACCGTTTCCAAGGGCTATTGGTTTATGGCAAACGGCAAGGAATACCGTGGCTATGTGATATATGGCAGCGACGAGGCGTGGCCGAGCCTTACCGATGGCGAAACGCGCTCCGAGCGCATTCGCTACCTTGAGGTTTTCCCTTATGTTAATAAGCCCGCCATGCTGTGCGAATTTGACGAGATGGGAGAAGCGGGGATCATCTATCATATCCTCGCTCCCATCGGTTGTCTGCTTTTAATGCTGCTTGTCATACGCACAGCCAGAGGCGGAAAAAAGAAAACAGCGGCGAGGAAACCCGCCGCGCCTCAAATAATCGAAGCAAGGAGTGATACGGATATGTTTTGTCCTAACTGCGGAAACAAGCTGTCAGAGGGCGCGGCTTTCTGTTCGGGCTGCGGCGCAAAAACACAGGCCAGCGCCCCCGACGTGTGTACGGCCTGCGGCGCAAAGCTGCCGGAAGGAGCTGAATTTTGCATCGGGTGCGGCAAGGCGGTGAATTTGAGAACGCCGGAGCCGATGGAGGTAAGCCAAGCGGCATCTTCCGCTCCCCCACAGGGCGACGCGGGGCTGGTCGGCTTTTCCGACAGGTGTAATTCGCCGGAGATACTGGCCGCCGCACAGAAAAACAAGAAATCCTCTATTGGCTGTATGTGGATATTGGTTTTCGTGCCGCTCATCGGCTTTCCCGTCGCCGGTCTGCTGATGGACGATTTCCCGTTTGGAGAATCCCTTGTCATCGGTGTTGGCATTGCTCTTGTCATGCTGGTCGTTAATCTGCTGGCGTTGCGAAAGACCAAGCAGCCCATGTGGGAGGGCGTGGTCGTCAATAAGTACAGCAAGGAGAAAAGCGAGCATAGGGGCGGCGAGGATGATAATTACAGAACCTATACGGAATACACCACGATCATCAACACCGACGCAGGCAAGAAAAAGACCATTGTGGAAAAGGACAGCGGGCGGGATATGTACGATTACCTTTCCGTTGGTGACAGGGTGCGGTTTCATCCAAGATTCGGTACATACGAAAAATATGATAAATCCAAAGACCGCATTATCTACTGCAATGTCTGCTCCATGATGAATCCCATACAAAATGACCGTTGCATGAGGTGTAACAACCTGTTATTCAACAAATAGGGTTGGTGCAGGTCTTGCTCTTTTTTGGGTTTTTGTATGGATTTCTCACGATTGCGTCAGCCTCTCTTGAAAAACTACTAATATTGGTATATAATCTAATATGTAAAATTATGATTTCCGGGAGGTTGGAGCGGTGAAAGACTACATCTCCGTTCGGGAAGCGTCCTACAAGTGGGGTGTGTCGGAGCGGCGTGTCAATCAATTCTGTACTCAGGGGCGCATCCCCGGCCTGACCCGCTTCGGGCGCTCCTGGTGTATACCCGCAAACGCGGAGAAGCCGACTGACCCACGAAAGAATAAACCCGTCAAAGGAGGGACCTGACATGCAAACAGACAACACCGAGACGGTTGCCATTGGTACAAGCACCTTGCTCAGACGTATTCTAAAGACATCCAATCTCCGCAGCTTTCTTGACCAAAATGCGGCGTCAATGACTGTTCCGACCTTCGTTGAATATTTAGATAGACTGTGTAGTGAGCGCAACATGGTGCGGGAACACGTTATCCTTCGTGCAGGGATTGATCGTGGATTTGGCCATCAGCTCTTTCGGGGTTCAAGAAAACCGTCGAGAGATAATGTGCTGCGTCTGGCAATCGGCTTCGGGCTGGATGTGGAGGAAACGCAGGAGCTTTTGCGTGCTGCCCGCAGAACGCGGCTATACCCACGTTATAAACGGGATGCCGCAATCATATACGGCTTATCCCATCACAACACGATCATTGAAATACAAAGCTCTCTGAGCGAAATGGGGATGACCCTGTTAGGAGGCGAACGGCATGAACACACAGAAAGATAAGCTGGCCGCCGAATATGACGAGAGGCGCTATCCTCCTGACTTCCTTGCCCGCTATGAGATTTTGGAGGGGCTTTCGGTCAAGCCGGAATGCGAAACCGTGTATGTGAAGGATAGGCAGTCCGGGAAGTTTGCCGTAGCGAAATGCTACATGGATAAATCCCTGCTGTCACGAGAGGACGAGGGCCGTATATTAAGCTCTCTGCGGCACGATGGTCTGCCTTGCTTCCTCGGCGAGTATGAAAGCGATACTGTGCTTTGCGTCGTCCGGGAGTATGTACCCGGCGTGACATTGGCGGAGCTTTTGGAGGAAGCGCCGCTTTCAGAGCCGGAGGCGATGACGGTGCTGCTCCAGCTCTGCGACATACTGAGCTATTTGCACAGCCAGTCCCCGCCTGTCATCCACCGCGACTTGAAGCCGCAGAATATCATTCTGACTGACGACGGTAAGGTAAAGCTCATCGACTTTGGCATTTCTCGCGTGTATGATGCGGCGGCAAAGAAGGATACTGTTTTCTATGGAACACAGGAGTTTGCGCCGCCGGAGCAATACGGTTTTTCGCAGACCGATCAGCGCACCGACCTGTTCTCTCTCGGCGTGGTGATGGGCTACATATTGACGGGACAGACCGACCTTGACGCGGCGGCGGCAGCGATCAAGAACAAACGGCTGTCGCGTATATACCGCAAATGCACCGACTTCTCCCCACGCGGGCGCTACGCCTCTGCGGGAGAACTGAAATCCGCTCTGCTTCGCTCAGATGGAAGGCGTCAGAGAGCGGCGGCGCGTACCCTTACGGTCTCGCTTCTTTGCATCCTGTTCCTCTGCGCCGGTTTTGCTATTGGCCGTTATACCGATGTGCTTTCCCCGCCGCCTGCCGGCGTTCAGTTTATCGAGCCGCTGATAGAGCAGGCCGTCCGTCTCCAGCTTGGAAAATCGGGCGACGAGCTTATAACAGAGGAAGAATTGCTCTCCGTCACCGAGCTGTATATCTTCGGCAGTGAGGTCATTGCCAAAACAGAAGAAGAAATGAATGAAATATCTTACGGGCTGTTTGCAGAAAACAGGATGAGTACCGGGTCTATCAAATCTTTGTCCGACCTTGTTATGCTTCCGAATCTGCAATGCGTTGCTGTGGCGATGCAGCAGGTGGACGACTTGACCCCTCTGGCTTCGCTGCCGCAGCTCCGGGTAATCATCGTCAAGAACAATCCCATTGAGGACATTTCCCCACTGTACGGCTTGAAGCGGCTTGAAAAGCTGTCGCTGTTCGGCATCCTTGTCAGCGACTTTTCACAGCTCTCATCCTGCCCACGGCTGGTTGATTTAGATGCCGGTGCGACATTGGCGCGCACTCCGGCAGCCTTTGCGGGGCTGGATATGCTGACAAATCTCAATCTGTATCAGCTCACGTTTGATACATTGGACGGCATCGAACAGCTCCGGCGTTTGAAGTTCATTCAGCTTAGCGGCGTGGTAGACGGCGACCTTTCACCACTCTTGATTTTGCCGGAGTTAGAAACTGTTCTGCTGGGAGAAAGCCTGCGGGATAACGCGGAGGAAATCAAAGAACAAGCGCATTTTACGTTTACATACGAATGACCAGCAAACGGCTTGAAAATGTGCGGGCCTTTACAACTCGCACATTTTTTATGAAAGTGAGCGTTTTGCTGACCTATTGGCTCTTTCGTCTTGCTATACTGTCTATGTCAATGACATTTTACCAATCCACAAGACACAATTGACTGAAAGAGGTTTGCGATATGAAAAGCGGAATCAGAAAGATACTTGTTGTCACTCTGGCGCTTGCCCTGTGTTTCAGCATGATGCTCCCGGCATACGCGGCCGCTCCAGAAGCGGAAACAAAGGCGGCGGCGCTCAAGCAGCTTGGCCTGTTCATGGGCGTGTCGGACACGGACTTTGCCCTTGACCGTGCGCCGACCCGCGTGGAGGCGCTCGTCATGCTGCTGCGGACTTTAGGCGTGGAAGATGACGCTAAAGCGTCTACCGCCACACATCCGTTTACCGACGTACCCGGTTGGGCAGACAGCTATATCGCATACGCCTATGAAAACGGTTTTACTAAAGGCGTGTCGGATACCAGCTTCGGAAGCGGCGACGCGGATTCGGATATGTACTTGACCTTTATGCTCCGGGCGCTTGGGTACAGCGATACGGACGGTGATTTCGTCTGGAATACGCCGGATACTCTTGCAAAGGCCGTCGGTATTTTGCCCGACAGCGTAAATACAGCCAGTTTCATGCGCTCCGATGTTGTGCTTGTCTCATGGACTGCGCTGGGAGCTTATCTAAAGGGCGGCAGCCAGAGCCTTGCCGACAAGTTGATGGCTGACGGCGCCTTTACGAATGAAGCTCTTGAAGCGGCCACAGCCAGCGTTGGAGAGACGAAGCCCGTGCCGGTGTCTGTTTCCTCTCTTGACAAATTACAGGAGGCATTGCAGACGGCAAAGGTTATCAACGTGGATACTTCCGGTACGCCTCTTGTCATCACCGGGGAGCTTACGATACCACAGGGCGTCACCGTGGTGGTGAACCGCGGCAGTGATTTCTATATCGAGGGAACGCTGACGAATAACGGAACGATAAAGGTCATGGGCGCTGATGCCGTGGTTTCCGCAGACTTCATCAATTACTCCGTTATGGCCGTGCGGAACGGCGGCAAGGTGATAAACAACGGCGCGTTGGCTCTGGAGGCGTCAATTCTCGCCGATGATGTGGATCGCGGCCCCGTGGGTGGTCAGCTTCGTATCTTTGAGGGTGAGTTTCAGAATAACGGCTCCGTGTTCCTGAAAAAAGGCGATATGAATACCAAAGGCGGGATGCTGGCCGTCATCGAGGGTACGTTTACAAACGACGGAACAGTGATCGCAGACGGTTTCCAAATCGACATTGCATCCTCCTTCGTCAACAACGCCGGGGCTGTGGTTATCAACAACAGCTATGTCTCCACCGAAAAGGGCGGCAGCTTCACCGGCGATGGAAAGCTAACCGGCTTTCCGATAGTCGAATAATCTTTATCAGGGCAGCATGGATAAAAAGCATCTGTGCTGCCCTGTTCACTACGTTAATATACCCAAAGGTTCTTTTTGTGATATAATGAGCCGATATAGTATGCTCTAATAGAGCCAATAAAGGACGCCGCGAAAGGACGGGCAGATATGGCAACTCCGAATAAGAATTTGAAAGCGATTTTTGAATATCTCGGACTTACCAATCTTGCAGTGGCAAAGGCGCTCGCTATCGACCCATCGCTGATAAGCCGCTATCTCTCCGGCCACCGTCAATTTAAGGTAGCAAGCCCTCAGATGGACGCCATCGCGGATTATATTCTGACCAGCAGCAAGCGCGCGCAGGATGTGGAATGGCTCAAGGAACGATTCACGGAGGCCGGACTGCCGACAGATATGTCTACTGTCCGCAGTTTCAAGCAGAACCTCATTCTGTGGTTGGCGACAGACGGGGATATTCTTCGTCGCTCTCTCGGTTCCGCGCCCATCACAAACATCCAAAAACCTGCAACGCCGCAGACAGTATTCAACAGAACACACGGCGCTGCAAAGCACGGCTATCTGGAACTCTTGTTTGCGCTGGAGCCGATTTTATCGGCGCAGAAGCAAGGGGAGACAATAGATATATTCCTCTCCAGTGACCGTATCAGGACGATAATAAACGGGGATATTTCCTCCCTGCTGCAAAATACATTAGCCAAGCGTGATCTGCACATCCGCATGGTCGTCTGCGTGTCCGGCGATACGCAGGCGCTTTCGGAGATTCTTGACGCCTACATAGAGCCGATTGTCTCCGGCCACGTTCAGCTCCTTGTGGTGCATGGGCTGACGCAAACCGTGACGAATCAGCTCCACATGATATTCCCGGACGGCAACGCCGTCTTAGTTACCGAAACCATAGAAAACGACGCAACGCCGGTGTCGGTGTTCATCACAGACCCGGACTTTATCGCGGGGATGCAGCGGAGCTTCGAGGCTACCTCCCGCTTCGCTCAACCAATTTTGAATATTTACGACGATAATTACTCCCGCAATATCCTTGAAATCCTCTACATGGAGTTTTGTACTCCCGGTGCGCTGGACGTAGTGAAGGACAGCATCAATCCCATGTATATGCCAATGTCGGCCTATGACCGCTTTTTGAAAACACGCGGTCACGATGTGGATGAGTACACATGGCGCAGCACGGAGTTTGTGCGCTTCAAAAGCGGCATGGACAACAATCTGGAGCAGGGTGTGGAGTTCCGCGAGGTGCTTTCCCTGAAAAGGCTGAACGATATTGCCCAGCGCGGCCTTTGCCGCATGGCCGGTCTTTACTTCATGGAGCGAGGCTATATCGAGCTGGACGCGGAGGGCTGCGCGGCCATCCTAAAGGGATATATTGAGTATCTGGAAAATGTGCCGAGCTTCAATCTGTTGATCCTGGACGATATATCCGACCTTCAGCAGAATAGCTGTTGGCATCTAAAACAGGGGCGCAGCCTCTGTATCAATAACTGGCAAGCCAAAGACCCCGTGATGATCTACTCCGACCAGACCATGCTCCTGCGTGAGTTCGGCGCGCGCTTCGACGCTCTTTGGGCGCAGGGTGCGGGCGGCGTCGGCAGCCGCGCCAATGTGATGAGCATTTTACAGGATGTGACGGAGCGTCTGGAAAAGATAATAAGGCATGAGCGGCACATCTGCGAGGCTAATGAGGAGGCGACTCTATGAATTGCCCGTATTGCAAGAAACCCATAGGGGGCTATGTCGAGCTTGGCAGCGTTGAGTATTCGCGGGTGTCGAAGGGCTGCTGCCCGCATTGCGGCAGACCAATGCCTGACGGTTACAGGGTGGGCTTCCCAAAAGCTGAGAGGAGCGCACAACCTATCAGCCGACAGGCGTTCGAGAAACGGACAGCCAACAGTACCCTATACGGCTGTATGATGACGGTCGCTGGTCTGCTTGCGGGTATATCGTTTATCGTCGGCAACGCCATCGTGAGGCCTTGGATGAGATATACGGTTGGTATATTGTATATCATCGTTGCTTTCGTTTTTTCTTTTGTGTTCTATTTCGCGGGTAGAATGGAATTGAGCACCAATAATATCGGGAAAGACCGGGAGTATAACGCAGACTCCGTTTTTGGAAAGGGATGGCTCATCGCGTCGCTACTCGCAGACGCCTTAATGATCTATATCTCAATGCCAAATTACCCGCCTGTGAGAAGGTTTCAAATGATCTGCATCGCAGTATGCGGTTTGCTCCTGCTGTTGGCTATTCTAATTCGGCGCAAGCATGGTTAGTACAGACGAATGACCGCTACGAAGGGGGCGAGATTTTGAAACGCATTATATCAATCTTTTCATTGTTTGCTGGAATCGGAGTGATCGCGTACTGCGTTTATCTCGCGGCTGTCGGCAGCTTTGAAAACGGGTTTATGCTGCGAAATTTGCAGTTTTTCATGGTTGGCTTCGTGTTGCTCGCGCTTGGGATTTGGGGAATTACCAAGACCAAGCGAGGAACGGCCAAAAACCCAAAGCGCAGGTTCCCAAAAGCGTTAATCATCATTGGCAGTGTTGTTCTAATGCTCGTATTGTCAGTCGGAGTAAGTTTGCTCACCACGCAGTCGAATACCTCCCGTATCGACAAGGCGCTTCGTCCCTATATGCGTGAACAGTATTCCGAAACCGGCGCGGCGCTGCCGGAAAATGCAAGGTACATCCTCTATGACCGCGCAAAGGACACATACCAATACGAAGCGAGAGATATTCTTGCAGGCTTTGAAGGCAATCCTGATAAGGTCAATACTGTGGTCGCTTTCCGAATAGGAACGGAACGCATTGGTTATTGGGAGGACTCCTCCGGCAAGAATGTGGCTGGAGCAACTGCGGAGAATATGATTATCGAGGTCATCCGGCTTTCGGATTGGGCGCTTGTAGACGAGCAGAGATTCACAGCTACCGAGTCCAGCTCCCGCCTCAACAAAAAGGGCGAAGTTTGGACATACGAGGTCAGTATTTACGATGATGAGATCGTACAATATCTAAATGGATTGTTTGATAAGTAAGGTCAATCACATGACAGCGTAACACGATAGGTCACCCATGCAACAAGCGCAGAAACAGCTATCAGGAGGATGAAACAATGGAGCTTCTTTGTAAAATCTTCGGGCATAAGTGGGTTTTGATTAAGCCTGCGCCCTATCAGACCTTCGGAAACTGCTTTTATCGCTGCAAGCGGTGCGGCAAGAGCCAGACGATGCACAAATGGCAACG